>Ga0224512_10000474_pt1 | contig 42769 bp, 34 predicted proteins | sample SF_May12_sed_USG_4_FD_169103 | JGI IMG/M metagenome (GOLD analysis project Ga0224512, IMG submission 169103) | Sediment microbial communities from San Francisco Bay, California, United States - SF_May12_sed_USGS_13 | ecosystem: Environmental > Aquatic > Marine > Sediment | place: USA... | reverse complement strand
GTCCGAACTGCGCCGCATTCTGGACGACCTCGTAGACGCGAGGTCGGAGCTACGGGTATTTAGGGATCGGTACGCGGATGACTATCTGCCGGTACAAGAGCTGCTCCGGCAGGTCGAATCGATCGAAACGCAGGCGATTCCGCGCGTGGCCCGGGGCATTCTCGCCGAGTTGGGCTCGCAGGAAGGGGAGATGCAGGCCCGGGTCAACGCCAACTCGCGGGAGCTCGAAGCGATCCCGCCGCGCACGATCGAGGAACAACGCCTCGAGCGTCTGGTTGCAACGGCCGAGGTACTCTACAGCGAGATTCGCGGGCGGGTGGAGACGGCGCGGCTCGCGGCTGCCAGCTCTATTCCGGACGTGACGATCTTGGATCAGGCCCAGATCCCTCAGCAGCCGACTGAGGACATGCGGCTGTTGCTGGCGGCTGCAGTCTTCTTCGGCTGCCTGGGCGCGGCCATGGGCGGCGCGCTCCTCTTCGACCGCATGGACGCCCGCTTCCGGTATGCGTCGGACGTTGGCCGCGACATCGGGCTCGACATCCTGGGTAGCGTTCCGCGCATCGAGGCAGGGCGGGGTAAGAAGGGCGTCCTCAATGCCGCCCAGGCCCTGGAGTCTTTCAGAGAGCTGAGAATCCACATCGGCTTCGCCTACGGCTCGGCCGGTCCCATTACGCTCGCCGTCAGCAGCCCCTCAGCGGGTGAGGGGAAGTCCCTCATCTCATCCAACCTAGCCGTGGCGTTCTCCGAGGTAGGGCAACGGACCCTGCTCCTCGACGGAGACACGCGCCGCGGGGACGCGCATAAGCTGCTTGGATGCAACCAGTCTCCGGGCCTGATCGACTATTTGAAGGAGCGTTCAGGGCAAGAGATCATCCAGAAGACGGATCACGACAACCTCGACTTCATAGGGTGCGGATCACGCGGCACGACGACGCCCGAGCTCCTGGCTTCGTCGCGGATGGCTCACTTCATGGGCACACTCAAGCGATCGTACGACGTGATTATCGTCGACTGCCCGCCGTTGGCCGCAGGAGGAGACGCGCTCATTCTGTCGACGCTGGCGGGAAATCTCGCGGTCGTGATCCGCACCGGTACGACGGAGCGGGCGTTGGCACAGGCGAAGCTCGATCAGCTCTCGCGACTTCCGATCCGGATTCTCGGCGCGATCTTGAACGACGTCGATCCCTCCGACGGGTACCACTACTACTACTCCGCTTACCTGCCGGGGTACGAGCCCGTGCCGGAGGAAGGAGAGGAAGGCCTCCAGCTCATCTCTGGGAGTGAGACCTAGGCCTCGAAAGCCCGCACCCGGAAGCTCCCGTCGTCCGCCTGCGCCTTGCGCAGCGCCATCGTCGCCTTGAGCAACAAGTCTTCGGGTGTCGTGGGCGCGTCGCCCTCGACGGCACAGAAGCCGGCCCGAATCTGCGTGACGAGCTCGGGGTCTATCATGGCGTCCCGGCTGGCCTCGTGCTCGACGGCCTCGAGTACCCGATCGGCAAGCCGTACCGCACCCTTCTCATCGGTGCCAGGAGCGACGACGATGAACTCGCCAGGTCCCAGATGTCCGACCGTATCAGAGGTTCGGGTTGCAACGCGCAGGGCCGCCGCGACGCTCTTGCTGATCGCCTCGACGAGCGCCTCCAGGCTCTTCCCGGTCGCTTGGAACGACTGGGGACCGAAGGCGACACATGTCATCGGCCGTTCGGACCGCACCGCATCCGCTCCGATCTCCTTGGCACGTTTGAGGATCCCGCGTGCGTTGTAGAAGCCGGTCGCTGGATCCGTGAGGCCCTCGTCGCGGACGCGGTCGGCGTCCTGTTTGGCCCTCACGAACGTCTCCATGCGGAGGATGAGTTCGTTCGGATCCACGGGATGCGTGAGGATGTCCCAAGCCCCTGCCCCCAGCGCCTCCAGGCGCTCGGCCCGACCTACCGACCCACCGGTGATCATCAGCACGGGCGTCATGGAGGGGATGTTCGGCAATGCCCGAAGCTGGCGTACGAGGTCGACTCCATCGATATCCGGTAGATGAACATCGACGATCAACGCGTCAGGACTGACCTTCTGCACCAGATCGAGCGCTTGTTGGCCGGTATACGCCTTTAGGACCACATGCCCTTTGGGCCGTAGGATGCTCTCGACGGAGCGCGACGTCCACTCCTGGTCGTCCACGAGCAGAACGAGCGGTGTCAGGTCAGAAGGACGTTCCATGCGTTCTGGACTCAAGGTGAGGCGGGTAATGCGGCACCCGCTCCGTGGCCGGTTCTCGACCTCATCGGCTAGCAACCGCAAGAATCGTGCAAGCTTCAAGCGAGACGTCTGCGATCGCAAGCCACGCTACGTCCAAAGGCGCCCGGATGGCAAGAAGAGCGTGCCTCCGGCACCCCGCCGCGCATCAGCCGCGCCCTCTGGACATTGGAAGCCGCTGTACGGGCGGGCTCACAACTCCTAACTTCGCTCCACTATGCGATATTGCTCGTTCATACTAGTTCTGATGTTGGCCCTCTCGACGGAGGCCATCGAGGCCCAAGTCTTGACGAACTCGGACCCAGGCAGCTCAGTTCGCACCCGTGCTGATCTGGAGCGACTACTCCAGGAGTACGCGCAAGCGCTGGCGTCGCCCGCGTACTCCGAGAGCGTCAAGCGAATGGTCCGCACGGACGCTGATCTTATCCGCGGTCGCCTGACGAACGGGGACTTCCGCGTAGGCGACCGCATTGTGCTGTTCGTCCAGGGCGAAGCGGATCTCCCGGACACGGTTGCGGTCCAGCCCGGACCGATGATCGCCCTCCCGCTGTTCGGCGAGATCTCGCTCTTCGGTGTCCTGCGCTCCGAGGTCAGCGCGCACCTCGCCAGGGAGTTGGGGCGCTTCATTCGCGATCCAATCGTACGCGCGAACGGCCTAATGCGGCTTTCAGTTCAGGGCTCGGTCGGGTCGCCGGGCTTCTATACGATGCCGGCGGAGATGCTAGTTGGGGAGGCACTAATGGTGGCAGGCGGCCCGACGGCGCAGGCGAGCATGGACGAGATCCATATTGACCGAGGATCGCAGCCCTTCATGGACGGCGAGCTCTTACAAGAGGCGATTCGCCAGGGGCTCACCCTGGATCAGCTCAACCTACAAGCGGGCGATCAGATTGTAGTACCGGCGGAGACTCCGGGAGGCGCTTTCCTCAACAATCTAGGCATCGTTGCTGGCATCGCAGGCTCTCTCACGGCGGTGATCATCCTCCTAATCCGCTAGCCCAGCTCCCCCAACACCTCCGCGTGCAGCAACCCATTGCTGCTCACGCCGGACCCCCCGTGCACGGTTGCCTGACCGCCTAAGGTCGTAAAAGCCCCGCCCGCCTCCGTAGCAATCGTCAGAAACGGCCCTGCATCCCAAGAAGCCATGACCGGGTCGACTTGAGCTTCGATCCTCCCGGTCGCCACCAGCGCGTGCCCGTAACAATCCCCCCAGGTCCGCGAGAAAGCCGCCCGCTGCTGAATCCTGCGCCACCCCGGCCCCATAGGCCGCGATAGCAACCGCTCGACGTCGGTGGTGCAGATCACCGCATCCTCGAGCCGCGAAACCGTAGAAACCCGGCACGGCTTCCCATTCCAGGTGCACCCGAGTCCGCGCCCCGCCGCCACGATCTCCTTCAGCGGCGGAAAGTTGACCACGCCCACGGCAGACTCCTCTTCGATCTCGATTCCAATCAGCACCCCGTAGAGCGGCACGCCGTGCATGAAGGACTTCGTCCCGTCGATGGGGTCGAGGATCCAGCGCACGCGCGCGCCCTCGTTGGACTCGCCGTACTCTTCGCCCAACACGGCGTGCTCTGGGAACCGAGCCTCGACCCGCGCCCGAATCAGCTGTTCGGCCTCTCGGTCGGCGATGGTGACTGGGGTCCCGTCACCCTTGGACTCCGCATCGACCAAGCCGCCGAAGTACTTGAGCGTGTGGTCTCCGGCTTCCAGCGCGAGCTCGGTCGCGAAGTCGAGGAGCTCCTTGACCTCGCTGGCCTCGGCGCTAATGGGCTGCCGTCCTGCGAGACGGCCCTCGCTTGGCCTTTCTTGCGTACATGTCGGCGTCAGCCGCGCGCAGCAGGTCGTTGACGGTGGCCATCTTGTCGGGGTCGAATTGGGCGGTGCCCGCGCTCACGCTGATCCCGAACTTGGCTAGGGTTTCGTCCGAGTTGACCCGGTCGGTCACGCGAACGACGAAAGCCCGCACTCCGTCGGCGGTCGTGTCGGTCAGCGCGGTGACGAACTCGTCACCTCCGTACCGGGCCACGAGGTTCATCGCCCGATTCTCCTGCAGGAGAATGTCTGCGAACGCTTTCAGGATCTCGTCTCCTGCCACGTGGCCGAAGGTGTCGTTGTAGTGCTTGAAGTTGTCGATGTCGAAAACTGCAAGGGCCAGCGCCCTCCCGCGGCGCGCTGCCGCGACCTCGTGGTCGAGATGGATCTGCAGTCGCCGACGGTTGGGGAGCTGCGTCAACGGATCCGTGATGGAGAGCGCATGCAGGCTGGCGTGCAGCCGAGCATTCTCCAGCGCGACGGAGCTCTGCCGGGCCAAGCGCAGGAGCACTGATGTGTCGTACTTGTCGAAGCGCCTGGGCGTCCTGCTCCCGGCGGTCAACACGCCGGCGACCTGGTTGTTCATCTCGATCGGGACCCCGATGGCTGAGCCGCCCGAGAGGTGCTCCTTCATATTGTCCGGCACGAGATCACTCGTCGCCAAGTCGTCCAGGACGATGGGCTTTCTCTCATCCACGAGAATGCGTCCGAGCTCCCCGGCGATGTCCCACTCAAGCCCCACAGGCAGCCTCACCTCGCCCCCCGACTCGGCGACGTGACACACGAGCCCACCTTCTCCATCGGTCAGCCATACGGAAGCGCCATCAACGCCCAGCACCTCGAGGGCGGCCTCGACGACTTTATCGAGCACGAGCTCCGGGTCGAGCTCGCTCGTCAGCGCCCGGCCGATCTCCTCGATCTGTTCGGCCTCGCGCCGTCTTCGCTCGAGCTCGGCGAACTGCAGCGCATTCTCGATCGCTACGGCGGCCATGTCCGCGATGCCCTCGAAGAGTTCGAGATCGTCCTCGGTGTACACGCCGGGCTCGTAGCTCTGCGCGCTGATCACTCCCAGGACCTTCCCGTGGTGAATCAGCGGGGCCGTGAGAGCAGCGACGGCAACATTGTCCTCATCGCCCAGGACGAACAGCGGTCGATCGCCGAGGTCGTCGTTGTGCATCGTCGCCTTCTGGCCCCGAATGACCTCCGAGTCCGACCCCCGGTACGACACATCGACCCTCTGCGCGTCCCCATGGTCGGCGTAGAAGACCACGCGAGCGAGGTCGCGGCTCTGGTCGTGCAGGGCGATGTAGAAGCCGGACGCCTCCACGGCGCGAGCTGTCTCAGCGTAGATGGCCTCGTAGAGCTCATCCTGACTTAGCGTCGCCGCGAGCTTGCGCCCGATCTCCAATAGGACGCGATACCGCTCGGCGTCGCCGGGGCGCTCTTTGCTTTTATCGGGACCGGACATCGGCGGAGTTTCGGATGCGGGGCGACGCGTGGTTGGGCCAACATGCGAACTAATGGAACCGCCGACAACATGCCTTATGCGTCACGCCAGGCGCTTCAAGGTTGAGATATTCTATCGATATGGTGTCGGATCTCATACCCGATCGCTGCGAGCAGTTTGGCCTCGCGCAGATCGGGCTCGGCACGAGCTACGATGGTGCGCAGGGTCCGTATCACAGACTCGGGCTTACGCGCCTTGTAGAAGTCGATTCGCTCGAGGCCATCCGCCAGCGCGGCGAACGTCTCCTCCAGCTCTTCCTGTGTCGGCGGCCGCGTGGCGCGCCGACCCTTCGGGAGTTCCTCCTGCCCGCCGCCGACCGCGAGGAAGACTTCGTACGCCAGCACGAGGCACGCCTGCGCGAGGTTGAGGCTGGAGAACTCGGCGGTGGGAATAATGGTGACGGCGTGACATCTGTCGAGGTCCTCATTGGTGAGCCCGCGGTCTTCGCGGCCCAGGAGGATCGCCACGGGCCCCTCCGCTGCCCGCCGCGCGATCTGCTCGGCAGCCTCGCGGGGTCGCACATACGCGCGTCCTGCGGTCCTCGGGCGCGCGGTCGTGCCGACGATGAACGTCGCGTCGGCCAGTGCCTCATCGAGCGTCTCGTGCAACGTCGCCGACTCGGTGAGTTCCCCGCTCCGGTGAGCGATGCCACCGATGCGGTACGTGTCGAACACGTCGGGCTGGACGAGCCGCAGCCGTGACAGGCCGAAGTTCATCATCACGCGGACGGTCCCCGCGATGTTGACGAGATCCTTGGGGTGATCGAGGACGACGACGATTCGGGACAGGAGATCGTCGGGCTTGGGTGCCACGTCACTCACGCTGTGCGCCCGGCCGTCAGTCGCGTTCTTCGCCCTCTGACTCGTCCGGTGCCTTCAACTCGCCCTTGAAGTTCCGGATGCCATGGCCGAGGCCACGTGCGAGCATCGGGAGCTTCTTGGCGCCGAAGAGGAGCATCAGCACACCCAGGACCAGCAGCATCTCCCAGATGCCGAACGTGATCAGGGCGAGGGAGGTCATCGAATGGCTCATCTCATCAGCACCTTGGCAATCGTCTGTTTCTGCATGTTCGACGTGCCTTCGTAGATCGTTCCGATCTTGGCGTCCCGATAGAGCTTTTCCACCGGATACTCCGTGGTGAATCCGTACCCACCATGGAGATCGATACACCGAGACGCCACCCTTTGGGCCATCTCGGAAGCAAAGAGCTTTGCCATGGCGCCCTTCACCGCGAAGGACTCGCCCGCCTTCTTGAGCCGCGCGGCGTTGTACACCAGCAGTCTCGCGGCCTCGATCTCGGTAGCCATTTCGGCGAGCTCGAACTGCACCGCCTGGAACGATCCGATGGTGCGTCCGAACTGTTCGCGCTCTTGCACGTAGCGCACCGTATGGTCGAACGCGCCCTGCGCGAGCCCGAGCATCTGCGCCCCGATCCCGATTCGCCCCTCGTTGAGCGTCTCGATGGCGACCTTGTAGCCGTGGCCGACCTCGCCGAGCACCTCATCGCCGCTCACGCGCACTCCGTCGAGGATGAGCTCGCAGGTTGAGGACGCCCGAATGCCGAGCTTGTCCTCCTTCTTCCCGACCGAGAAGCCCTCGGCATCTCGGTCCACAAGGAATGCCGTGATACCGCGGTATCCCGCGTCCGGGTCGACCGTGGCGAACACGATGAAGAGCCCGGCCTCTGCCGCGTTGGTGATCCACATCTTTCGACCGTCGAGCACCCAGTCGTCCCCCTCGGACCGCGCCATGCAACGGAGCGCGAACGCATCTGAGCCGCTGCCTACCTCCGAGAGCGCATACGAGCCGATCATATCCGATGCGAGGCGTGGAAGGTGCCTCGCGAGCTGATCCTGGGTGGCCCAGCGAAGCAGCGCGTTGACGACCAGCGTGTTCTGTACGTCAGCAAGGACCGCGACCGACGGATCGACTCTGGAGAGCTCCTCCACGATGAGGACCGACGCGAAGAAGTCGGCGCCGGCTCCGCCGTAGTGCTCCGGCACCTCGACGCCCATGAGCCCTAACTCGAAAAGCTGTCGGATGATGTCCGGATCGATCGCCTGTGCCCGGTCCATGTCCATCACCTTGGGCGCGACCTCGGTCTCGGCGAAGTCGCGGGTCGCCTCCTGGAACATGCGCTCCTGTTCCGTAAGGCTCGTCAGGGCGGGGCGGGCGTCGGTGAGGTTGAGTGTCATGATAGAAAGCTAAAACCACACCTCCGGGGGGCCTAAACAGCCGCCAAAATACGAGGGTTGACCGAAGCTCAAAACCCCGTCATGCTCATGGCGCTCCGACTCACCACCGTGCCTTTCAGCACCCCGAGAGAAGCCGGATGTCCGATCTGCCGACCGACCTGTACTACACTGAAGAGCACGAGTACCTGAAGGCCACGGACGAAGACGGTGTCTTCCTGGTCGGGATCACGGACTACGCTCAGGGCGAGCTAGGGGACGTGGTCTTCGTGGAGCTTCCCGACACGGGCGTGACGCTCATGCAGATGGAGGTCTTCGGCACGATCGAGGCCGTGAAGGCCGTGAGCGACCTCTACTGCCCGCTCAAGGGCGAGGTCGTCGACGTGAATGCCGAGCTGGACGACGATCCGTCTCTCGTGAACTCCGATCCGTACGGATCGGGCTGGATGATTCGCCTGAAGCTGGCGAATCCCGACGACCTGGAGGGTCTACTTCGCGCCGACGGTTACGCGGAGCACATCGCCTGAACTCAGCTCGCCTGAGATGACGCGGATCGACGCCCCGGCGGACTTCGAAGCCCGCCACGTCGGTCCGGACGCATCAGAACTGACTGCGATGCTCAGTGCGGTCGGCTACCCCTCCGCTGAAGCGCTCGCTGCATCCGTTGTGCCGGATTCGATCCGCATGTCCGGCGATCTAGGCCTGCCTGAAGCCCTCACCGAGGTCGCGCTTCTCGCCCGTCTGCGTGGACTCGCCTCGAAGAACCAAGTCTGTCGCTCCCTGCTGGGGATGGGATACAGCGATACCCACGTTCCGGGCGTGATTCTCCGCAACATCATGGAGAATCCGGGCTGGTACACGCAGTACACGCCCTATCAGGCCGAGATCGCCCAGGGCCGCCTAGAGGCCCTGCTGAACTTTCAGACGATGGTGATGGACCTCACCGGCCTGGAGATCGCTAACGCCTCTCTGCTGGACGAGGCGACGGCGGCCGCTGAAGCCCTGCACCTGGCTCACACCGAGGCCGGTGACGACGCGAACACCTTCTTCGTGTCCGAGCTCTGCCATCCACAGACGATCGGCGTCGTCACGACCCGCGCGGAGCCCCTCGGTATCGACGTCGTCGTCGGCGATCATCGGACTTTTGAGCTGCATGACGGCGTTTTCGGGGTCCTGCTCCAGTATCCGGCGACGGACGGCCGCGTGCTCGACTACCGAGCGTTCTCGTCCCGTGCGAAGGCGCTCGGGGCGACCGTCATAGCGGCGACGGACCTGATGTCGCTTGCACTGCTCACTCCGCCCGGGGAGTGGGGTGCCGACGTGGCCGTCGGAAACTCGCAACGCTTCGGTGTTCCGATGGGCTTCGGCGGTCCGCACGCCGCGTTCATGGCCGCGAAGGAGTCGTTCAAGCGCAAGCTTCCGGGACGGATCATTGGCGTCTCCGTCGACGCAGACGGCAACCCCGCGCTCCGCATGGCACTCCAGACGCGGGAGCAGCACATCCGTCGGGAGCGGGCCACGTCGAACATCTGCACGGCGCAGGTGCTCCTCGCCATCATGGCGGGTGCCTACGCGGTCTACCACGGCCCGGACGGAATCCGGGCAATCGCGCAGCGCATCCGGGACCTTACTGGCGCGCTCGCGGCTGGGTTGGGACTGCTTGGGCATGAGCTGATGACGGATCAGTTCTTCGACACGCTCCACGTGCGACCCGATGGTGACGCCGGTGACGTCCTGGCTCGCGCTCTCGCGGTGGGCATCAACCTGCGCGACTTCCGCGACGGCACGCTCGGAATCTCACTGGACGAAGTGACGCGCCCAGAGGACCTCGACGACCTCTTCCTGGCGTTCAATCTTGGTGAAGTCCCGGACTTCAGTGCCCGCTCCCTAGCGGAGCGGGGTGGAGCACCAGAGTTACCAGCGTGGGCGGCCCGCAGGACCCCCTACCTCGAACACCGGGTGTTCAACACGTATCACTCCGAGACGGAGATGTTGCGGTACCTCCACCGGCTCGAGTCGAGAGACCTGTCCTTGAACACCAGCATGATCCCGCTGGGTTCGTGCACGATGAAGCTCAATGCGACCACCCAGATGGCGGGGGTGACGTGGCCGGAGTTGGGCAAGCTCCATCCGTGCGCACCGCTCGACCAGGCCAAGGGATACCAGAAAATCTTCTCTGACCTCGAGTCCTGGCTCGCAGAGATCTCGGGTTTCAGCGCGACATCACTCCAACCCAACTCGGGCGCACAGGGTGAGTACGCCGGCTTGCTGGTGATTCGCGCGTACCATGCGGACCGAGGAGACGGTCACCGCAACATCTGCCTCATTCCCGCGTCGGCTCACGGGACGAACCCGGCGAGCGCCGTCATGGCCGGCATGAGGGTCGTGGTGGTAAAGAGCGCGGACGACGGCACCATCGACCTCGACGACCTCGAGGCCAAGGCGACCGAGCACGCGTCGGCGCTCGCCGCGATCATGGTCACGTATCCGTCCACACACGGCGTCTTCGAGGCCGACATCGGCGACGCCTGCCGTATCGTTCACGAGCACGGCGGCCTTGTCTATCTCGACGGCGCCAACCTCAACGCGCAGGTCGGGCTGGCTCGACCCGGCGACTATGGTGCTGATGTGTGTCACATCAATCTCCACAAGACGTTCGCGATCCCGCACGGCGGCGGCGGCCCGGGCATGGGCCCGATTTGCGTGAACGAGAAGCTCGCCCCGTTTCTGCCGTCCCACCCCGTACACAAGGTGGGCGGACCCAAGGCGATCGGCCCTGTGTCCGGCGCGGCTTGGGGCAGCTCGAGTATCCTCGCGATCTCGTGGGCCTACATCGCGCTCTTGGGGAGGCTGGGCGTGCGGCGGGCTACGGAGGTCGCGATCCTGAACGCGAACTACATGGCGGGCCGCCTACAAGACCACTTCGACATCCTCTACCGTGGCGAGCAGGGCCTCGTCGCCCACGAATTCATCATCGATCTGCGGCCGCTCAAGCGCGCCTCGGGCATCACTGAGGAGGACGTTGCAAAGCGTCTCATCGACTACGGCTTCCACGCCCCGACGGTGTCTTTCCCCGTGATCGGTACCCTCATGATCGAGCCGACCGAGTCCGAGTCGAAGCGCGAGCTGGACCGCTTCTGCGACGCGATGACTCTCATCAGGGCAGAGATCGACCGGGTGGCGTCTGGCGAGTGGGACGCCGAGGACAACCCTTTGAAGAATGCGCCGCACACCGCCGCGATGGTGGCCGCGGATGAGTGGAGCCACTCGTACTCGCGGTCCGAGGCAGCCTATCCGGCGCCGTGGACGCGTGAGTCTAAGTTCTGGCCGTCGGTCCGGCGCGTGGACAATGCCTACGGCGACCGAAACCTGATGTGCGCCTGTCCGCCTGTGGCGGCGTACACCTAGGAAGAGGCGCTCTTCAGGGTTGCAGGAGTCCTTTCGTTTCGGCGAGACTGGAAGTCTATGAACACTTCCGTGGACCTACGACCCGGGCTGGAGGCGGCTGCGTTGATCGAACATCGGACCGCGGCGGGAGCTCAGTTTTGAAGATCTGTGTCACGGGAGGATCGGGTTTCATCGGCCGGTACCTGGCCGAGAAGCTGATGGCTGAGGGCCACACGATCTCCGTCCTTGATCTGATAGAGCCGACCTGGAATCTCGCCGGGGCGCGGTTCGTCAAAGGGGATGTCCGGAACATCGACGCGGTTCGGGCCGCCCTCAATGGTTGTGACGGGCTCATTCACCTCGCCGCGGCCCACCATGACTTCGGAATCGCGCACGACACCTACTTCGATGTGAACGGTCGCGCTGCGAATATCCTGTGCGACGCCATGGATGAAGCTGGAATCACGCGATGCTGCTTCTATTCGACGGTCGCGGTGTTCGGCGCCGCGGAGCCTCCCTTGCACGAATCGACGGAGCCGCACCCCGACACGCCCTACGGCGCCTCTAAGCTCGAGGGTGAGGCCGTCTTCCGGCGATGGACGGAAGCCGGGGGCGGGCGTCGGTGCATCGTGATTCGTCCTACCGTGACGTTCGGGCCGCGCAACTTCGCGAACATGTACTCACTGATCCGGCAGATCCACAGCAAGCGATTCTTCATCGTAGGCGAAGCGTCCAACATCAAGAGCTTGTCATACGTCGTGAACCTGGTGGATGCGACGACGTATCTCTGGGAGAAAGACGACCTTCCGTCGTTCGACGCCTTCAACTACGTCGAGAAGCCGGACCTCACCAGTCGCGAGATCGCCGAGGCGATCTATCACGCGCTCGGCCGTAAGCCCCCTCAGTGGCAGGTGCCCTCGTGGCTTGCCCGTCTCGCGACCCTGCCATTCGATGTTGCGATCGCCCTAACAGGCAAGAACATCCCGATTTCGAGTGCCCGCCTGGCCAAGCTGTTCACGATGGAGACGAAGTTCGAGGCGGAGAAGGTTCGGGCTGCTGGATTCCAGCCGGCTGTCACGCTCCAACAGGGGATTGAGGAAATGGTGCGATGGTATGTCAAAGAGGGATGCCGCGAGTCCTCTGAGTGGCACCAGCCTCCAGCCGAAGTCGCCGCCTATTTGGGCGCGCCCGATCGGAAGGGAGCGATCCCTTCCTAGAGGCCCCTGTCTAGCTCAACACCCGCGGCTAGCAAGGCCCTAGCGACGGCCCCGACGGGCAGTCGTCGCCTGCGAGGAAGAGCAGCACGAACGCGCCGACAGGCACTAAGACCAGCGCTGCCGTCTTGATCGCGCTGAAGCGTCGCAGTTCTATGTAGCCGACATCGGAAATAGGCATCTGAAGGTTGCAGGACGGTCCGGCACGATCGCAGGTGAGGCCCCCACTTTCTCCACGGGTGCCGAAGATCGAATCGCCCCGCACCTCTGCAACGCGCGCGACGAAGGCCTCGCCTGTCATGCGACGCGTGAGCCGGACCCGCTCGATGTCCGGGCCAGCGAGTACGTCTCGTGTCGCGTCGACTTGGCCCTGCCAGTAGCTGCACCCCGTCAGGGCGAGCAAAGCCAAAACGGTGATCCCACGGCGACGCACGAGCTTCATGTTGGGCTTGGGTTGAGGTGGTGCAGGTCGCGCACGTCCACTGAATAGCGGGATAGAAGGCCGATGAGCAAATGACTCCTACCGCTGGATAACCTGGTCAACCATAGCCGCTATCCGATCGGCGATCGCGCGTGGCACTTCGATGACTGTCTCGGCGGGGCTGCCAAATTCCTGATCGAAGCTGACGCGGCCAGGGACGCCGAAGCCGGCTCCCCTGTAAAGAAGGCCCACGACACGGACCGCGTTCCCGCCGACGATGACGTTGACGTCCAGGATCCACTCCGGCACGTCCGCACCGGGCTCGCTGATCGTCGCGAGCTGCCTCATGAAGTCCTGAAGTGATGTCGCATAGGACGCTGACACGACTTCGATGTCCGCCATCTCGGGCAGCTGCGCGATCAGTTCGGCGTTGAGCGTGAGCGCGGCGAGGTCGGGGGCACCGAGCGAGCGCGTGACACGCGGCATAAGCACGGCCAGGCGTGAGGGGGTGGCCGGGGCTGCCGCGCCGTACCGGGTTGCCGTTCCCTGTGTCGGCCGAACCGCAGGTAGGAGGGCGATGAGCAGGAGGGCGGCGAGGCCCGCCGCGCCCACTGCGGAGAGCCAGCGGGATCGGACCTGTGTGCTCGGGGAGGACGCTCCGGCTTCTACCTGTGCTCGCTTGGGCGGCACGAGATCAGAATCCAGCTCCGCCCTCCGGTCTCGCACACTCCGCCTCTGTGCATCCAGCCACTCTTGGAGGGGCTGAGAACCGTCGGCGTTCCAGCCAGCCAGCAGGTCATGGGCCGCAGCGGCCAGGACGTCGGGCGGGGGCTTGTCATCTGTGAGCAGTACGCGGGCGTCACACCACACCTGCTCGGGCGGGACCCAGAGGCGGTCGCCCTCCACCCCCTGCACGGAGTGCTTCCCGAGCGACCTCCGCAGATAGAAGACGGCTTGGCTGAGAGAATTGCGGGCACGTCCCTCGTCGCTCTCCGGCCAGAACGCGGCGACGAGGACGGCGCGCGTCACGGGCCCGGGCGCGAGGGTGAGGTAGGCGAGGAGAGCGAGCCGGGAGGGCTGGGACAGAACCGAGCTGACGCGCCCGCCGTCGGGCGCCCGCAAATCGGGTGCTCCAAGGATGCGCAACTCGTACCGGGTCATAGTCGCCATGGTCGGCGTTCGAGGCGTCAGGTGCAACTGTCCTCTGGATAAGACCCAGATAAGAGGGTGGGTGTACCCTATGACTGCACGCCTCGGGGGTTGCAGGCGATCCCACGCCGCGGGATTGTTTGCGGCGCGAACGACAGGCTCGAATGCGGAGGAGCGATGGCGAAGCTCACATATCATGGACACGCGACCTGCTCGATAGAGACGGACGAGGGGACCCATTTGGTTATCGATCCGTTCTTCGGAGACAATCCGGTCTGCGAAGTGGCGGTCGACGACGTGGACGCCGACTTCATCCTGATCACGCACGGCCACTTCGATCACATCGCCGACGCCATTCCGCTCGCCGAGCGCACCGGGGCGACGATCATCGCCACCTTCGAGGTCGCGTCCTTCCTGGAAGAGAAGGGCCTCAAGACCAGCCCGCACCACATCGGCGGCGGCGTCCACTATCCCTTCGGCTACGTGAAGCTGACCCCGGCCCTCCACGGTGGCATAGTCCAGCTCCCTGGAGGCGAGGCCTTCACCTCCGTGCCCGCTGGCATCCTCATCAACCTGAGCAGTGGCCAGCGGTTCCATCACGCTGGCGACACCGCCCTGATTTCCGACATGCAGCTTCTGAAGGGCCAGGTCGATGTGGCGATGATCCCGATCGGGGATCGTTTCACCATGGGGCCGGCTGATGCCGTGCGAGCGATCGAGTTCATCGAGCCCAAGGTGGTGATCCCGATCCATTACAACACCTGGTTGCCCATCGAGCAGGACGCCGGGGCGTTCCGATCGGCCGTGGGCGATCTCGCACACGTCGAGATCATGGCGCCCGGCGCGACGTACGAGTTCTGAGGCCTTTGATGCCCGTCGCAACCCTCCCGCTTCGAGCCCGAGCGCGCCACTCGCGCACGCATGAGCTCACGTGGCGTCTCCTCCGGGACGCACCCCGACCGGGTGCCTCCAACATGGCGATCGACCACGCGCTGGCGGCTTGCCTTCGCCCCGGAGAGGGTGTGCTGCGCCTCTACGGGTGGAGCCGGCCGACCGTCTCCTTCGGCAAGAACGAGCCCGCCAGCCGGGTCGCCAACGAGAAGCTAGGCCGCTTGCAACCGGAGCCCCACTACGTCCGCCGACCCACGGGGGGCCGCGCCGTATTGCACGACAATGAGGTGACCTACGCGATCGTTGCCCCGCTCGATGCGTTCGGCGGACTCCGCGAGGCATACCTCGCAATCAACGAGGCGCTCGCCTCGGCGCTTCGCTCACTGGGCGCCGAGGTCGACGTATCAGCCACCACCGAGACCCTCGGCCTCGATGCCGGCCCATGCTTCCAAGCCCCCGCACATGGTGAGATCGTCTCGGGCGGCCGCAAGATTGTGGGTAGCGCCCAGGCCCGGCTGGAGGGCGCGCTGCTGCAGCACGGCTCGATCCTTCTCGGGGGAGGGCAGGAACTCCTGGGCGGTGAGGGGACCGACGTCACGATGTCCGATTTAGTGGGAGCGGTGGAGCCCGACGTTGTGGCGAGCGCTGCCGCTGCGGCCCTGCGCCGAAGCCTGGGCGGGGCATGGTCGGACGGACGCTACGATGCGTCCGAGATGGAGTCGGCAGAGCGACTGGAAACAGAACGATACGCGCAGGACACCTGGACATGGCGACGATAGGAGGAATTGATATGCGGAAGGTCTTGATACTCGGCGTGGCATCCCTGACGGCGGGATGTGGTGGGGAGGGAGGTCAGCGAACGGCGTCGAACGATCCGTTCTGCCAGGCGGTGCTGCCAGCCGTCGAGGCGTTCATGGCGGAGTCTCGGGCTCGAAACCCGACGCCGGACGACCCCCGTTACGGCGGCACTTTGGTCATCGGTAGCATCGGGGAACTCGCGGACGGGATGAACGCCGCGATCTCCACGGACTACTCGACCACGCAGCATCAGCAGTTCGTGAACCTCATGACGCTGATCGACTACGATCCGGAGGGGAACGCGCGGCCGTATCTCGCCGAGAGTTGGGACGTCGCGCCTGACGGCACGGAGATCACGTTCCACCTCCGCCGAGACGTCTTCTGGCACGACGGCGAGCAGACCGACGCGTACGACGTTGCCTTCACCTACGAAACCGTAACCGATCCGCTCACCGCGTATCCGAACGCGGCGTTTTGGGACAACTACGTGAAGGGTCCCAACGGCGTCGCGGTCGTGGACGACTTCACGGTCGTGATCCGCCTGGAGCCGCACGCCGAGTTCCTCGACCCGTTCAGAAGCGCGGCGATCCTGCCCGAGCACCTCTTGGGTGACGTACCGCGCGACCAACTGAGGGTACACCCATACGGCACCCAGTGTCCGGTAGGAAACGGACCGTTCGTCTTTGCCGAGCACCGTCCCCAGGACCGTTGGCTCTTCGAGGCGAATCCGGCGTTCCCCGATGCGCTAGGCGGCCGACCGTTCGTCGACCGCTACGTCTACCGCATTATCCCGGAGCAGACGACCCTGCTGACCGAGCTCCTCACCGAGAACATCGACGTCTACATCTCTCCCGGGCCTGACCAAGCTCAGACGATAATCGACAACCCGAACCTGGAGCTCCGGAGCTATCCGTTCCGGAACTACATCCTCGTGGGTTGGAACTCCCGCAGACCACAGCTGGCGGACGCTCGCGTCCGCCGGGCGATCACGATGGGTACGAATCGGGCGGAGATCGTCGAGGCGATCCTGCGGGGGTACGGAACGGTGGCGCATACCGGGGTCCCGGCATTTCATTTCGCGCACAGTCCTGAGGCGCTCCCTCGCCTCCGATATGATCCGGAGCGTGCGCGCGCGCTCTTGGACGAGGCCGGGTGGAGGGATCGGGACGGGGACGGCGTGCGAGAGTCCGCGGACGGCACCCGGCTCTCGTTCAGCATCAAGTACAACACTGGAAACCAACAGCGGCAGGACATCGCGGAGATCATGCAGTCTCAGCTCGCTGCGATCGGTGTGGAGGCCCAGCCGCAGGTGGTGGAATGGGCTACCCTCCTGCAGCAGATCAACACGCCTGAGCTGCGGGACTTCGACGGGGTCATCATCGGGTGGGTCGCAGAGTTCAAGGTCGACGACACGGACCTCTTCCACTCCGAGCGCATCGATCAACCGTACGCTTGGTCGGGCACCCAGAACCCCGAGATCGACCGGCTGCTCGACGCGATCAGCATCACCGTCGATCGCTCCGAGGCGACGAACCTCTGGCTCGAGTACCAGCGCGTGCTCATCGAAGAACAGCCCTACACCTACTTCTACTTCCCGGATCGCCTCGACGGTGTGAACCGCCGCGTCGTCGACGTGGTGATGGACGCACGGGGTGAGTGGGTGAACATCAAGGACTGGTACCTGGATCCCTCGAGCCGCTGAGTAAGCGGTGACAAAGTACCTCGCGCGTCGGTTGCTCGGCGCCATCCCGCTGGTCATCGGTATCGCGACCATCGTCTTCTTCGCGGTCAACCTCGCACCGGGTGACCCGACGCTCCGCTTCCTGGCACCCGGCATGAATCAGGAAGTCATCGAGCAGATGAGGGCGAACTTCGGCCTCGACCAGCCGATGCACATCCGCTACGTGAAGTGGCTCGGCGCCATGCTCACCGGGGACTTCGGGTACTCCTTCTCCCACTCGCGTCCTGTTCTTGCGGTGCTCAGGGACTTCGTGCCGAACACCCTGGTGCTCTCGGCCGTCGCCCTCGTCGTGGCGTTCGTCTTGGGTGTTCTGCTGGGCACGATCCAGGCCGTGCGCCAGTACTCCAAGGTCGATTCGGGCCTCAGCGTCGTGCTGCTCTTCTTCTACTCCATGCCGTCGTTCTGGCTGGCTCTGATGTTGATTCTGACCTTGAGCCTCTTTGCCAGGAACGTCTGGGAGTTGCCGATCTGGTTTCCGGCGTCGGGCATGGTGTCAACTGACTATGAGTTCCTCTCCTTCGGAGCTCAGCTGCGAGACCGCTTCATGCATCTCGTGCTGCCGACCCTGTCGCTCGCGCTTGTTCTGACCGCTGGAATAGCGCGTTACATGCGAGGGAGCATGCTCGAAGTGATCCGCCAGGACTACATCCGAACTGCCCACGCGAAGGGACTCTCCGAGCGCGTCGTAGTCTTCAAGCACGCGCTCCGCAACGCGTTGATCCCAATCATCACGCTGGTCGGCCTCTACATCCCAGTGCTGTTCAGCGGGACGGTCTTCATCGAATACGTCTTCGCGTGGCCCGGAATGGGCAGGACGATCTATGAGGCGATCCTGACCCGCGACTACCCCCTGGTGATGGCGGGCAGCTTCTTCTTCGCCGCGATGGTCGTGGTAGCCAACCTCATCGCCGATGTCCTGTATGCCATCGTCGACCCGCGGATCCGGTATGAGTAGCGACGTAGGGAGCCTCGTCGTCGAGCACCATCAAGGGACCTCGAGGGGCGGACGTCTGCTGTCGGCGATCCTGCCGGGCCTCCCTCAGCTGCTGGCGGGACGTTGGGGGGTGGGCAGCGCTGCACTGCTCACCTGGGTGGGACTCCTCTGGATCGTCGTGGCTCGCCCCAGCAGGGTGGCTTCTGCATTGGGCGGCGCCTGGGACGAGCAGCTTGCCGTAGGCACGCTCGTCGTCGGGCTGTCGACCGCCTGGCTGTGGTCATGGCGCGACGTGGCGGCGGCGCACGAGGTGAAGCGTGTAGGAGTGAGCGTGTGGGAGCTGGCCGTGCGGGCCTTCTCGAAGAACCGCACCGCGGTAGCGGGCCTGTTGGTGATCGTGGGACTTTATGTGATCGCCCTTCTGACGCCGCTGGTCGCGCCGTACGATCCGGCCTTCCAGGGCGATCTGCTTAGGGAGCGATACGTGAGCGCGTCCGCCGCGCACCCACTCGGCACCGACCAGTTCGCTCGCGACGTCCTGTCGCGCCTGCTCTACGGCGCACGCATCTCGCTGCTCATCGGGTTCGTCGCAGTGAGCATCAGCGTGACCATCGGGACGCTGCTCGGTGCGATCGCGGGCTTCCTCGGCGGCATCGTGGACGGCGTCATCATGCGCTTCGTCGACATGGTGATCTCGTTTCCTCGCCTCGTACTCCTCATCACGATCATCGCGCTCTTCGAGCCCTCCATCTTCTTGATCACCGCGGTATTGGGGCTGACGCTCTGGCCTGGTACTGCGCGTATCGTGCGGGGTGAGGTCCTGAGCTTGCGTGAGCGTGAGTTCGTGCAGGCCGCCACAGCGCTCGGCTTCTCCAAGACGCGCATCATCCTTCGACACCTGATTCCCAACGCGCTCGGGCCGGTCATCGTCGCAGCGACGCTCGGCATCGGAAACACGATCGTGTTGGAGGCCGGGCTCTCCTTTCTGGGCTTGGGCGTGCAGCCGCCCACGCCCTCCTGGGGCACGATGGTCGCCGACGGTCGCAACGTCCTGCTCAACGCGTGGTGGCTTTCCACCTTCCCCGGCCTGGCCATCGTCTTCACGGTCCTGTCATTCAACCTCGTCGGCGACGGGCTCCGCGACGCATTGGACCCGAGGCTCCGTTCGTGAGCGCCGAGTCCGCCCCGGCCCTTCTGTCGGTTCGCGACCTGCGCACCTGGTTCTTCACGGATCAGGGTGTAGCCAAAGCGGTGGACGGCGTCTCGTTCGATGTCCGCGCGGGCGAGACGTTGGGCATCGTCGGTGAGTCGGGATGCGGCAAGACGGTGACGTCGCTTTCCGTTCTCGGCCTCCTGCCGCAGCCCCCCGCGCGCGTCATGGAGGGAAGCTCGGTCCGTCTCCGTGGCGAAGAGCTGATCGGCTCAGGGGAACGTCGCATGCGCGCGCTACGGGGCAACGAGATTTCGATGATCTTCCAGGAGCCGATGAGCTCGCTCAACCCGGTCTACAAGATTGGGGGCCAGATTGCCGAGTCGCTGCGCCTGCACCGAGGCATGGACCGGAAGGCGGCTCGCGCCGAGGCCGTCCGCCTGCTTGCCGAGGTCGGCCTCTCGGAGCCGGAGCGACGCGTCGACGAGTACCCGCATCAGCTGTCCGGCGGGATGCGCCAGCGAGTCATGATCGCGATGGCTCTGTCGTGCGAGCCGAGCCTCCTCATTGCCGACGAGCCCACCACCGCGCTCGACGTGACGGTGCAGGCGCAGATATTGGAGCTGCTCGCCGAGCTGCGAGGGAAGTTCGGCATGGCGGTGTTGCTCATCACGCATGACCTCGGAGTCGTGGCGGAGGTATGCGACCGCGTGGTGGTCATGTACGCGGGGCAGATCGTCGAGACCGGTACCGTCTACGACATCTTCGGCGAGCCCGCCCACCCCTATACGAGGGGCCTGCTGGACTCCCTTCCGTCGGTGGAGGATCCCGGGAAGAGACTCGATTCGATTCCGGGCACGGTGCCCAACCCGATCGATTGGCCGACCGGATGTCGCTTCAGGGCCCGCTGCCCGCTGGCCACGGAAGGTTGTGAGCTCCCGCAGGATCTCGTCGAGTTGGGCGAGGAGGGCAGAACCGCCCGCTGTTGGAGGGCACCTTCGCTGGTCGCGACGGGAGCGGCGACTTGATCGACCGAAGCCTACCGCCGCTGCTCAGCGTCCGCGGCCTGGAGAAGCACTTCCCGCTGGGCCAGGGCATGCTCGGACGGGCGGTCCGGCACGTGAAGGCCGTCGACGGTGTCGACTTCGCCATCTGGCGGGGGGAGACGCTGGGGCTGGTGGGGGAGTCGGGGTGCGGGAAGTCGACGACGGGCAGAGCGGTCCTCCGGCTCCTGGAGCCCACCGCCGGAGAAGTGCACTACGACGGGATGGATGTGCGCGCCCTCGACCGCGAGAGCTTGAGGGCCTTCCGCCGCCGCGCTCAGTTCGTCTTCCAGGACCCGTTCGGCTCGCTCAACCCCCGGCTCTCGGTCGGCGCCATGCTCGAGGAGGTCCTCGAGGTCCACGGACTCGGCGGCGCGAACCGTCGCGACCGGGCTGTAGAGCTCCTCGAGCTTGTGGGGCTCAGGCCCGAGCACATCGACCGATACCCGCACGAGTTCAGCGGAGGGCAGCGCCAGCGGCTCGGCGTCGCGCGGGCCCTGTCCGTCGAGCCAGAATTCCTCGTCCTCGACGAGCCGGTAAGCGCCCTGGACGTCTCCGTCCAAGCTCAGGTGGTGAACCTTCTCGAGGATCTCCAGGCGGAGCTCGGACTCACGTATCTGTTTATCGCACACGATCTCGCTCTGGTCGAGCACGTGAGCGACCGCGTGGCCGTCATGTATTTGGGGCGCATCGTCGAGATTGCCGATGCGGCCAACCTCTACCGTGAGCCACGTCATCCTTACACGCGAGCGCTGCTTTCCGCCGTGCCTCGGCCCGACCCGGTCGGGCGCGAACAACGAGAGAGGATCGTCCTCCAAGGAGACGTCCCGAGCGCGGTAGACCCGCCGATGGGGTGCCCTTTTCACCCGAGGTGCCCCCATCCGGCCAAGGACGATGTGTGCGGAAGCGTGCGACCGCTCCTGGAGGGCGATCCCGGGGGGCATTTGGCGGCGTGCCATTACCAGCCATCCGGGGTCGAAACCAGCACTTGACACCCTTGGAGGCCGCCCGCATGTTGCGTCCCTCGCACCTACACGCCCTTCTGCGGTTGCCGCCGCCGAAGGGCTTCTGTCACGAAAAAACCTAGAACTTTCGCGGGAGGTCCCCCTTGGCGATGCACCTTTACGCTCTGCTTCTTCAGATCCCGGGCGTGGATGCTCCCGAGCTCACTTTTCAGGAGCAGCTCCGGACGAACTGGGATGCGACGGGCTTCATGCGGTATCCGCTGGCGTTCTGCCTCGTGCTCGGCCTCATCGTCATCGTTCTGAAGTTCGTCTCCCTGACCGCGAAGTCGGCGAAGACTCGCAAGATCCTCAAGGACGTCGACGAGCTTCTCACGCAGCAGCGGATCAAAGAGGCCCTCGAGCTCACGCGCGACACGGACTCGCCGGCGGCGAACATCCTCAATGCCGGCCTCGAGCGTCACGATGAGGGCACCGAGCGCGTAATGAAGGCGATCGAGAATCAGGGCCTCATCGAGATGAGTAAGCTCGAGAGTTGGCTCGTGGTCCTCGCGACGTTGACCAACATCGCGCCGCTGCTCGGCTTCCTCGGGACCGTGATCGGCATGATTCTCGCCTTCCAGTCCATCGAGGCTGCGGGCGAAGTGGAGGCGACGCTGGTCGCTGGCGGCATCAAGGTCGCGCTGCTGACGACCGCGGCGGGACTCATGATCGCTATTCCGGTGTCGATCGGGCACAACTACTTCGTGGCGAAGATCGACAGCCTGGTCATCGACATGGAAGAGTCGGCTCAGAAGATGGTCGACACGCTCCACGCGATCGAGACGGGTCGCTCTGGCTGACCTTGGCAGACTTTCTGCATGGCGAAGAGGCCACCCCGACATGGGGTGGCCTTTTCTCATAGCGAGGGTATAGTCAGGTCATGACCGTGCGCATCTACGTGACTTTGGCTGTCCTCCTGGTACTGTTTGGCACGTCTGCGCGCGTGGAGCACCAGCCGCATTCAGGTCGAGCCTTCGTTCCATCGGATAGCGCGCTGGCCGAGCTGGCAGCCGGCCGGTACTGGCACGCCTCCAGGGTCTTGCGTGCTGAAGGCGCGGCTGAAGGCGCTCCGGCCGACGTGCTGCTCCTGGCGAAGGCCGAGGCGGGGTGGGAGGACTGGCCGGCCGTCGCCGTGCTCCTTCAGGGCGCCGAGTGGCTGGACGAGCAGGACGGAGGTGCCGGGCTGTACCTCCTGGGACGGGCGCTCGAGCACCAAGGCGATTGGATTCCCGCAGCTGACGCCTACGCCCGCTACCTCTCCCGCACGGACGGCACCACCATCGAGCGCGAAGCCGCGCGGGCCAGGCACGCGCGCATGCTGTGGAGGGCCGGTGAGACTGCGAGTGCCATCAGTGAGTTGTCGGCGCTCACGGCGTCCGCATCTGTGCGTAGCTGGCTTGCTGTCGAGCTCGTGCTCGATGCTGTGGACGGTGGTGACGTGGCGGGGATACGATCACTTCTCGCTCATATATCCGATCCGCGCGCAGCCCAATCGGTGTGGCGAGCCGAACCGGACGCATCAGTTGCAGCGGGTGACTCCCTTGGAGCCGCAGCCGCCTACCGCGGACTGTTTGAGCGTACCGAGGGAGCCAGGCGCGGTGAAGTCGCCGTCGAGCTGGGGCGTCTTCTGCTCGCGTCAGGAGACTCGTTGGAGAGTCGGACGCTCCTCCTGGAGGGATTCCGCGACGCAGGCGGGAGCTCACGCACGAGGGCCGCCGAGGCCTTGTCCGACATGGGCGGTTTCGACTTCGAGTTCACCTTGGACGTGGCTCGCGTACTGGATCGGGCGGGTGACGGCAGGCGTGCTCTACGGGGATACGACCGGGCGGTGGTCCTCGCGAGCGAGGAGGGGGCCGACCTTCCCGAGTGGGCACGTCTCGAACGGGCGCGCATCATGTCGACCGTGGGGCAGCGTCAGGAGGAGGCCCTAGAAGAGTTCAGGGCGATCCGCGAGACGACCGTCGACGAACGGATCGGGGCCCGCAACCTGGATGTGTGGCGCGGCCTGCGGTCCAGGCAGGGCTTGGATACCGAGGTCAGGACGCTCCGAGGCTGGCTGGTCGAGGAGTATCCGGGCAGCTCGGAGGCCGTCGAGATCGTGTGGGGCGAAGCGAACGGCGCCGAGGGACGGGGCCAGTTCGACCTCGCGCTGACGCGATATGCATCCATCGCAGAGAATGCCCGTACATCGGCGCGCGCCGGGGAGTCCCGCATGCGCTCCGGACAGATCCACCTGCGCCGGGACAATCCGCGTGACGCAGCGGAGGTCTTCGAGGCCTATCTAACGGACTTTCCGAACGGACGTCGTTGGCAGGAGGCGGCGTACTGGGCGGGCCGGACGCGTCTGGAGCTCGGTGACAGTGCGGCTGCCCGGGTTCACTTGGGCCGCGCCATGCGCGAGCAGCCCGTCGAGTACTACGCGGTCGTAGCGGCCGACCTGTTGGGTGTCCCCTATGAGGTCGACGTCCCGGCCGGCGAGCCTCCCGAAGAGCCGATGTGGCTCACGGCCGGGCTCGCCCGGCTCGACGCGCTGACGGTGGCCGGCCTCGAGCGCGGCGTGGTAGCGGAGATCGCGGCCATGAAGGGGGCTGGGGAGGGTTCTCGGGCGCCCACGCTCCGCCTCGCGGAGGCGCTCATCGAACGAGGACTGACGATCGATGGAATCAACCTCGGCTGGGCGTTGCTCGAGCAGTCGGGTGCCTGGGACCACCAGTTGCTCCGTGTCACGTTTCCGTTTCCCTACCGTGAGCTGGTGCGTCGCGAAGCGAATGAGTGGGGGATCGATCCGCTGATCTTGGCAGCCATCATCCGCCAGGAATCGGCCTTCAAGTCCGATATCGTGAGCCGGGCGGGCGCCATCGGCCTGATGCAGGTGATGCCTCCCACGGGTGCACAGCTCGCCCGCAGGCATGGACCGAGCCCCTTCACGGATGGTTCTCTCACCCGACCCGAAGTGAACCTCCACTTGGGGGCAGCCTTCTTCGTCGACATGAGCGCCCGCTACGACAACGATCTACCCCTCGTCCTGTCGGCCTACAATGCTGGCCCCACCCGCGCGAACCGGTGGCGCGCGTTCCCGGAGGCGTCCGATCCGCTGCGGTTCACAGAGCGCATCCCGTTCGACGAGACACGCGGCTATGTGAAGAGCGTGCGCCGCAATCTGGGTCTCTATCGTGTCTTGTACGGAGACGATTAAGGGTCGCTGGACGCTTGCGCGCGTCCCGATGTGCGTTCTAAAGTGAAACGAGTGCCACGTGAGCGTGGACCTGCTTACCCACAGTGGGAGGGAGCAGCATGAAGGGGACCGTGAAGTGGTTCAACGACTCGAAGGGCTACGGGTTCATTCACCCGCCTGAAGGCGAGGACCTGTTCGTGCACTTCACCGCAATCCAGACCGAGGGCTTTCGAACGCTCGCCGAGGGTGAAACGGTAGAGTTCGAGGTCCGAGAATCCGATCGGGGCCGTCAAGCCACCAATGTAGTGAAGGCCTGACCCCCTCCTTCGGAGGTCACTCACGAGCCCGGCGGCGACCCAAGCCGCGGGGCTCGTTTTTTCGCCTACGGACGCCCCTCACCGAGGACTGCACAGCCCTTGGAGATACCTCCAAGTAGCGCCCCGAGAATCTTTCTGATCGACGCTTACGCGCTGATCTATCGGTCCTACTTCGCGTTCATCAGCCGGCCCCTCACGAACGCCGCAGGCGAGAACACCTCGGCTCCGTTCGGCTTCACTCGCTTCCTCCTCGACATCCGCGAGAAGTTCGAACCCGATTACCTGGCTGTGGTCTTCGATGCGGGGGTGTCCTTCAGGGATCAGGAGTACCCGGAGTACAAGGCCACGCGGGAGAAGATGCCGGACGATCTACGCGCCAGCCTCGGCCGCATCCGCGACATCGTGGAGGCTTTTCACGATCCGGTCGTGGAGCTCGACGGCTATGAGGCCGACGACGTGATCGGGACGTTGGCGTTCAAGGCACGGGCGGCCGGCCTCGAGGCCGTCATCGTTTCGGGTGACAAGGACTTCTATCAGCTCGTGGGACCCAGTATCCACCTGCTGAACCCCGGCCGGGGCGGCTCGACGGGCGTGGCGGCCGAGTGGGTCGACGAGTCTAACGCATCGGAGAAGTTCGGTATTCCGCCGTCCCAGGTCGCCGACTACCTGGCACTCGTGGGCGACTCCTCCGACAACATCCCCGGCGCCAAGGGCGTCGGACCCAAGACGGCCCTCAGGCTCTTGGAGCAATATCCCAGCGTGGAGGAGCTGCTCGCCCACGCCGCTGATGTGATGCCGGCCCGTGCGTCGAAGACGCTGCAGGAGCGCGCGGACGAGGTACGCCTCTCCAAGCGACTCGTCACGATCATGACGGACCTCGACGTCGATCTGGATCTCGAGGCACTCAAGGTCGGGCACCCGAACAACGAAGCGCTGCGCGATATTTTCGTCGAGCTCGAGTTCCGACCGCTCGCGCAGAAGTATGCCGCGGCGGCGCAAGCAGCTGGGGGCGCGAAGGCTCCTGGCCCTGCGAGCGCGGCCGCTCCTTCCAACGGTGCTGCCCAAGCGCCCGCTTCCGTAGAGTACCGAATCGCGGATACGCTGGACGCCGTGGGTGAAGTGGTTGCGGCGATCGAGCGGGCAGGACGCGTCGCGTTGGTCGCGGAGACGTCGACGCCTGATCCGCTCCGCGGCGACCTTGTGGGCCTGGCGTTGTGCGTCGGGGGGGGAGAGGCGTGGTATCTCCCGTTCGGACACGTAAGGCCCTTTGAGCTCTCCTTCGAGGGGGAAGATCAGGGCGACGTGCGGAACCTGCCTGCGCTCGGTCACAAGACGATGTCCGAACTCCGCGGGGCCCTCGAAGACCCTGCCGTGGACAAGTTCGGCCACGACCTCAAGCGCTCTGCGTTGGCTCTCTCCGTGGCTGAAGTGACGCTGCGAGGCCTGGCCTCCGACGCGATGGTGGCGAGCTACGTTCTAGACCCGGGGCGGCGCGGGCATTCGCTCTCTGAGCTTTCCTTGGAGTTCCTCTCGCACAAACCCCTGGCCCACGCCCACGTCGCCGGTACGGGACGGAAGGCCGTCGGCTTCGCCGAGGTGCCGGTCGGACGTGCCCGGGACTATTTGGCCGAGTCGGCGGACTACGCCCTGCGCCTTTGTGATCACCTCGCCGATCAGCTCGCAACGGCGGAGCTGAGCGGTCTCATGTCGGACCTCGAGATGCCGCTCATCCCCGTCCTCGTCCGCATGGAACTCGCGGGCATCGCGATCGACGAGGACTTCTTCCGGTCCATGCGCTCGAAGCTCAAGTCGGAGCTGGATCAGATTCAGGAAGAGATCTTCAAGATCTCCGGCGGAGACTTCAACCTGAACTCGACCCCTCAGCTCCGGCAGGTCCTCTTCGAGAAGCTCGACCTTCCGGTCATCAAGAAGACGAAGACCGGACCGTCGACAGACGCGGCGGTTCTGGAGGAGCTAGCCGAAATGGGGCATGAGGTCCCGCGCCTCATGATGGAATACAGGGAGCTAGAGAAGCTCCGCTCGACCTACGTCGACTCCCTGCCCCAGCTCGTGAACCCGCGCACCGGGAGGATCCACACGAGCTTCAATCAGGCCGTTGCGGCCACGGGGCGGCTGTCGTCGAGCGACCCCAACCTGCAGAACATCCCCATTCGGACGGATATCGGGCGAGAGATCCGCAAGGGATTCGTATCCGACCCGGGCTCTCTCTTCCTGGCGGTCGACTACTCCCAGATCGAGCTGCGCGTGTTGGCGCACTTCTCGGGGGATGAAGCCTTCGTCACTGCGTTTACCAAAGGGATCGACGTCCACAAGCAGACGGCCTCGGTCATCTTCGACGTACCGGTCGACGAGGTCTCGGCCGACATGCGGGGCCGAGCCAAGACGGTCAATTTCGCCACGTTGTACGGGCAGGGTCCGTTCTCGTTGGCGCGCCAACTCGGTATCTCCCGTGATGAGGCCCGCGACTTCATAGCCACGTACTTCGAGCGCTTCCAGGGTGTACGCGATTTCCTCGACGCTCAGGTCGAGATGGCGAAGGAGCAAGGCTATGTCGAGACGCTCATGGGCCGGCGGCGCTACGTGCCCGAGCTGAAGTCCAGCAACTGGAACATGCGACAGTTTGGCGAGCGAGTCGCGCAGAATACCCCCATCCAGGGAACCGCTGCCGACCTCATGAAGAAGGCCATGATCGACGTTCAGGCCGCCCTCGACGAGTCCCGGACAGGCGCCATGCTGTTGCTACAGGTGCATGACGAACTGCTACTCGAGGTCCCGGAGGCGGAAGTCGACGAGGTGCGAGATCTCGTCGTGCGGAGGATGGAGGGCGCGGTCGAACTGAATGTGCCCCTGGTCGCGGACTGGGGCGTTGGCCCTAACTGGTACGAGTGTAAGGGTTAGGAACCGAGCGCGACGAAAGGCCCTTCTCGCCATCCACTCGCCCCGCGCTCCCCCACATCCTCCGGTGTCGTGAAAGTCGAAACCCCATCGGAGGGAGCTACATGAGCCGGTCCGTGAACAAGATCACCCTGGTTGGAAACGTCGGGCGTGATCCGGATATCCAGGAGACCAAGAGCGGTACGAAGGTGGCCCACTTCTCGATCGCGACGAATCGTCGCATCCAGAGCGGTGGTTCCGAGGAGGCCGAGGAGCGCACTGACTGGCATCGCCTCACTCTGTGGAGCCGGCAGGCCCAGTTCGCCGAGGACTACATTCGGACCGGCGACCGCATCTACGTCGAGGGTCGCCTCGAGTATGACTCCTACGAGCGAGACGGCGTCGTGATCCCCACCGCCGAGATCCACGTGCAGGAGGTGCTGCTGCTCGCGTCGAAGGGTCAGTCGGCGAGCGAAGATCTGGACGCTGCGGCATAGGCCACCGGGTGGCTCGGGGGCCCAGGCCCCCGGGCCATTCTCGTTACATCCACCCCCTGAACTGCTCGGAGACCGAAAACAGGGCCTCCCATCCGCCGCCCCGGACGCCGTGGGCCAAGTCGATGCGTACGGAGTTCCACCCCAGGGCCAGGCCGGCGCCGACGGAGCCCCTTGGCCCGTCGGAGTCCAGTCCGGGCCAGTCGCCCGGAAGGATACGGTCGTCGAGGTAGGTGGCGCCGACGCCCCCGAGGAGGCGCAGACCGACGTACGGCGCGACGATCGGGACGGTGACCTCGGTACGAAGGAGCCAGAGTCGATCGCCGACGAAGGAGCGATAGTCGTGGCCAGGCAGCGTCCACCGGCCACCCAGAAGGTAGAGGGCCTGGGCAGGGGCCTGATCTGTCACGCCGCCCCCCCCGAGCGAGATCTCCGCTTGCCACGGTCGGTCGAGATCATCCAACACCCAGCGCGCCTGCGCGGCGAGGGAGCCGAACGTTCGACCCTCGAAGTGCCCCAACTCGCTGGAGAGCTCGAGATCTCCGTCTGCCGGAAGGTCCAGCGGTGCCCGCACCGTGAAGGCCGTAAGCACCCCCTCTTCGATGGAGCGCACCGGCCTGAACTCGGTGTTGGCGATGTCGTCCGACACGACGTCTCGCGCCGCGTGGTGCTCCTCCCATCGCACCCCTGCCGAGAGTCCTCCCGGCCGGCCGCCGCGAACCGTAAGTGCCGCCCCGCGGGAGAAGAACGGGTCAGTGAAGTCTTGCTTGCCCGAGACGGCGGATATGGTGTTGACGAGCGATGACGCCCCGGGGTATCCGCCGACGTCGCGCAATCGGTCCCAGTAGAGGTCGAGGGTGGGTACGGCCGCACCGACGCGGAGCGAAGTCGTGAGTGCACCAGAGAACCTCTCGCGACCTAGTGCGTATCCGCCTGAAGGGCGCACGGTGAGGCCGCCCGTCGGCCTAAACGTCAGCCCGGCACCGGCGCGGAGCCCCTCGGCGCGGTTGTATCGCGCCACGTCCGAGATGCCGCCGAAATGCAGACGAAGGGGATCCAGGCCCGAGAGGGCCTTGTCCTGCACGACCTCGCGCACCTCGTGCTCCACCGCCTGAAGGGAGGGCGATGTGTCGATGCCCTGTTCGTTGAGGTCGTCGAACAGGCCACGCTCGAACGGGAAGGCCGCGCGTTGTGCCGGTGACGTGGCCGTAACCCGGCGACCCTGGAAGAGCCGGTCGTCGAGCTCGACGTTGAACTCGTATCCCCGCACGTCGAAGCGACCCTGGATCACGCTCCCGATCATCAGGTCGAGCGCCGGGATCTCCCGGCGGATCTCTACCTCTTGGCGGTAAGGGAGCCAGTGACGGCCCATCCATAGCGAGTTGTCGAGCGCGATGCGTATGTGGTCGACAAACGGATCGATGTAGGACGCCGGCGTGAATGAGAACCGCATGCGCACGATGGCCGCCGTGGCCCGATCGAGGTAAATCGTGCCGACAAACCCGGGACTGTCGAAGTCCCGCGGCCGCACACGGACCTCGTAGACCCGCACCACTTCGGCTCCGCTCGCGTAGCTGACCGTGAGCGAGTCGGCCAGCAGGAAGTCGTATGCCGCTTCAGATCCAGGACCCACGGGATGGAGCACGGCTTCCACTTCGTCACCGTCTCCCATACGGATGTAGTCGCCGAAGTCGTCCTGAACGACGGACAGGTGGTCGATGTGGTATCGGATGTCGGTCGGCAGCACCTTCCTGTCCCGCTGGCCGACGATCTCCTGCTTCGTCGACCCGGGGGCGCGCCAATAGACATCGAGCGCCACCTGGTCCGCCTTGACCAGCGTCCGCTCGCCGGTGTCCGGGCGCTCGAAGAAGAAGTAGACGTAGCCCCGCGCTCGTGACTGATAGGAGTGAAGCGCCGAATCAACGGCCTGCGACTGGCGCAGCTCCCTGGCCCTGGCGACGAGTTGGAGCGCGCTTGGGCTATTCCAGTCTGACTCGGACTGCGCAGCGGCGGGCCAAGGTGAAACCGCGGCGACAAGCGCCAGCACGAACAAGGCCGTCGACCAGGCGGGGATCGGCTTCAAAACGGACTCCGGTGGGGTGCCAGTGGTGGTACACCACCGGGAAGCGCGGTTCCGGCAAGAAAAAGGGTCCCGCCCCTCTGGGCGGGACCCTCCATCGCCCTTAGGGCGTGTCCACGAAAAAAGCGACCGATTCCGGTCGCCTAGTGTGCGTTCCAGAAGCCCGAGAGTGACTCGCCGTGCGGGCTTTCGCGGAGTTTCTCGAAGGCGCGGTTGCGAATCTGTCGGATCCGCTCGCGGGTTACACCAAGCAGAGAGCCGATCTCTTCCAGCGTTCGCTCCTCGCCGTCATCGAGCCCGTAATAGAGGTACAGGATCTTTCGCTCCCGCTCCGTCAGATACGACTCGAACATGGTCTCGAGGAAGTCCCGGCGCGCGATCGCCTCGACGTCTTCTTCGATGTCCGCTGCCGCCGCCCCTGCAAACCGCTCTCCGAAGCTCGCGCTGTCCCGGTCGCCGCGGTCGATGGGGGCGTCGAGGCTGAGCTCCGAAGCGGCTACGCGACGCAGCGCACGAATCGTGTCGACGGGCTCTTCCATCTCCCGCGCGATCTCCTGATCGGTCGGGGAGCGTCCCAGCGACTGGGTGAGCTGTGTGTCGGTCCGCGCGAGCCGTGCGAGGTTCGAATTCTGGTTGAGCGGGATTCGAACCGACCGAGTCTGCTCGGCCAGCGCCTGCAGAACGGTCTGCCTGATCCACCACACGGCGTAGGAGATGAACTTCACCCCTTTGTCCGGATCGAACTTCTTGACCGCCTTGAGCAGGCCTTCGTTGCCGATACAGACCAGCTCGGCGAGCCCGAGGCCACGCCCCTGGTACTTCTTCACGTAGGAAATCACGAAGCGCAGGTTCGCGGTGACCAGCCGCTCGGCCGCTTCTTTGTCTCCCACGCGAGCGCGTCGGGCTAATTCGCGCTCCTCGCGAGGATCCTGGATGAGAGGATACTTCTCGACGTCCTGCAGGTATTGGTCAAACGAGTCCAAGCCACGGGAGGAAGAAAACATCCGTATTTCCGTTCCTCTTCTGCGGGTCGAGGGAGGCTGGCTCGATGAGATCACCGCCCGAAAAGCCTGCGGGGCTTTGGGTTATCGGATCGCTGGGAGGGCCAGTCCACTAAATCTTAGGGGTGACAGAGAAACTATAAAGGCGCCATTCCGGGGTCAAAGGTTTTTTCTTCGAGTCGGAAACAGTCGGCGCAAACAAACGATTCCGGGGCAGCCAGGCCTCCCCGGAATCGGGCGGCTCGTCGTTGGGCGGCCCTTTCAAGCGAAGAGAAACTCGGCCCTCAGGCTCTCCTCACTCGGTCCGTTCACGCTGAAGAAGACGCACGAGCCAGCGCCGCCCGCCGAGGTCAGGTCGACGCGTCGGAAGAAGCCGGTGTCGGAGACCTGCTGCGTTGCGAGCCCCCCTAGATCGACGGCCGACGTCCGGCCCGGGCCTCGCCGGGACACGAAGATCGGCGAGCCGCCCCTGACGACTACCCAACCGGTGGCGAAGCGCGACGCACCGGGAAGACGGTACGCGCCAGCCGGGCTTCCTCTCAGCCCACCCCCCGGCGCTAGCACATCGTCGGCCAGTGTGCGGCGAACCCAGGCCGGCAGCTCCTCCTGGCCGAGCCATCGCCGTTGGGCCAACGTCTGAAAGACCCGGTCCGCGGAGAGACGGATCGCGAAAGCGAAGGCCCTGATGTGCGACGGTGCCGTCGGCGCGAAGAAAAGGATCAGCCCGATCGAGAGTCCCAGGGCCGCCGCCGGTAGGTCGAGGACGAGTGCGATCAGACCCAACACCAAGGCATCCTCGAGCAGGGACACGAGGAGCACGTGTGGCGTCGGTCCGGGGCTGAGCCATCGCAGGATCGCTGCCCCTGAGCGGACGGCGTGGGCCAGGGAAGCCAGTACGGCGGCCAAGGCCACGCCGGAGAGAATGATCGGTAGGCTCTGGCCCTCTAGGAGGAGCAGCGCCACGAGGGCGCCGGAGACTGGCCGAATGACGGCATGGAAGGCGTTCCACACGAGCGCAGCGGGAGGAAAGCGCTCTGCCGCGAACTCCATGATGTAGAAGGCGCCCACCGTTAGGAGTACGCCTAGCGAATCCAGGTCGCCGAGTGATCCGGGAAGTGGGTGGTCCCACCACGGCGTCGTCGGAGCCGCCCCCAAGAACAGGAGCGTCAGGTAGAGGTCGATGCCGGCAGTGAGGGCCAGGGGCACCAGGACGAGGAACTCGGGTGGTAGATCGGCCATGGGGTGGCGGCGTTCAGTGAAGCTCGGAAGGTGCGGTTAGGAGTAGGACTGCGTTGATTCCCCCAAACCCGAACGAGTTGGAGAGGACCGCACGATACGTACCGTCTCGTCCCGCTCCCGTCACGTAGTCGAGATCACAACCCACCCCGGGTTCGAGGAGGTTGAGTGTCGGGGGGATCCAGCCGTCGCGCATCGTTAGGCACGCGATGGCGGCCTCCATGGCCCCCGAGGCCCCCAATGCGTGTCCGTGATAGGGCTTGGTGCCCGTCACCGGTACGCGGGCGGCATGCTCGCCCAGTGCGGCTCGGATCGCCTTGGTCTCAGTACTGTCGTTGAGGGCGGTGCTGGACCCATGCGCGTTGACGTGGCCGACGTCGGAGGGCGCGAGCCCCGCTGATTCGATGGCCGCGAGGATGCACGCGGCGGCGCGGGAGCCGTCCGGTCGTGGAGCCGCCATGTGGTAGGCGTCGTTGTTGGTGCCGTAGCCGCGGACCTCGGCGTACATCCTAGCCCCCCGCGCCCTGGCATGCTCGAAGGCCTCGAGCACGAAGATGCACGCGCCCTCACCCATGACGAAGCCGTCGCGATCCTTGTCGAATGGTCGGCACGACGCGGCTGGATCATCGTTGCGTGTACTCATCGCACGGATCGAGGAGAAGGCTCCGTAGCAGACCGGCGCCAGGGGCGCGTCGACGCCACCTGCGATGGCCACATCGGCCACGCCGTCGCGTATCAAGCGCGCAGCATTGCCGATTGCGATCGCGCCAGCCGCGCAACTCATGGCGTTGGTCGTGTTGGGGCCGGTGAATCCGTACTGGATCGCCACATGGCAACTCGCGGCTCCGGCGAAGGTCGTGGTGGCCAGGCGAGGATCGATCGTCCTCGCCCCACCGGAGAGGTATTTGCGCAGCTCGTCCTCCGCGTGTGCGATGCCACCCATGGCGGATCCCATCTCGATAGCCGCCCGAGTCGGATCGACCGCGTCGGCATCGAGGCTCGCATCTTCCATGGCGAGGCGTGCACCGGCGAGGGAGAACTGCACGAAGCGATCCAGGCGACGTGCCTGCTTCGCCTCCATGTAGGCCTCGGGCTCGAAGTCCGGGATCTCCGCGGCCATGTGGCTACGAAACGGCGTGGCATCGAAGCGCGTGACGTCGGCCACCGGCGAGCGGCGCGACCGCAAGCCGGCCGAGAGCGCATCGACCCCGATCCCCGAGGCCGTCACGGGCCCAATCCCGGTAATGACGACGCTGCGGCGGTCTGGCGACAATGGTCCGGTCCTTTCGGCGGTGTCACTTTTGACACGTCTTCGCGAGGATCTCTAGGATCATCGCGCCGCCTGAGACTCCGGAGCAACCTCACATATGGCTGACCGTCGCCAAGAAGCCCTCGACTACCACACGCAGGGTCGGCCGGGCAAGATCGAGGTCGTCCCGACCAAGTCGGTAGCCACCTCACGCGACCTTTCGCTCGCCTACTCTCCTGGAGTCGCGGAGCCGTGCAGGGAGATCCACGCGAACCCCGAGGACGTCTTCAAGTACACGGCGCGCGGCAACCTCGTCGCGGTCGTCTCGAACGGCACGGCGGTGCTGGGGCTCGGCAACATCGGTCCACTCGCCGCGAAGCCCGTCATGGAAGGGAAGGGTGTCCTCTTCAAGCGCTTCGCCGGCATCGACGTCTTCGACATCGAGGTCGCGTCGGAGGATCCCGAGGAGGTCATTCGTTTCTGCGAGCTCCTCGAGCCGACCGTTGGTGGCATCAACCTCGAGGACATCTCGGCCCCTGCGTGCTTCGTGATCGAGCGCCGGCTCAAAGAGTCGATGGACATCCCGGTCTTTCACGACGACCAGCACGGGACGGCGATCATCGCGGGCGCCGCGTTGGTGAACGCGCTCGACGTCCTCGGAAAAGACATCGCCAAGGTACGGGTCGTCTTCAGCGGTGCGGGCGCCTCTGCTCTTTCGACCGCCGAACATATAGGTCGCCTCGGCGTCTCCGGTGACAACATCCTCCTCGTCGACTCCAAGGGTGTGATCTACGAGGGCCGAACGGAGGGCATGAACGAATACAAGGCACCGTTCGCCGTGAAGACCGACAAGCGGACGCTCGCAGAGGCCTGCGAAGGCGCCGACGTCCTCATTGGGCTGTCCGCAAAGGGACTCGTCACCAAGGAGATGGTGGCCTCGATGGCGAAGGACCCGATCATTTTCGCGCTCGCGAATCCTGACCCTGAGATTCTGCCCGAGGACGTATCAGCGGTTCGGGATGATGCCATCATGGCGACCGGCCGCTCCGATTATCCGAATCAGGTGAACAACGTGCTCGGCTTCCCGTTCATCTTCCGTGGCGCCTTGGACGTGCGTGCCCGCGGGATCAACGAGGCGATGATGCTCGCCGCCACCAAGGCCCTCGCGGAGCTGGCCCGCGAGGAAGTGCCTGAGACGGTCCGGGGTGCGTACGAAGGGTCGGAGTTCAGCTTCGGGCGTGACTATCTCATCCCCAAGCCCTTCGACGGTCGGGTTCTCTACCACGTCGCTCCGGCCGTTGCGAAGGCGGCCATGGACTCCGGCGTAGCCAGGGTCGAGGTCGACATGCAGGAGTACCAGGATCGACTGCGTGGGAGCCTGGGGCCCGGCCGCGAGGTCATGCGTTGGATGATCAACCGCGCGCGCCGCAAGTCGGCACGGGTGGTCTTCTCCGAAGGGCACAACGAGACCGTGATCCGTGCCGCATCGCAGCTGGTGGAGGAGGGCATCTGCCACCCGGTGTTGGTCGCGCGGCCGGACCGTCTGGAGGAGATCGGCGAGCGGCTCGGGGTGGACCTGACCGGGGTCGAGGTCGCGCATGCCGCCGGCGAGGACGTGAAGCGGGAGGCGTTTGCGGAAGACCTCTTCCAGCGGCGGGGGAGAAAGGGACTCACCCGGGCCGAGGCCGACTGGAACCTCTTCAAGCCCATCTACTTCGCGGCCAGCCTCCTGCAGTCCGGCGACGTCGACGCGCTCGTCGCGGGTGTCGAAGCCAACTATGCCGAGATCCTGCGCCCCTGTCTGGAGGTCGTGGGCGCGAGCGGCAACGGACGCGTCTCGGGCCTATATATGCTGGCCTTTGCGAATCGGGAGCTGATGTTCTTCGCTGATACCACGGTCAATATTGAACCCGACGCCAAGGCGTTGGCCGAGATCGCCATGCAGACCGCCGACTTCGTCAAGGAGCTCGGGATCGTGCCGCGGGTGGCGATGGTCAGCTTCTCCAACTTCGGATCGACGAAGCACGAGGAGTCCCAGCGGGTGGCCGAAGCGGTGAGGCTTGTACGCTCGATGGATCCCGCGCTGGAGATCGACGGCGAGATGCAGGCGGACACCGCAGTGGATGCCATCAAGTTGAAGCAGATCTATCCGTTTACGCACCTCAAGGGCCCTGCCAACGTGCTCGTCTTCTCACGGCTTTCCGCGGCGAACGTCGCCTACAAGCTGCTGGACACGCTCGGCGGTGCGGACATCATCGGCCCCGTGCTCCTGGGGATGGCGAAGCCGGTCCACGTTCTGCAGCGCGGCTGCTCTGTTCAGGACGTGATGAATCTGGCGACAGTGGCCTCGGTGGACTGGCAGGCACGCGGGGACTGAAGCCACCCGTCATGAGGACAGTCAGCGCCTCACGAGCGCTTGTGGCATCTGCCATCCCCGTCTAAAGTGGGCCCCCAATGGACCATGCACCCCCAGCTCACCCGGAACCGGAAGACGCCCGGCCGTCCGACCCGCTCCAAGAAGCGCTCGGGTCCGACTTCGAGATCAAGCAGAAGCTGGGGAAGGGCTCCATGGCCACGGTCTATCTGGCTAAGGAGAAGGCTCTCGGTCGGCTCGTCGCAGTGAAGGTGCTCCTCCCAGAGCGCGCCCGGGATGAAACGGCGCGGAAGCGTTTCGAGCGGGAGGCGAAGGCGGCCGCGTCGCTGTCACACCCCAACGTGGTGCAGGTCTTTCGGCTCGGCCGCCTGGGTGATGAGACCCCGTACCTGGTCATGCGCTTCGTAAAGGGGCGCACGTTGGAGGAGCGACTTGCCGCGGAAGGACGACTGCCGCGTGACCTCGCGCGCCAGGTGCTCCGGAACGTGGCTTCCGCGCTTGCGGCCGCGCACGCCCAGGGAATTGTTCACCGCGACGTCCGGCCTGCGAACGTGCTTTGGGACGAAGAGAGCAAGCAGGCCTTGCTCGCCGACTTTGGTATCGCGGCGATTCTCGCCTCCAGTGGCGAGGAGTCCACAAGGCTCACGAAGACCGGCCAGATGGTGGGAGATCCTCGCTATCTGAGTCCCGAACAGCTCAGGGATGAGGATCTCACCGAGCTCTCGGACATGTATGCCTTCGGGATCCTCGGGTACGAGCTGTATACCGGAGAGGGTCCCTACGAGGCCAAGACGAACACGCAGTGGATCACGGCACACCTCAGCAGCGAACCCCGGGACCTCGAGCGGATCCGCCCCGACATCGAGCCAGAGGTGGCCGCGCTGCTGAAGCGTTGCATGAACCGTGAGCCGAACCACCGCCCAAGCGCGGCGAACGCCGCGAAGGCGTTGCAGGACACGGCCATCGGTGGAGTCGGCGGGTTGAACGCCGAGGACGCCACCTTTTGGGACGAACTGAAGCGGAGACGGTTTCCGCAGTTCGTCGGTAGCGCCGTGGTGGTCGGTGCGACCTTTGTCGGCTTCGCCAGCGAGGTGGTCGTGAGCCAGTTCGGCGCCAACGACCTCTTGCGTCCATTGAGCGTTCCGCTGGCGGTCTGTGGGGTCGCCGCAGCCACGGTGATAACCTGGTACCACGGCGAGCGTGGGACGCAACGGAGCGGAGTCCTGGAGCGGGTCCTTCTTGTTCTGATCGGCGTACTGTGGCTGTCGATCACCGCGTGGATCATCATCTGACGTCCCCCGACTCGAGTGAGGACCGTCCCCCCGTGAACGCCCCTCCCCGCCGAGGTAGGGCCTTTGACCGCTCCATCGTCGAGGGACCGATCCGGGGCGCCGTGTGGAAGCTTGCCTGGCCGACGATGCTTCAGAACATCATCGGGGGGCTGCAGGGGATCGTAGACCACGCGATGGTCGGCAACTACGTCGGCTACGTAGGAAACGCGGCGATTGGCGTCTCGTGGCAAATCTTCCTCGTAGTAATCGTCTTTATCAGCTCGCTCTTCACAGGCATGGGCGTGCTGGTGGCTCGCTTCGCCGGCGCCGACGATTCGGAAGCCGTGAACCGAACCGTCTACCAAGCGTTTCTGACGGCCATGGGGCTCGTGATCTTCGTCCTCGCTCCGATCGGCTACGTGGCTTCCCCCGTGTTGCTCGACCTGATCAACGCGGCGCCGGACGTGCAGGCAGAGGCGCTGCCGTACCTCCGGATCATGTTCGTCTTCTCCTTCGGCATGTTGATCTTTTTCATGCTGGGAGGCGCGCTACGGTCGGCCGGGGACGCGCAAACGCCGCTCCGCTTGGGTGTCACGCTGACGGTCCTCAACATCATCCTGAACATCGTTCTGATCCGGGGTATGGGACCGATTCCGGCCTTCGGCACGACCGGTGCGGCGATGGGGACGGTGATCGCCGGTGGCCTCGTCGGCATGTACTCCCTGGTGAGACTGTTCGGCGGAACGTGGGTGGTGGCGTTTCACCGTGGCATGAACTGGCGCCCCGACATGGCGATCATCGGGCAGCTGTTCAGGTTCGGGCTCCCGACGGGTATCCAGGGTGTCGCCATGAACGTTGGGGGCGTCTTCCTGCTCGCGTTCGTCGGCTCTCTGGCGGTGAGCGCACAGGCGCAAGCGGCCTATGTAGTGAGCTACACGCAGCTCTTCTCGTTCATCACGTGGACGTCGGTCGGGATCATGGGCGCGACGGCGGCGGTCTCGGGCCAGAACCTGGGCGCAGGGCGCCCCGACCGCACAGCCGAGGCGGTTCGCACCGCAAGCGGGTTCGGATTGATGCTGGCCGCGGTTATCGGCTCGGCGTTCCTCCTCATCCCGAACGCTCTGCTCGGCATCTTCGGTATGGAGGATCCGGTCGTTCGCGAGCTCAGCATCGAGCTGCTGCGATACCTGGCCGTCTCCGGCCTGTTCATTACCGTGGCCCTAGCCTACACGGGCGGCCTACAGGGCACCGGGGACACGAAGAGTCCCATGTATATCTCCTTCGTGTCCCAGATCTTCATCCCCCTGGGGATGTGCTTCTTGATCCAGACGTTCTGGACGCTCGATCCCAGCGACATCTGGCTCGCCATCGTTCTGGGGCACTTCACCCGGGCCACGCTGAGCGTCATGGTGTTCAAGCGAGAACGCTGGCGGGACATCAAGGTCGCGGTCGGTTCGGCCAAGGCCTGACACGGGTCGCAGCGCCGCGCCTCAAGCCCCATAATTGTGGGCCGAGGCCACCAACGACAGGACGTGCAACGCTTATGGCGAAGCAGTACTGGCTGATGAAGTCGGAGCCCGAGGTCTTCTCCATCGACGACCTCGCCCGCGACGGCACGACGTCTTGGGAAGGCGTCCGCAATTACAAGGCCCGCAACAACATGAAAGCGATGTCCGTGGGGGACGAGGTGCTCTACTATCACTCCAACGCCAAGCCCCCGGGCGTCGCCGGTATCGCGCGGGTTTGCCGCGAGGCGTATCCCGACCCGTTCCAGTTCGACCGGAAGAGCAAGTACTTCGATGCCAAGTCCAGGCCGGACGATCCGCGATGGTGCATGGTCGACATCGAGTTCGTCGCGAAGGCGGATGAGCCGGTCGGCCTTCCCGAGATCAAGGCGGACGCAGACTTGGCGGAGATGGAGCTGGTGCGGTACGGGAGACTCTCAGTACAGGCTGTCAGGAAGGCGGAATTCGATAAGGTAAAACGCATGGCGGGCTTGCGATGACCGCGACTCGGGCAGGCCGCTTCAGTTCGCTCTACATGTGTTGCCTAGCTGCGAGTATCCTGCTTTGCGGGACCCCGTCAGAGGGTGAAGGCCAAAGCCTCGCCACCGACGACCCGGTGCTGCGGGCCATCTGGGAGCAGGCGACTGATGGCTCCCAATTGGAGCCCCTAGCACAGACGCTTCTCGATTCTCTCGGCCCCCGTCTCACCGGGTCACCCGGAATGGAGCGAGCTCAAGACTGGGCCGTGCGGACCCTGCAAAACTGGGGCGTGGATGCTCGACTCGAGGAGTACGGCACGTGGGAGGGCTGGGAGCGCGGCACGAGCCATATCGACCTCGTTGCGCCGCGGGCCCGTTCGCTCGAGGGGCGCCTCTTGGCGTGGAGCCCGGGCACCGGGGGTCGGCCAGTGGAGGGGGAGGTCACGTACCTGCCCGACTTGGAGTCGGCGGCAGCCTGGCAGGCGTTCCTCGGCACGGTATCGGGGAAATGGGTGATGTTGTCGTTCCCGCAGCCGACGTGCCGGTCCGACGAGCAATGGGTCGAGTTCCAATTGGAGGGCTCCGGGCTCCGCATGGCACAGGCCAGGCAGGAGGCCTCCCAGAGATGGACTCGCAACCTTCAGGTCGCGGCTGCGGGCGGGCGCACTGCCGACGTCCATGCGGCGCTCGAAACGGCCGGTGCCGCTGGCATCATCACATCGGATTGGCCCGGCTCGACCGGGACGACCCGCGTGTTCGATGCGGACAACCGCGGTACTCCGACGTTCGAGCTGTCGTGCGAAGACTACGGCTTGGTGTACCGACTGGCCGCGAATGACCAGCACCCCGTAGTTCGGCTGACGGCGGAAGCCGAGAACCTCGGCGAAGTCCCGGTCTTCAACGTCATCGGCGAGATCCGTGGGCGTGAGTTGCCCAATGAGTACGTGATGCTCTCAGCGCACTACGATTCGTGGGACGGCTCGTCCGGAGCGACGGACAATGGAACGGGCAGCGTACTCATGCTGGAGGTCATGCGCATCCTGAGCGTGGTCTATCCGAACCCCCGGCGCACGCTCCTGATCGGGCTTTGGAGTGGGGAGGAGCAGGGCCTCAATGGTTCGCGGGCTTTCACCGAAGACCACCCCGAGATCATCGACGGCCTGCAAGTGCTTTGGAACCAGGACAACGGCACGGGACGCATCGAGCGGATGTCCGCACATGGCTTCGTCGAGGCGAGCGGGTCGATCGCGAGATGGCTCGCGCAGGCACCCGCGGAGGTCACGGGGGACATAGACTTGGACTTTCCGGGGAGCCCGGGCGGCGGCGGATCGGACTACGCGTCCTTCGTGTGTTGGGGCACGCCAGGCTTCAACCTGAGTGGGCTCTCCTGGGACTACTCGAACTACACCTGGCATTCAAACCGGGACACGTACGACAAGGTCGTGTTCGACGACCTTCGCAACAACGCAGTCTTGACGGCTTCCCTAGCGTTCCTGGCTGCGGAGGACCCGCAGCGGGTCAGCCGACGCCAACGGACTGTGATTGCAGGCAGGGGAGGCGGTCCGGGTCAATGGCCGACCTGCCGTCCCGCGCAACGGAACTCGCCGAATGGGGAGCCCCGGCCGTGAGCACCGAGGTCCGCAATTATGTCTCTGGCCGCTGGAGAAACGCCTCCGGCGAGGAAGCGCTGACAGTTACGAACCCCGCCTCGGGCGAACCGCTCGGCCGCCTGATGCTGTCCACGCGCGACGACGTGCACGCCGCTGTCCTCGCCGCCCGCGAGGCCTACCCAATGTGGCGCGCGACGCCGGCTCCGGAGCGCGCTCGGGTCCTCTTCCGGCTACGGCAACTGGTCGCTGAGCACAAAGAGGAACTCGCCCGGCAACTCACGTCGGAGCACGGCAAGGTCATCGCCGAGACACGCGGTGAGGTGCAGCGCGGCATCGAAAACATCGAGCACGCATGTGGAATCCCGACGCTCATGATGGGGGACACAGTCGAGGACATCGCGCCCGGTATCGACAGCGCGACGTGGCGACAACCGCTCGGCGTCTTCGGCATCATCACACCGTACAACTTTCCTGTGATGATCCCGCTCTGGTTCTGGCCGTACGCCGTCGCGACGGGGAACACCGTCGTCTTGAAGCCGAGCGAGCAGGACCCGCTCACGCATCAGCGCATCGTGGAGCTCGCCGAAGAGGCCGGCCTGCCCCCGGGGGTGCTCAACGTCGTCCATGGAGCCCAGGAGTGCGTCGAGGCGATCTGCGACCACCCCGACGTCGTTGGTGTCAGCTTCGTGGGCTCGAGCAGGGTCGCCGAGATCGTGTACCGTCGCGCTACGGCATCCGGGAAGCGCGTTCAGGCGCTCGGGGGAGCGAAGAACTACATGATCGTCCTGCCCGATGCGGACATGGACCTCGCGTTGGATGCATGCTCGGGCTCCATCTTCGGCTCCACGGGTCAGCGGTGTCTGGCGGGGAGTGTCATCGTGGGCGTCGGGGATGCCCATCCCCAGATTCGCGATCGCATGCTCGACTCGGCGGCCTCGATCCGACTTGGGGACGGTCTCGATGAGAAAACTGACATGGGTCCCGTGATCTCAGCGGCGCACCGGGACCGGGTCAACAGCTATATCGATCAAGGCGAGGCGGACGGAGCAAAGCTGTCGCTCGACGGCAGGGGCGCAGTTGTACCCGGCCTGGAAGGTGGCTTTTGGGTTGGGCCGACGGTCTTCGAGGACGTTGCACCTGACCTCTCGATCGGTACGGAGGAGATCTTCGGTCCCGTTGCGGGTATCAACAAGGCTCGCGACCTGGATGAAGCCGTCGCCATGATGCACGCCAGCCGGTACGGCAACGCGTGCTCCATCTTCACCACGAGCGGCCGCGCCGCTCGCGAGTTCCGCTACCGCGCAGGCATAAGCATGATTGGTGTCAACATCGGCGTTGCGGCACCGATGGCGTTCTTCCCCTTCGGGGGGTCGAAGGCCTCTTTCTACGGCGACCTGAAGGCGCAAGGAAAGGACGCCGTCTCATTCTTCACCGACCAGCGCGTCGTCATTTCACGGTGGTAACCGCATGACTTCACCGACATTGTCTAAGGGCCCAACGAGTGCCGAGATCGTTCACGGTCAGAAGGAGTATCTCCTGCCCGCGATGGTTCATCTCTACAAGGAGCCGCTCGCACTGGCGTCCGCTGAG
>Ga0224512_10000473_pt1 | contig 42813 bp, 31 predicted proteins | sample SF_May12_sed_USG_4_FD_169103 | JGI IMG/M metagenome (GOLD analysis project Ga0224512, IMG submission 169103) | Sediment microbial communities from San Francisco Bay, California, United States - SF_May12_sed_USGS_13 | ecosystem: Environmental > Aquatic > Marine > Sediment | place: USA... | reverse complement strand
ACAGGCTACATTCGATCTGGATAAGGAGGTAGCTGCACGGCGTGTCGCCTGATCGATTCCCGAATACCAGCTTCGGTACCAGCGAAGTCCGCAGAGCAGCGTCCGCGCAGGACTCGCTCCACCGCCAGAAATCAAAAATGGGGCCACAGGGGCCCCATTTTTGATTTCTCGCCGAGCGCGGTATGGGCTTTCGAACCCTGTTCGACCAACGCCGCCGCGCAGCGGCCTGCAGGCAGTTGAATTGCGAAACGACCTCTATGTCATGGGTGGGCGGGGACCGTTCTCGTTTGAGACCGAGACGCGTCTCTTTGGTGATGTCTGGAAGAGTTCAGACGCGGGGGCGACCTGGACCCGGACGGCTCAGTGGCAGCAGGGACAAGAAGGTCCGCAGATGTGGCAGCCTCGCGCATATTTCGGCTCAGTCGCTCATCGTGGCCGCATGTTCGTGATTGGCGGTCAGAACTTTGAAACGGTACCAAACCCAATTTATCCGGAAGGCTGCGCTTTTCTGCCGCCCGAGGTTCCATGTTTGCCTTTCATGCCCGCCTCGACGTTTTTTGCCGACGTGTGGAGCAGTAAAGATGGCGCCACCTGGACAGCAGAGACGATTGACGCTCCCTGGCCGGGTCGTGCCGGCCTTTCCGCGGTAGTGCACAAAGGCGCCATTTATGTGCTTGGCGGCAGCCAGGGAGACGACGCGTCGACCGGAGGCACGGGTCGCACCTTGTTTGACGACGTATGGATGTCACGAGATGGTCGCAAATGGGAAGAGGTTGTAGCGCAAGGACCGAAGTGGGCGCCACGAGCCGGCGCTTCCGTGATTTCCAAGAACGGCTACATATACGTACTCGGCGGTGAGCGGGGATTCAGCTGCGGATTCGATCCTACGAGCCCCTGCCAGCCCGCAACCAATACACTTTATTTTAATGACGTCTGGCGCTCTCCGGATGGCGCAACGTGGGAGCAGGTAACGCCCTCGGCTGGCTGGTCTCCGCGGCCTGGACATCAGTGTGTTGTTGTCCTGGATCAGATTGTTTGCTTCGGTGGTTACGGAGAGGTTCCCGGCGCTCCGCCAATCGCCGCCAATCCAATGGATGTGTGGACGAGTAAGGACGGCGCGATATGGACAGAATTGATGCCCCCGGCATCACCGCCTTGGAACGCGGGCTCCCCAGACGATATCAAATACGATTTTGATGCCGTGGTGATCTCGGGTGGACGACGTGGATTACGCCCGTCGATCATGACTTTTGGTGGAGATCGCGAGCGCTTTGGTTTGCCGTCCGGGAAAATCTCATATATCAATTGAGCCCGGAAAACGGACCCGTCGCCGTCTCACCGGTTCAGGCCTTAATTCCGACCCCGTCGGCATTTCGCGGCAGTTATGTCGAAACACGTGATCCGTCGCGTGGCAGCGCCACATCGTCAACGTCGAATTCAATTAAACGTCGAATTCAATTACAAGGGTGAATCGAATTTCGAGGTGCGTCGCGGTACCAGGGACTGTTTCGACCCTGAAACCGCATTCCTGTTAACAATATAACATTCGAATTCACCATAAGTTTAGGCGCTTGTCGACTAATTTTACAGGAAAAAAAGATTTGTAGACGATGTGTAAAACAAATTATTGCCAGTCAGTCAAGATCATTTGCCTGCAAGGGATTGCAGCAACACGGCGTGAGTTTGGCACAAAATTTGCAGCTAATTTGGGAAAAGGAATTAGGCCGCAGACTGTGCGTGCCGAAAACAAGGACTCAAGGAAGGACGCGCTAATGAAGCGTTGTGCCCTAATCATTTCGGACGATCTGAAATTCAGGGATTGGCTTGGCTACCATGTGACCGTGCAGTGGCCGAAGATGATGCTCGAGTATTCGCGCATAGCCAACGCCCCCATGTACCTGGATCGCATCGAGATATCGCGTTATCAGCTGATTGTAGTTCAGCTCGGGTTTCGGACGCCAGTCGAGTTCACAACCTGCATTTTCCTGATGCGCGTTCTAAAACTGGACGTCCACCCCGAGATCGTGATTATTAGCGACAATCCGAAGGCGCTGCAGTCGGCGCGCTCGACGGCACTGGGTCCTGCGACCTGCCTAACGACCAGCCAGCTGACCACCTCGTCGATCAGCGCAACGTTCGCCAAGATCGCACAGCAAGAGGCTGAGCGATCGAAGAGGTCCGGGGACGGTGCTCCGGATATCTCCGGCTACACCATTCGCGAAGCCCTCGTCGGTACATACGGCGCGACCCTTTATCGCGCTTTCAGTCAACGCGAGGGAAGGGACGTGGCCCTGAAGGTTTGCGAACTCTCGGGAAACAACAAGACAGTCATGCACCAGCTTACGCTTCGCAAGGAATATGAAACGTTGCGCAAGCTGAGTGGTGAGTACGTCGCTCTTGCCTATGACTATGGAGAAGAGGGCGATCTCGCCTACATGGCGCTCGAGTATTTTCCGCGGGGCACCATTGGAAACCTGTTCGCTGTCGCCGGTCGAAACGCCAGCCGAGTCGCCTACCTCCGACGGGTCGCCGAATCGTTGCGGGCTATTCATGAAGCCGGGTTCCTGCACCTGGATCTGAAGCCGAACAATGTAATGATTCGTGCCGATGGCTCCCCTGCTCTGATCGATTTCGGGATCAGCAAACGCATCGTCGTCGCGCGTTACCAGAAAGGCGTGAGCTACTCGTTAGGGTCGCCTTATTTTATGAGTCCGGAGCAAATACGCGGTGAATCGCTCGATGAGCGCAGCGATATATACAGCTTTGGCGCGCTGTGGTTTCGGATCTTTACCGGCCAGGTACCATTCCCCGGCCGCACCTTCGAGGAAATCCGCCTGGGGTCTGAAGGCTCGATTTCGCCAAGCATGGGTGATGCGCTGAAGCCTTATCAGCCGATCGTCAACAAAACGCTGGCCGGTGCTCGTGACCAGCGTTTCAGCACGGCCCAAGAATTGATCGACAATATCGACTATCATTTTGGTACTGCGACAGGCGTTCATCGCATCCCGTTTTTCGAGGAACGGCGCAAGAACCGGCTTGACAATGCAATTGGAATGCATTGCACTGAACGAAGGAGGACTGATTTCGAACGGATTCCAGATTACGCTTTGCCATAAGAACACAATTAATAAAGACGGCAGTGAAAGAGAAACGGTCGAGACTTGGTGCCGTTGTTGCCGGCATAGCGCTGGTTGCCGGAATCGGCAGCCTCGCTTACATGGTTGCGTCAGACAGACCCCTGAATCAGGGTCTGATTTTCGTCGTTATCATCGTTGGTCTGATTATCAGCGACAGCTCCCTCTGGCCCAACCGACCGCGCTGATTCCTCGTCCATATCGAGAATACTTGCTTCGATGGAGACGATCTGGCCTTCTTCATTCACGCTGATTTGGGATATCCGGGATTCCCGTAGTAACGTCAGCTGCTCGCCGCGAATGCCGAAGTAAGCGGCGATTTCCGTGTCCGGGACAGAGTCGATAGTCTGACGGCGGTCGTGCCGAGCGAAGCGGCGGCGATTAATTGTTGACCAGCCGGCAACCACAACAAAAAGGATGGCGACGACGATCGAGTAGAACCAGATCACCTCTTTAAGGGTTTCAAATCCGCCGGCACGAACCATTACTTCGTAGGCGAATTCAAAGCCGAGCAACCATGCGACCAGGCTGATCAGCGGTGCCCACAGGTAAGAGTAGACGAGCCACATCAAGCCCGTTATCAGGGTATCCGCTACTCGGTGCCGCCGGGACAGCAGTTGCGGCGAGTCGATCAGGACTTTGTCTCCTATCGAAGCCAAATCAGTCCTCCGGCTGGGCGCGAATACCGCGGTCCGGACTGACCCAGACAGCTCGCTTGCCGCGTCTCTTGCGTATTGCCTTGGGAACTGCAGCGCAGCTGGCCGCAGCCTGGATCGACCAATAGACCATTGGGTACCAGATCATCCAGTAGTAGTAGCGTCCAAGCGTGTTGGATTCGTAACGACTGTCAATGATCAGGCTAACGAGGAATTGCAGCAGGCAGGTAGTGCCCAGCAGCACGCCACTCCACCCGGGCAGAATCGCGGTCACGGCAAGCGGCGGTGGCAACGTAAAGAATTGTCCGATGAGCCAGATGGTATATACGAATACAATCGTGTAAGCCCAGAATGTGCTGACAACGAGTTCAAGGGCGACTATCCACATGCGCCGGTTACGCCAGTTGATAAGTTCGGAAAAATGCCGCATCAGTACCTCGATGCCGCCCTGGGCCCATCGCAGGCGCTGGGACCAGAGGCCTTTGAAGGTCTCCGGCATGAGGATGTAACACAAGGCATTCGGTTCGTAGCGGACATCCCACCGGTGCGTCTGCAGGGACCAACTGATATCGATGTCCTCGGTGACCATGTCGAGGTTCCAGTAGCCGACCTTCTGCAGCGCCGAGCGCCGGAAGGCGGCGACGACGCCCGACACGGTGAAGACGCGGCCGTAGATGCGCTGGGCGCGCTTGATCAGACCGATGATCGACGAAAACTCGCCAGCCTGTATCTTGCCGAGCAGGCTCGTGCGATTGCGAACGCGTGGGTTGCCGGTGACAGCGCCCACCCGGGGCCAATTGACGAAATGCCACGCCAGCCAATGTGCTGCGTGAGGATCCAAAATGGCGTCGCCATCGATGCAGATGAGGATTTCGTTGTTTGCCGCCACTGCACCGGCGCGCAGTCCCATCGCCTTGCCCTGGTTGGTGTCAAAGTGAATCACGCGCAGCCGGTCTTCGAGCAGGGCCATTTCGTCAAGTATCTGCCCTGTCTCGTCGTTGCTCGCGTCGTCGATGGCGACGACCTCGAAATCCGGATACACCTGTTCGAACAGCGCGCCTATAGTTTCGCGCACATTCGGACCTTCGTCATGACAGGGCACGATAAAGGTTACACCGGGCGTTTCTTCGAGCGGCGGTGGATCATCGACCGCTCGTTTTTCCACTTTCTCTCGGTAAAAGAAATAATAGGTGGCGCCCATGATCCACAGATACGCCATGAAGAACGGATAGAAAAAGGCGAAGTCGAATAGAAAGCCGAAGATGTTCGAGAGCGTCATGGCATAACCTCACCGTAGCCGTCTGCAAGGGAAATGCCTTGACGAAGATCGTCCAATCTCGGTTGATTGCCGATGAAGTCGTCAGGGTAGTAGCCGAGATGCCGGACGCCCAGCGATTGCAGCCAGCGCATCGTCCGTCTAAGTCGCTCACTATCGACTGGCTCCGACTGTCGCCAATCGATCGTCTGAAGTTCGAAAATCGTGCGCTCGAAACCGCCAACCCGTTTGCTAACTGCCGCAACAAGTTGCTCGTAAAAGCGGCGCTCGTCCTCGGCGGCCTCCAGTCCCGGCATGGCCATGAGCGCAACGTGGTCATATGTCTCCAGGTACTGATCGAAGTCCTGCGCCAGGTAATGGATGCTTTGTTCGTCGAGCAGGGCGCTCGCAAACAGGTTGCGCGCTGTTTTCAGGCCAGGCTGATAGTGCCTGACCTTATCGGCCAGGGTATTGCCGAGGTTGAGCAGTGTGCGCGATTTGAGCTGCACCCAACGATCCTTGAGTGCCGCATCGCCAAGTAATTCCTCCGGCGAAATGTCAGGACCGAAAGACTCGCGATAAACCGCGATGGCCGCATCGCTGAAGTCCTCGAATTCATTGAGACGACCGTCGTCGTGAAACAGCAAGCCATCGAAACGCGAGTGCGTTGCGAGGTCCTCATAAACTTCCGCGATGCGCGCGGTTACCTCCGCATTGAACGGCGACAGCCGCGGCTCCGAATGCGGATCCGGGGCGACGATGCCGTCGCGGTATTCCATGGCACGCCACTCAGCCTCGAACGAACCTCCGACGAAACTCAACATTGGCAGCCAGGCATAGACGCTAACGTCAGCACGTGTCCTCAACTGCCACGCAACGCGCCCGAACAGGTCGGCGCGAACCGGCAGATGCCGATTCGGGAAGTACAGGGCATCGGCACCGCCATCACCGTCGGGGTCGGCAAAGGCCTGCAGGAATACGTGGCTGATCTCGAGCGCCTTGATTCGGTTTAACAAACGGCCAAGATTGGCTTCCTGCTGCTGTGGGTCCGGATCATAGACGTAGTCGAGGTCAACCTGGGCGACGCGCACGATTGCCGGCGGCTGGTCGAGCATCAGTTCCGCGCTGAAAATGCTCAGGGAAGGATTAGATTCCACCAGGTACCGGCCGAATTGAATCGAGCCGTTACGCGTCGAGTTCTCCGGTGCGAGGGTAAGGCTGATGCGCATGCCCAGGTCCCGCGCCACTGCGGCGATGTCGTCGTTATATGCACCGTATGGCCAGCTGATGACGCGTGGCGCCCGCCCCGTTCGTTCCCTGATGATGTTGACGCTCGCTGACAGATCCGCCTCAATGCGCTGCCGGTACTGCAGGTCGGTCTCGTAACTGTCGCCGTCATAGAGGCGAGTAACCGCGGCCGGTATTGAATTACCCTGCGGGTTACCTCGAACGCCGCGGTGAAGGTCCTGGCTGTGCGATGCGACCTCCACCAGGCCCGATGCCTGCATCTCGACAATCTGCTCCCAGGTTAGAAAATCTTCGCTGGAGCGATCTCTGCCACCATACGAAACTTTCGTGTCAGATTCGATCCAGCCCGTGACAACGCTCACGACGGCGGGGTACTGGAAAAGTTTGAGCAAGGGGTAGACCTTGGTATAAACGCTCGCGAGACCGTCGTCGAAGCTAAGTAGCACGGCACGCTCGGGGAGGGGTGGTCCATTGTTGGCAGCGGCGATAACGTCATCGACACTGACCGGTTGAAAGCCGTACTCCCGCAGCCAGGCGAACTGCATAATCAAATTGCGCGTGGATACCGCATACTGGTCCGGATCGTAGTCGCCAGCGACGTCGTCGCGAATATCGTGGTATGCAATGATGCGCAGCGATGATTCTTCAGCGAGGGCTGGCAACGTCAGGAGTAGAAAAAGAGCGAGCAAACTGCGCATCAGAAGCTACCCCGCAGTCCAACAAGAATATACGTGGCGTATTCGCGCGTGCTGTCGTAGACGTTACTATTGCGGCGCAGCCCTATGTAAGCCCCCCAGCGCGGATCGAAATCGGCATAGAACCGATAGTCCAGGGACCAGGTGGATTCCGGGCCGTAGCCGGACTGGTCCACCTGTCCAAGCGTGCCGGTAATGTTGTGTGACAGCCCGAAGTCATAGCGGCGATACATGAGCCAGTCGTTGCTGACTCCAACACTCCAACTGAAGCTGCTTCTCGGGCTGAAGTATGGCACGTCGTCTTCGTTACTTCTGGAAGTGTAAATGGAACCTAGTAACGACAACTTGTACTCGGCCGAATTGACAACATGCTGCCGGCCGTTGACGTACAGCGAACGCGATGCATTGCCGTCACTAAAATCCTGCAGTACCAGGCCGCCTTCGACGACTGTTGATTCGTGACGCGAATACGCAGCGCTTAATCCGAGGAGGTCGCTGCTAATACCTGCTCGTTCTCCGCGAAGCGGCATCGAATTGCTGTGAGTCTCCAGCCGTCCGCCAACCTCAAAGTAGTCGTTGATGCGGTAGTCGATCGAGCCTCGCAAACCGAGGTCGCCGCCGTCGCGACCGCCGGAAAGCTGTGCGGACGCCAGCCAGCGTTTGTGACGGTATTCTACGCCGGCGCCGATGCGCTTGCGGTGCAGGTCGCCCTCGGGGAATTCGGCAAAGGCGTCGTGAGACGTCACGAATGCCCGGTAGCGGTAGGCAAGCGGCGCTGAGTACCAGGCGGCTTCAACCTGGTATTGATTCTCGCCGAAAGTCGCACCACTGCTTTGACCGGTGCCGGCGTCGACCGTCAGTGCTTGTCGATTGTGAATGTCCCAGCGTCTCTCCAGGCCTGCGACGGCCGGCTCGAAGGGATAGCGTTCTTGCAGGTAAACGAGTTCCCGTTCGACACTGGCATAGTCGCGGTTGTCGAGCTGTGTGTGGGCATTGCCGACACGTGCCGAGATGAGTCCCGGTTCGACGGCCAGTACCTGCGCATACTCGGACAACGCGCGGTCGATCCAGCCACGCCAGCGATAGACGTTGGCAAGTTCCTGCCGGATGTCGGTGTTGTGGGGTAACGACGCCGAGAGGTGCTCGAAATGCAGCTGCGACTGGGCCAGTTGATCGGCATAGGCACGCGCAAGACCAACCATGATAACGGCTCGCAAGTATTCTTCAGAACTTCGTATCAGCCCTGTGTCTGGGATTTGCCGAACAGGGGGCAGGATTTGCACCAGCGTCTGAGCAAGCGTTAGCGCGCGCTTGTGCTCCTGGAGATCGGTGTAGGCATAAAACAGTCGAAACTGAATCTCGATGTTATGCGGGTCTCGCTCCAGTGCGGTTTCGAGATAATGGCGTGCCATCTCGGGCTTGCGTTGGTGAAGATAAGAACGACCGACCGCGGCAAGCACGTATACGGGAAGATCGTCCGTTTGCGCCAGCTTTGTTTCGAAATCTTCAATAGCCTCGGCAGAACGAAGCCGATCTGTCAGCGCGACTACCCGGTCGTAAAGCAAGCGCTGTCGAACCGCTGGTGCGAGCTCGTTTCTCGCCAGTAGTTCGTCCAGATCCGACAGCGCTTTGTCGGTGCCCACGAATTTTTGCGCTGCCGGATACGAGGACTGCGCGCCAAACCGAATTCGCAGCGCTGCCGCATCGGCCTCCAGGTGTACGATCTCGTCGTCGCTGACGACACCCGGATGCTGGCGCGCCAGCACCAGCGCCTCTTGTGGCAACAGGATGGATCGAAGTAGCAGCACCGTCGCGCGTAGTGCGGAGCGATTGCCGGGCTCGCTGTCGAGGACAACTTGGTAGCTGGCAAGTGCCTCCAGTGGTCGACCCTGGCGTTCGAGAATATAGCCCTCAGTCAAGCTCAACCGAACATGACTGTTCTCAGGGTCGGGATGTGCACCGAGCACCTGTCGTGCGTCAGCGAAGCGGCCGGCATCTGCGTATACCATCGCGAGTCCAACGCGAGCTTCGATGTCGCGATCGCTTTGCTGCAACAGCGATGCGTACGATTCGGCTGCGTCCTCGAAGTGTCCCAGGTTGCGCCGGGATTTGGCTATGGAGTGGAGTACGTAGTCGGGGGCATGCTTGGCGTCGATCTCGGCCGCCACAGCGATTGCTTCCTCGTCGCGGCCAGCCCACCCCAGCACAACAATCTGGTCATAGCGTAGCTGGAGATTGGCGGTATCTGCGGCACGCAGTTCATCGATAAGTGCAAGTGATTCATGGAATTCGCCGGCGCGCGCCAGTTCGATTGCTCGCGCATGCGGCGAATCTGGCTCATTAGTTGCAGATACAGGGGCGCTCGGAAGGCCTAGACCTGTCCAGATCAGCAATATCAGCGTGAAATGGTGCTTTGTTGACATATGCCCGTTGAGCCCCAAAAACTCGATCAGAGCACGGTGCCGCCTATCGGACCACGCATACTCACTTACACAAAGTAAAATGCTATGCGTTTATTGCGCCTAAGATCGGATTTCGGACACGAATCAGACAATCAATTCCCGAAAAGTGCGACCGCCATCACACTTTTGGATTATGGTCGGCTATTCGGCGGTATGGACGTGACCGAGATTTGCAACTTAACTCGCGCTGGTTGTTTTGCTTGACTTCTTTTTGCGTGGCTTTTGCTGGCTGGTGACCCGCTGCTTGCGGGTCGTTACAAATGCAAAATCTCAATAGAAGTGTCACACATTCAGCGCGCGGTTCAATCCGAAGCAGCAAAGCACGCTGGCCCACGCGGGCTGTTGCAACGAAAAAGTCTGTTCCATAGCGGGCGCGCCGTGCCCTGCAGAAACTCGCCGATCGCTACAAGTTCCTGATCGAGCAGGAATTGGCAGCATGAAACCGGGTACCGGTGGGTGACGACCGCGTTGCGTGACGGCGCACGAGCAGGTCTATGCATTTAGCGGCTTACCCCCTTCACAGGCCGCGGCCCCGGATATCGATGGCCTCATGCAGAGCGCGGGGGTGTCGCCACTATTGGACGAGTTTTGTTATGTAAAAGTATGTATTTCTCTGAATTGATATCGGTCGTATTACTCATACGATTCCCGAGGAGAATCTGGGGGAACCAGACTAGCGAATAACCAAGAAGCAACTCTGCCGTTCCTTTTGTTCGATTTCTTCATACGAAAAGCGGGTCCGCAACTGCCGGGCAACAAGAAAATACAAACTGTAATTCGGGGCAAATCAATGAGCAGCCGTAATCCGACCTTCAATCACAGCGGATACTCCAACAGCCCTATCCTATGCAGTGTTGCTCGAACAGGCTCCGGAGTGATGCAAGGGTCACGGGCTTCGCCAGGTAGTCGTCACATCCGGCCTCGAGGCACTTCTCGCGATCTCCGCGCATGGCATGGGCCGTCATCGCGATGACGACGCCGCCGTATCCGTTGGCGCGCAGCTCTCGCGTCGCCGAATAGCCGTCCATTACCGGCATCTGCATGTCCATGAGGATCGCCTTGAATGACGCGCCCCCCGCGAGGAGTTCGATCGCCTCCGCACCGTTTGACGCCGTCTCGATCTGCAGACCCAGCGCTTCGCAAAAGCAAACCATCAGCTTGCGCAGGTCGGCCGTGTCCTCGACGACAAGGACTCGTCCTTCCGGTCCTAGATCGATCGGAAGAGATCCCGCGTTCACTTGGTCCGCGATACTTGCCGGCGCGATCCCTTGCTGGGTGCGCAGCGGCACCTCCAGCACGAAACGGCTCCCGGTGCCGGGCTCGCTGTCGCACACCAGTGTTCCGCCGAGGAGCGCCGCGAGGCGAGCCGAGATCGCGAGCCCGAGGCCAGTGCCGCCGAAGCGACGCGTGATCGTTTCGTCGGCCTGCGTGAACGGCTCGAACAGGGTGGACAGCTTTTCCGGAGCAATTCCGATCCCGGTGTCGACCACGGTGAAGCGGATCATGGGGCGTCGGAGATCGGCGTCGACCTCCAGCGATACCGAGCCCTCAGAAGTGAACTTGATGGCGTTGCAGAGAAGGTTCGTCAGTACTTGCCGGAGCCTGGTGCGATCTGCTACCAGCAGATGATCCGCCGGGTACGTGACCGACCACGTGGTCTTCATCTGCAGCCCCTTCTCCCGCGCCGCGACCTCGTGCTCACGCTGCAGATCATCGATGAATTCGCAGAGCACGAAGGGCTCCAGAAAGACCTCGGACCGGCCGCTTTCGATGCGAGAGAAGTCCAGGATGTCGTTCACGAGCGCGAGCAGATGCTGGCCGTTTCTGTGGACGCGGTTGGCGCAGTCCTGACGCTCCTCCGGCTCAAGGTCGTCAGCGCCGAGCAGCTCCGTGTATCCGAGAACCGCGCTCAAAGGAGTTCGGATCTCGTGGCTCATGTTCGCGAGGAACGAGCTCTTGAGCCGACTGGCTTCTTCGGCCGCGTCTCTGGCCCGCTCCAACGACCGCTGCGTCTCTTTCTGTTGGGTCAGGTCGCGGAGCGAGCCTACCAGGCTGTCGGAAGTCGCCTTTCCGAGCGTTAAGCCCACGTCCGCGTATGCGCCGTCCTGCTTTCGGAGACGAAACTCCCCAGTCACCGCCGGACCGTCACGGCCGGCGCTAGCGACAAAGATCAGCCGCTCCAGGCGGGGGGCCTGGTCAGGGTCCGCGAACTCCACGAGGCTTCGTCCCAGGCACGACTCCGGATCGTATCCCGTCAGGTCGTACCAGGCAGCGTTCAGGTAGTCCAGGCGGCCCATACTGTCGCACTGCAGCACCGGATGGCCGAGATGCTCCACCAAAGCCCGGTAGCGACGTTCCGACTCCGACAGACGCTCGATCAGCCGGTAATGGATCTGCGTCTGGACTTCGGAGGCTGGCGCCCTGGACTGCCCTTGGTCGGCCATGCTTGTCAGTTGCCGCCAATCGCCAGGGCCTGCCTCCCGCCCTGAAGGACTGCCGCAATCTCGGCCGAGGTCTTGACGTCGGCATACAGCGGGAAGACTTCTCGGCAGTAGAAGTCCTGTTCGTAGCGGGTGCGGCCGCCGGTGCAGTCTGACAATACAGTGACCGAGAAGCCACGTTCGTGCGCGGAGCGACCCGTCGAGTCGATGCACACCGATGTCACGACTCCCGCCAGGACGATGTTCGTGATCCCACGTTCGCGAAGCACAGGCTCCAAATCCGTGTTCGAGAAGGCGTTCAACCCGCGCTTGCCGGGCAGGTGCCGGATCCGCGTTCCCATCGCTTCCAGCTCGGCGATAGTCTGTCCGCCCGGCCCGTCCCGGCGGAAGGCCCCGCACTCGCGGATCGACTTTAGGATGCCGACCGGATCGACCAGCTCGGAGTAGTCGTCTGTGAACTGGATCGGGGTCGAGAGGATCATGACCTGGGAGTCTTCGACGGTCCTCAAGAGCGAGAGGGTCGCAGCTCGCACGCAATCAATGCCGCCGTTGTCCTCGACCACCGAGCGGAGAATACCGTTCGGCTCGAAGTAGTCGTTTTGGAAGCCAACGAGTACGATGGCTGTCTGCTCTGGTGTCATCGGGATCTCCTTATATAGCCGCGGCAACGTCGTGGCGTCCTGGAAATATATGATAAAAATGATAATCATTATGCGATATATTTCACAGTCCGTAATATTCTTTCTTCTTTCTCGAGGCCTCAGATGCTCAGATGAGGCGCCACCTTACATAATTCAGAGTACGGCCAAAGCGGCGTATTTAATGAACAGATTCGCCCGGGGCGCCGTTGCACGTCGAGGCAAGCACGCTGCTTCGGCGACGTTCGAGAACTATCGCCGGACAAACGAGCGTGCTTCCTTCCGGGTCCTGATCGGTCCGTCACCACGGCCGCAAGCGAGCGACCGCAAGACGCCCGGCTCTGCAATGCAGGTTGGTGACGAGATTCATGGAGAAAGCAGCTAATGCATGCAGCCGTACGCGGGCCACAGCTGACGAATTTCCTTTAGATTTCCCTATATAACAGCGAAACTGGGCCGAACTACCGAAGAGCATCCTCCGCACAGGACTCGCCTTACCGCCAGTAAATGAAAAAGGGGCCCTTGTGGCTCCTTTTTCATTTACTGGATGGCGGTGATGGATTTGAAGCCACTGGTTCGGTAAAACGCGTAAGCGTTTTAGACGCCGAAGGCGCCCGAAGGGCGAGAATCGGCTAAAGCCGATCCGAGTCAACGGAGCGCGACCAAGTCGCGCGACAAACGCGCGCAGCGACCATCCCGCCCTCTCCGCCAGCCAACTTAAAACCCGGCTACGCGCCGGCCTACAACTGACTTTCCGATACCAAGCCGATCGGTGATCGGCTGAAGTGGCTCCATCTGCGCAGCAGATGAGTGAGAGTGTTGGTTGTCCAGAGCTTACGGTGCTGTGCTCAGGTGGTGAGTGTTTCTGACCGCCACGAGCCCTGAGAGGCTGTGTGGCTCGCCGAAGTGATACGGGTCGCGGGACACCAATCCCTGCGCTGGACTGGCCTGCAATCAGGCCGTACCGGGTGCCCTTTGTTGAGCGCAATCCGGTAGTTTCCAACCTGGCCTCAAGGGCCAACGACTGAGTGTGGTTTGTGATTACCTCCTTTGATGATGGCCGTTGCGAATACGGCTGCGTTGAAAAAAGATCCTCGATCAATGATCGCGGCGCTGGTCTCAGGATCCTCGAGCGCCTCCTTGCCACGTTGTCCGCTGTGGCCGCGGCTTAAAATCGTTTGCGACAGCGCCGGTAGCGAATGCGTCACCTCGCTGTCATCACAAAGCTCAGCCCTGCACCCGTTGCTGTGTCTGACTTTGCCGCCCGAGTCACTACAGCGCTTCACTTTGTAGTGACTCGGGCGTCGCAATGGCCTTACCGTAGCGGCCTTCGGAGCACCCCGCACGCGTCGGACCGGTTCGACGTCCGGGAGCGTCCGCCAGCTTCCGCGTGATGGACAACCCATTGCGCAGTTTGCGCAAAAGTCCTGATCAGCTTCTACGGGGACGATGGCCCGGCGTGCTCCACATGCGGCACATGCCGGTTGAGTCGATTTGACACCCACATTATGCGACGTGTGTCACAAGAATATGCCGCCGATGTTCTCGCTCGCACGTCCGGAAAGTCCCTGAATTTGCTGAAATAGGCTCAACATTTCAACCGGCACGACCACCCAGGGACAGGGTTATGAACAGCAAGATGATCTTCACAGTATTCGCGTTTATCGGCCTCGCCTTCGGCATGAGCCAGGCGCCGCAGCCGGTCACGGAGAGTTCCTACATCATCCAGGGCTCGAGCCTGGCCGATGTGAGGGCACTCGTCGTACGGCAGGGCGGCGAGATCACCCACGAACTCGGTGTTATTCGCGCTGTCGGCGCGACGCTAACGCCGGCACAGGTAAAGGCGCTGCGCGCGCATGCCGGCATACAACGCGTCTACGACAACGGCGCCGTCGAAGTCGCCGGCAAGCCGGTCAAGAACGACGATAGTGGGTCCGGCAGGGGCAACTCCGACGTCCTCGAGACCCATTACCCGACGCAGGCCGGCGCCAAGGACGTGCACGGCATGGGGTTCGATGGCAGCGGCGTGACGATCGCGGTGCTCGACACCGGCCTCTGGAAGCACGAGGGCATCCGCTACAACAGCGTGGGCGGAGAGCGCATCAAGGCCGTGTACAACGCGATCACCGATAGTGTCCCGGTCAGCCCGCTGAGCGGCGACGATCCGGGCGGCCACGGCACGCACGTCGCCAGCATCGCGGTCTCCAGCCGGGTCACGGCGGAGGGCAACTACAACGGCGTCGCGCCGGGCGCGAGCCTGGTCTCGGTGCAGGCGTTCGACGAGCACGGCCTGGGCAGCTACGCCAACGTCATTCGCGCCATCGACTGGGTGGTAGCGAACAAGGAAGTGCACGGCATCCGCGTACTGAACCTGTCGTTCAGCGCCGAACCGCGCTCCTACTACTGGGATGACCCGATCAACCAGGCCGTGATGGCCGCCTGGCAGCAGGACATCGTCGTCGTGGCGGCGGCCGGCAATCGTGGTCCGGCGCCGATGACCATCGGCGTGCCGGGCAACGTGCCCTACGTGATCACGGTCGGTGCCGTGACCGACAACTACACACCGTATGACTACAGGGACGACGAGCTCGCCTCGTTCTCCTCGACCGGGCCCACGGTGGAAGGCTTCGTCAAGCCCGAGGTCCTCGCCCCGGGCGGCCACGTACTGGGCCTGATGGATCCGACGTCGACCCTGGCCAAGGAGCACCCGAATTTCTACGTGGACCAGAGGTACTACTTCGAGATGTCGGGCACCTCGCAGGCGAGCGCCGTGGTCAGCGGCGTGGCCGCACTGATCCTGCAGGCCGACCCGACGCTCAGCGCCGACGACGTCAAGTGCCGCATCATGTCTGCGGGCCGCGTGGCCATGGCGGGCAAGGGCGGCAACAAGTCGCTGGCCTACTCGGTCTACCAGCAGGGCGCCGGCATGGTGGACGTCAAGACTGCGATCGCAAACCAGGCGCGTGACTGTGCCAACGGCGGCCTCGACATCGCTGCCGACATCGCCGGCACGAAGCACTTCGGCGGCCCGGCGAATCAGCAGGACGACGGCAGCTATTACCTGCGCGGCAACCTGGACTCGAGGGAGACCGGCTACGTCTGGGACGGCAGCTACACCGACTCGAGCGGTTACCTGTGGACCAACGGTTACCTGTGGACCGATGGCTACCTGTGGACCAACTCCTACCTGTGGACCGATAGCGAGGTTGGCCTGAACGGCTACCTCTGGACCGATGGTTACCTCTGGACCAACGGTTACCTCTGGACCGACGGTTATCTTTGGAGCAACGGCTACCTGTGGACGAACGCGCTGACCGAGATGGCGTCGATGAGCAGCTGGGTCGAGCAAGAATAAGCGACTCACCGATCCCTGAAATGACGGGGCGCCTGTCCTGTCCCATTCAATCAAAACCCCGCCTTCGTGGCGGGGTTCTTCTTGCGTAAGAGGCAGGCCGATGCCGTGATGAAGGCGGCATCGGCCGGACTGTCAGCCCGTAGCGTGTCGGATCGCAACGACCGTTGCCGGTGCTGCCGGATTGCTGCAGTAACGTGCCCAGTCGGCCACGAGTCTGGTACGCTTCTCCAGCAGGTCGCCATGGCGATAGGCGGCCTCGGTTTTGTCGCGCAGCGTGTGCGCCGGTGCCGTCTCGGTCCTGGTCGATCGACAGGTGGCCGATGGTCGGTCCGGCGAGGTTCTTCAGCAGGCTGCGCCAATGCTCGATGTGCTTGGGATAACTCCAACCGGGTGCCTGCGACTCGATATAGAGCTCGGCGCACTCGCCGAAGCTCAACATGTTGTCGTAAGCCGCGCGAGCGGCGATCCGGCGTGCACGTTTGTCGCTCAAAGAATCAATATTCTTGAGGACCTTCTTGCGCTCTCGCGTCGCCAGGTTGCGTGCCTCCGACAAGGAGACGTCGGGATTAGGGCCAAGCCCCATCCACACGTCCTTGCCAAACCGCTAGTAACGAAACAGGCACGACTTGGTGACAGCGTCGCTCGGTATCTTGCGCGTCGACTTGCGAGCCTGAAGATACAAATTGCCACCCTCTGCGGCAGTAACAAAGAAAGCCCTTTCAAAGGGGGCTTTTTTGTTACCGCAAGAGTCGTGGAGTTCGAACCCATGGGTTCGAACCGAGCCCGGCTCAGCCGTGCGACAGACGCGCAAAGCGCGATGTGCCGAAGGTGCCGTTCCACCATGTTCGACTCAGACAGCGGCGCAGCCGCAAGTGAGGACGCGTAGCGACAATCCCGCCCTCGCCCCCAAAACACAAAGCGTGATATCGGCTAATCTGCGATGATCATGAAATCGCTGGTGTTCTCGATCACAACAGAAACCACGATCATGTAGGCAAACAACACGACGCCGGACTTGAAAGCGACAGCAAGCCAGTATGATTGATAGACACGGCGCACAGCGATGATGAAATGTGCAAGGAGGTAGACCAACAGCACAAGCTGCGAAATCATAAAAAAAGTATGCCGGTTGGCCAGTTCCTCGAGCTGAAGCATCATAGCGAGTATCACGTATGCCGCAGTGTGCAGATGAAGCGAAAAAATAAGGTGGTCGAAGTACAGTCGCCTGAAGTGCACGATCTTCAACTGCAGCGCGAACATGGGCAGCAAAACGAACATCAGACGTGGCAGATCGTCAGACAGAAAACGTGCCTGGACGGCGGCATCGAAGCCCGGATCCTGTCCAGGTTCGAGCAAAATGCCGCTTTGTGCGAACCAGGCGACAAGAATGAAAAACGAGATACTGATTACAAGGTAGAGCCGCAGTGGTGGCGTATAAGTGCGGCGACGACCGGCGAGGAACTCATAGGTCAGCATGCCCGGGTGGCGGAACAGGGTCTTGATAGTTAGGGCGGCACGCCCATCGAGATCGAAGGTCTCTTTAACGACGTCCCGAACCAGACTCCAGATTGGTCGTTCGAGATCGATATTTCGCTGACCGCAAGTTGGACAATAGGGGCCATCGAGCCTGGTTTGGCAATTTTTGCAACGCGGCATGAGATAGTGATAGCGAGCTTGATACGCCGCATCAATTCGGTACCCGAACGGTCCACTAATCTAATAGGGCTTAGCGCGTTTTTGAAATGTTAAAATTTCGAGTAATGAATCTTCTTCGCGTCCGCACAATCTTCCTTGCACCGCTGGTTTTATTCGCGCTCTTCTACGTGGGCCTGGTCGTTTTCCTGCTGCTGGACGACGAAAGCGTTGCGCCGCTAGCAGGGCAACCTGCAAAATACCACACGGTTTCGATCTTCGGCGCCAGCGGGACTGCGGGTGATGGCATTCTCAAAGCTGCTTTGGCCAACCCGGACATTGACCGAATTCACGTGATCACCCGGCGTACAACGCCACGAATTGACGCCGGTATTGCTTCAGGCAAGGTCAAAATGACGCTGCATATGGATTACCTCGACTATGCGGCGATTCGTGAGCAGATTTCGGCGGCTGATGCGGTTTACTGGGCGATTGGAACAAGCAGTGTCGGCGTTGACGAGGAGACTTACGGCAAGATCCATGTGGATTTCCCGGTGCACTTCGTCAGGGAGTGGCTGAGTGTCAGCGAGAAATCGGATATTTCATTTCATTACATCAGCTCCAGCGATATATCAGCCGATTCACGCATGATGTGGGCGCGTGAGAAAGTGCGCGCAGAAAATACGCTCTTCGAAATGGCGGAAGGTTCGAAACTTCGCGTGATCGCCTACCGGCCGGACTATATCGGTCCGACGAAAGAAGAAGCGCATATCGGCCAGAATCTCCTCTACTGGTTTTTTACGCCCGTCAGCTCGGCAGTGAGGGCCACAGAGATAGGCCAGGCTATGTTCGAGGTGACGGCGCGAGGATCCGAATTTGGGAACGGCGATCGTCTCGGGACGAGAAGTATCATCAAATATAGTGACGCGTATGAGAGACGGCACGGTTCTGCTTTGGGAGCACGCTAAGCACCGGACTCGCCCCGCCGTCACTTAATCGATATAAATGATTGATTTAAAATAATAAATCTGATTAGTAGAACAGCGCAGCCCACAAATCGTCCCACATAAATTTCGGGATAAGGTCAAAAATTTAGTCTCGGTTTTGCGCAATTCGCGAACCTGAGGAGGCCGTGGGGGCAAATATCGGTTTCAGCAATATCATCACATCGGTGCCGGAGTCGCCCGAGCAAGACAGAAGGGTCTGCCTTACCCCCGGAAGCGGACATTCGGCTAATATGGAAGCGAAGGGCCGCTACTGACCCGAAACGGACACCTCGGGCACGCGTGACCGCGTTACACAGTGGCCAGCCATTCTTCCACCCAAGTAACGTGTTGCTCTTCTTCCGCGGCAAATTCCGCCGCCATTTCACGAACGCGCTCATCGGTGCTGTCATCAACCACGTCTACGAAGAAGTCATAAGCACGCTTTTCGCTGTCGAGCGCCAGCGATAGAGCCTGACGGGGGGTCATTAAGTGGAAAAGCCGACCGCTATCGGCGTTTTCCGGCGACTCGAGTCCCCGCCAGCGATATTGACTAGGGGTGAGCATTGGCAAATTGTGGCCTTTGATTTGCTCTTCGATCGTCTCCGCGTGTTTGGCTTCGATGTTCGACATCTTCGCGAAAATCTTCGCTACTTTCGTGTTGCCGATTCGCTCCATCATTTTGGCGAGCTGCTTGTATCTCTGCACGGCCTCGAGTTCGATAACCAGTGCATGCAGGAGCAGTTCCTCTAGAGACATCTCGCACGTGGGAATGTCCGGCGCTTCGCCCATAATCGATTGCTTTTGCATCGGTATTCTCGCTGTAGGTTGAAGGATGAGGCACTGATTCACTTACAATCCTAGGGAAATCCGCACACATCAGAAAATCAGACACCTCATTCTGTGAGCCAGGTCCGTTTTGTACGGCAATTATGTGAAGTTGAAAGTTCAATTTCTCACTACCGATTTCAGGAGCGATGCCAGCAACAGGCATCGAAGGAATAGCTGATGGCAGGTGAATTTTGGGGCCAACGGCAAAGGGGTATATTGCGTGCAGATTGCCTAGGAGTCCTACTCTGAGACTGTCTGCACGTGCCGAACATCCACTTCCGGCCGTTCTCGACCGGATGCTCCGCTAGTTTCGTATGAGGTTGCACACCTGCTTCCGGGAAAAACTGACATCTGGCTGCTAGACTATTTAGGGTCGGCGATGACCCAAGGCGGGCATTGGCGCTTTGTTTGCTTGCGCAGCAGCCTATCGCTCAACACTGCTTTTTTTGCTTCAACAGCGATCCTGAGGCTGGACAGATGAACATCGAAAACGTATCAGCGAAGGCCAGAATACGAATTCACGAGTCACCATCAGAAGTATTCGCCGCATTTGCCGATGCCCGTAAGATGAGCAAATTCTGGTTCACTCGACGCGATCACGGCTTAAAGGAGGGCAAATCTATTAAGTGGTTTCTCGGTAGTCGTGAGGATGCGTTGTCGTTCGATGTGTTTGTCAAGGAATTAAGCGAACCCTACAGATTGGTGATCGAGTGGGTGGGGCATGACGGAAACCCTACGCAGGTTTCGTGGTCGTTTGAGGAAACTGAAGAGCGCGATACGATTCTGACTATTGAGGAATCTGGCTATGCTGGCACCCGCGAAGCAATAATCGAGCGAGTATTGGACTCTACGGGGGGCTTCAATCAGGTCATTATCGCTGCCAAGGCGCTGGTCGAACACGGCGCGGAATTGAACGTGGTTGCAGACCACGCATAGTTATTGGATGTCTGCTCCTGGCCGTTTTCTGCCCCAAACTTAGTCGATTTTGGGCCATCTGAGCGTCCCTACAAGGAAATCCCGCCAATTGGTGAAGATCACATAGCCAGCGGGCACAGCAGTGCTTGCGAGGGCTGAGTAGCCATTCATCCGTTCACCATTCGGCGCCTACTCGAATACGTATTGGCCGGTGTCAGTGCCTTTGTCAGTCGTTTTCAGTGTTCCTTTCAGCGTTGGCGTAAGGATGTAAGATTCGAACCCCCCCTTTCCGCCGGAAAGCGAAAAATTGGCGTAAATTCAAAAGGACTCGAGGACCTGCCCATCCATAATACCAACGCGGAAAAAGTGATATGAGAGGCACTGTAAATGGGCGAAAAGATCTCGGAAATACATTTCGACGGGCAGGCAGACAAGGACCTATTTAAGGCAACCTTGCCGTTCGGTGTCGAGTCCGTAAAGACCAGTTGGTGGGTTGTCGGCTCGACATTTCTTTTGCTGCCCGCATCGCTATTCGGTGCTGCACTCGCACCCGCTTGGCCGTTACGCCTGTTGTTCTCCATTATGTCCGCCCTGTTAATGGTGCGCGCCTTCATTACGTACCACGACTATATGCACAATGCGATTCTGTCGCGGTCTCGAATAGCATGGTGGCTGTTTCGGCTGTATGCAGTACTCGCGCTCACGCCGCCGAGATCGTGGAGGCACAGCCACAACTATCACCACGGTCATGTGGGTAAGGTTGATGCCGACAGTGTTGGCGCGTTTGCGCTGATGACGACTGACATGTGGCGCGAAGCTCCTCTCTGGGCACGCATAGCCTACCGAGTCGAGCGTCATCCACTGACCATCCTGGCCGGGTATTTCACGATATTCTTCCTCAGTGTCACGGTGCTGCCATTCTTGAGAAATCCAGCTCGGAACTGGGATTCGTTACTTGTACTCCTCGGGCACGGCGGGCTGATTGCGGCGTTGTGGATATCGGGTGGACTCGATACCGCCTTTTTTGTCGTCTTATTGCCAATGACAATTGCTTCGATGATCGGAAGTTTCTTGTTCTTCGCCCAACACAGCTTCGAGAACATGAAAATTTTGCCGACAGAGACATGGACAAGCAGGCGAGCGGCGATGGAATCTTCCAGCTATCTGAAATTGAACAAGGTCATGCGTTGGTTCACGGGCAACATTGGTTATCATCATATTCATCACCTGAATGTACGTATCCCCTTTTATCGACTTCCCGAGGCGATGGACGCGATTGCGGAACTCCAGTCCCCCGTGACCATTAAGCTTTCGTTCAAGGACATCAGGGCATGCTTTCGATGCTGCCTGTGGGACGAGGAGTTGCAGCGCATGGTCTCGTATCGCGATTTCGCCAGTGTGTCGGCGCCAGCCTGATTCCAAGACGCTCGCCGAGCATCCTCCGCACAGGGCCCGCTGCACCGCCAGACAGTCAGGCATTCGCAGCGCTTGATGAAAAACCAGGTGAAACTCGAAAAAGTTGTTCGCCCGGCAATCTGAAAGCGTGGATCGCCGAGTACGTCAACTGCCACAACACTGAGCGCTTTTACGAAAGTCCGAACAACTTGAAACCGCGGGACACTGTACCGGACGAGGACACATAGAATTGAATGGGCGGGTGACAATCGACCACAAGACGATCTTGCCGCGACGTCGGCTATACTACTGACAGCGGACAGCAAAGTTATGCACCTGATGCGTCGAATGTCTGACGACCCGTTCGACATCAAATCTTTGAGCCAAGGATGAGCTGACAATGCCCATAGTGACAATTAACAATCACGAGATGTACTACGAGGTTCATGGCGAAGGTGAGCCATTGGTCTGCATGGGTGGTTGGGGGACGTTTTGTCACGGCAATACGCATCACCTGGCTCGCGGGCTGACCGATCAATACCGGGTCCTGATCATCGACTACCGCGGTGTGGGCGAATCCACCGACGACCCGGGGGTTGAGCCAACGATGGCGCTTTACGCACAGGACGTCATCGAGCTGCTGGATCATCTTGGCTGGAAAAATGTGCATTTCGTTGGCTTGGTCGGGATGGGTGCCTGTATTTCACAGGAAGTGGCGCTGTCACGGCCGGACCTAATTCGCTCAATGGTGAATATGGGATCCTGGGCACATTGTGATTCGTTCTTGCACGACCAATTGGTTCTTTTCCGCGACGTGCACAAGGAAATGGGATTCTTCGCGTTTCAGAAATTTGTCGTTCTGATGTCGTTCCTGCCTGAATACTACGACCAATACAAAGATAAGTTGCTAGGCCCCGATGGTGGTTGGAAAGAATTGAACGGTCGTGCGGAGGCCCACGAACGGCTCGTTGCCGCATGTCTGGCACATGACGTGCGCGATCGACTCAAGGATATTTCCTGTCCGGCGCTGGTTGTGCACGCCGGCCAGGACATGGTGACCGGTCCACGCACTACGTTGCCCCTGGAGAAAGGTATTCCAGGTGCCGAAGGAGTCATGATGGCCGACGTGGCGCATGTCGTCGCCGGCAAGGAACAGAAGATCGCGTTCTGCGAAATCCTGTTCGATTTTCTGCGTCGGCACTAGTCGTCGCGAAAAACGCCTTACAAGCCCGAGGGTTAGTGGTTTGCTGCTCGCCTAGGCGTCGCGCTCCTGAGAGATTTGCGATTGACCGAAGAACGCCTCCCGTGTCTCGTCCGTCGGGTTTCCAATAACTTCGTGTTCCTTAAGTAGTGACATGGCGCGTTTGACCGGCTCTCGCGACTCGATCTGCCGATACCAGCGATGCACGTTCGGATAATCGTCGATATCGATTTCATGCAGCCATCGCACCTCGATCCACGGGTAAACCGCCATGTCGGCAATGGAGTAGTCATCCGCGAGGTAAGGAACGTCCCCGAGCCGCTTATCCATGATGCGATACAAGCGACGCGTCTCGTTTTTGTAGCGCTCGATCGCGTAAGGGATCTTCTCGGGCGCATAGCCCAGGAAGTGTCCGCACTGCCCGAACATGGGGCCGACGTGCGAAGTCTGGAAATACAGCCACTGAAGAACCAGGTAGCGTCCGGCCAAATCCTGCGGGATGAAACTCGTAAATTTTTCGGCGAGGTACTGCAGAATGGCACCGGAATCACTGATCGATAACTCCCGGCCGCCGGCATCGTGATCGACTATCGCCGGCACCTTGTTATTCGGGTTGATGCGCAAGAATGATTCTTCGAACTGTTCGCCCTTGAGAATATTGACCGGAATTACGCGGTAATCGGCCGCGCATTCTTCAAGCATGATGGCGACCTTTTTGCCGTTTGGCGTCGGCCAGAAGTAGAAATCAATCATTGCTGTTATCCCTGTCACGCAGTACGGCCTTGATCGCAGCGGCATGCTGCTCCGGCGACGTGTCACCGGCATAGGGTACGCGGTAATGCGACTGCACAGACGGCCTCAGTAGACTTTCGCCAAACCAGTCCGCCAGTGCCGGCCAGCGTTGCCGCCAATGTTCGCAGGGATTGCCGATGATATCAGCACGGTCCGATGCCCAGGCATCCAGGTAACTGACGCCCTGTAGTGTGCCAACATGGCCAATGTCGAAACCGGTCCAGGTCGCAGTCTCATGCTCCAGCTGGTCCAGCGCTCGTTCAATCTTCGGCCACAACCACTCGTACAGGTCGCGGCGACGGTTCTTTGGATCACGCCAGCCTTCCATGCTCATTTGTACAGCAAACTCGAATATTGCATCGCCCAGCGCCAGGCGCCGTAAAGCGTCGAAGCGAATGCGACCTCGCTCAGGAAACAAGGGGCGTGCTGACAGGCTGTCCAGGTATTCCACCACGACCTGGCTCGAGTACAGCGTGCTGCCGTCATCGAGTGCGAGGAACGGCACTTTTCCGAGCGGGTTCAACGGGCTGACATCGTACTGGCCCTGGACCCACTTACCGTCGAGATTCCGAAACGGAAATGTCGGCACCATCTCGATGTCCCTTAAGATACCGGCTTCGAATGCAACGACGAGCACCTTGTGCACGAAATCGTGAAACGGCGAGTAGAAGAGTCTCATGCCAGGCTATCGCTGTGCATGATCATGCGAACGTTGCCATGCCTGCCGCCGCCGTTCGTTTCAACGCACGGCCGCCGCTTGCTCGAATATGACGCAAACTCCGGATTGAAGCTGTGTGCTAATTCGTTCGTTCGCTCGCCGGACATTCACGCCTGACTCGCGCAAGAATAACGATGTTGCGCGCAGGTCATCGACAGTGATCCCGAAACCCGCAAACGGTGTTGTTCGGCCAGGCGTGAAACCCAGGACCGCTTCTTCCCGATCAGCGGTGACGACTTCGATGCTGTGATCTCCGCCATCGGCCAGTTGGCGATACCCTGATGGCAATTTATCGCCACAATAGTAAAGTCTGGAAATTCCGGTTGCGCCGTTTGAGTGCTGGCTGACGGACTTGTCGAAAACCAGTTCTTTCGTCAGGTGCTGGACATAGGCAATCAGTATATCGGGCCATTCCTTCGCCGGGAGGCCGAACCACTTGAAACGAGCCTCGGCGCTTTGTTTGTAAACAAGTTGCCGGCTAGCCGTACATACATCGGATGGTTTGAGATGCCGCTGTGAACAGCGATCATGGGATTCTTCGATATCATCGCTCGTGAGCAACAGCAGGCGAATTCCCCAGGGCGGTTGCAGAAATTGCGCCAGATGGTGATCGGGCGACGTTGAGTCCACTGCTGTCAGCTCAATATAGTCATCGGCGAACATAACGTGGGCACTCTGTTGCCCGAGTCCAATGCTTTTGCCACTGTCGTCGACCGCCGTTAATTCGACGGGCCCCACTACAGCGAAACCCAGTGCACGAAATTCACGAACGAGCGCCGGGATCGACGGCCCGAGAATTCCGATGTGGTCAATCTCCAGATGCAGAGGTGTCATGATCCAGCTCCGAGATGGTACGACGAAACGGCTTTTGCGCCAGTGCGAGCAGCAAGATCGCAAGCACACCGCCAATCGCCGCGACCAGCGCCATTGACCAGTGCAGCATCATGTCGTCATGAAAAACGAAGTCGGTGATCAAAGCCACGGCAGTGCCGCCAAACCCTATGCCGGTGAGATTCACGACAAACAGGTACACAGCCGACATTTGCGCGCGCATCCGAGGTGGGGTGACCATCTGCAGGCCAGCAGCGGCAGGACCAAACGGAAAGCTTACGAAAAATAGTAAAGGCGCGAAAAGCATTAGCGAGAAAGATGGGTTGCCGACCAGCGGTGCGGCGATGGCGAAGGGCAGCAACATCACTGTGCCTGCTAAACCCGCCTTGATCGGTGCATCGGTATGGCCGCGGTTCGACAGCCAGTCGCAGAACAGGCCGCCGCAGATGATACCGGTGCCGCCGAAAATGGCGGCGATTATGCCGAGCTTGGGCCCGATGTCCGCACGCGGAATTTCGTGGATGCGAATGAAATACTCGGCGGCCCAGGCCATGATCCCGTTGAACACCAGTGTAATCATGGCGAAGCCGACGAAATGCAGCGCGTACACCTTGTAATGGCGAACGGCGAATCCCAGGACTTGGCGGACCGGCATGCTCGTTACGGTGCTGCGGGCTCTGACGGGCTCCGGAACCGTAAGCATGAGGAGGGCGACAATGAGTCCGGGTGCCCCGACGATTACAAATGTTGCCTGCCAGGGTTTCAGGTGACCGAACAGCGGCAGAGACAACCCGCCATTGGCTTCGAGTGCTGTGACCAGGTATGCACCGACGATAAAAGACAGGCCGATGCCGATAAAAACGCCGCTGCTGTAGATGCCGATAGCGCGACCGAGTTTTTTAGGCGAGAACATGTCTGCCAGCATGGAATAAGCTGCGGGGGACAGCGCCGCTTCACCCACGCCGACAGCAACGCGCGCGACAAACAACTGGCCAAACGTGCGTGCGAGACCACACGCGGCCGTGGCGAGACTCCAGAAAGCGATGCCAATTGCGATGATGTTGCGCCGGTTGCTCGCGTCCGCGAGACGCCCGATCGGTATCCCCAGAACGGTATAGAAAAGGGCAAACGCGAGCCCGACCAGCAGGCTGAATCCGGAGTCGGAGATGCCGAGGTCTTCGCGTATGGGGCCGACCATCAGCGAGATGATCTGACGATCAATATAGGAAAACATGTACGCGACGGTCATGATGCCGACCGCGTACCAGCCGGTTAAGTTCTTATTCTTCGCCTGCTCCATGAACGACCAGTGTCAGTGAGTAAAGGCCGCGGAGCAGGGCGCTCCGCGGCCGAAGTCTCACCTGAAGCGAATCGTTCCTTCCAGACCCCAGCTCAGGCCCGGTGCCGGGTAACCCAGGCCGGCGCCAATATTGAAGCGGTCAGCTGGGTTACCTTCGCTCAGCGATGTAAACCGGACAGTGTTCTGAAAATACTCTTCGTCGCTCAGGTTCTTGCCATACACGGCGACCTCGTACTTGTCGTCAGCGGACGTCCACGCCGCGCGCGCATCCAGCAAAGTAATTGCGTCCTGGCTGGTGACCGGATCATTGAACTGTGTATGGAACAGTTCAGACTGGTGGCTGACCTGGCCAAACAACGTAATGTGGCCACCACTCGCAAGATCTATCGTGTATGTGCCAAACACGTTGGCTTTGAATTCCGGGGCGTTTTGCAGCGTGTTGCCACCTAACTCGACAGCCCGGATTTCGCCGGCTGCAGCGCCCATGCAGGGTCCGGCCAGTTCTTCTGGCGTTGCGTCCGCCGGACAGCGGCCGAACGCGCCCTGGAACTGGTCGAATTCTGCATTCAGGTAACCGAGGTTCGCGTTAAGCACGAACGCTTCACTCACCAAAGCGGTGAGCTCAAGCTCGGCACCCCAGACACTGGCGTCCGTCGCGTTGGTGACGATCGTCAGGCCGTTGAGAAACGTCGAAATCTGCAAGTCTGTGTAATCGTAACTGAACAGTGAACCATTTAAACGCACGCGGCCGCCTGACAAATCAGTCTTGAAGCCGACTTCAAGCGACAAGACTTCCTCCGGGTCGAATGCGGGCGAGCCGTCACTGAAGTTCCAGCCACCGGACTTGAAGCCCTGAGTAACAGACCCGTAGATGAGAGTGTCATCGTTGGGTCTGTAGGACAACACGGCGCGCGGTGAGACATCATCCCAGCTCTTTTTTTCGGATCGAGTAAAGAACTGGACGACGGACCCGGTACTTGCCAAGCCTGTGAAGTCGCCAAAAATCGCGCCGACGCTGGTGAAATCCGTTTTCTCTTCGTCCGAGTAGCGCACGCCGAGCGTGCCACTCCACAGGTCGTTAAACTGGTATTCAACCTGACCGAAAAGGGCAAATGCCTTCGTCGTGTCGGTGTTCGGGATTATGAAACTTACCTGACCGAAAGTCGGGTGCGTATTTCGGCCAAGGCCGAGGGCGCCTTTCTTGTCTTCATCGAGATAGTAGGCCCCAACCATCCAGTTCAATGGACTATCGTTGTCTGATGCGAGTCGGAATTCCTGGGATAGCTGGTCCGTTTCGTACTGAAAATACGAACGTGTCACCTCGATCTCAGTGCCGTCGGTGTTAAAAAAGAAATCGCTCTCGTAATCACGGTACCCGGTAATTGAGGACAGAGTGATTCCGTCCGCTATATCGAAGTCCAGATTCAACGTGACACCGCCGGTTTCCCAGTCGTGAAACGTGTCAAGGTCATTTCGTGTTTCATCGAATCCGCGAGGAAGGGCGCCATTCACGACCGCGTATGACAAGCCGTCCAACGGCACCGAGGTCCGGTTGCCGCTCGTGAAATCCGTGTAGTCGACGATCAGCGTTGCATCGACGCGGCCACCGTTGTCATAGGCCAGTATGCCGCGCAGCGCTATCATGTCCTGATCGTCGATATTGTTTGCACCTCGTGGATCAAGATCGTCGGTGAAGCCGTCGTCTTTCAAGTAACGCGCGGCCACCCGGCCATTCCAGCTCTCGTTCATGGGCAGGTTGGCGGCGGCACGAATTTCCTGACGCTCGAAACTGCCGATACCGGCTGTTATATAACCGTCCTGCTCGTCAGACGGCATACGGGAGATGATGTTAATTGCACCGCCCGTCGCATTCCGTCCGTACAAGGTCCCTTGTGGCCCCTTCAGAATTTCCACGCGGTCAACATCCAGAAACTGTGCGAGCCCCATTTGTGGTCGGGCAAGATAGACGCCATCCATGTGCATGGCGACGCTTGAATCGATCGTGACGCCGAACGCGTCGGTGCCGATGCCACGGACGTAAACCTGCGCTTCACCGCCGGCGCGACTGAATGAAAGCCCCGGCGTCTGCACATACAGGTCCATGATGTCGTCGATGGCCGATTCCTCGATCATTTCGCCGGTGACGGCCGCGATTGATATCGGCACATCCTGCAGGCTCGCCTCGCGTTTCTCCGCCGTGACAATGATTTCGTCAAGCGTTGCGTCGGCCTGTGCCCATACGTTACTGCTAAAGAAGGGCAGGACAAAAATCAAAATAGCCGTTCGGTAACTTAGATGTCGCATTTTTCTAACCCCCTTTTGAAACTTCGTTTCGCCGTGCTTGTGTCTTCTCATAATCGATACTTCGCCCGTCTTTACGAAGTACCACGCCGTATTGCTCGAACGCATTATCTGCAGTAATGAAATCGTCGAGCAGATCGCTCATTACCGCCTCTGGATCGCGCTGCAGCGGATTGCCGTATCCGGCGCTGCACACGAGCTGAATCTCAAGCCGGTCTCCAGCTTTTAACTGTGAGTGGGAAATCTTCGCGGGCAATGTCTGTTCCGCGGCCGTGCCCGGGTTAACGATAATACGGCCTGGTTTACCGTTCTCGCCGCCAAACAGGCCGCGCGGCGGATCGCCGGAACGATTGTCGCCTGTGGAACTGACGCCGGTGTTTTCGAGCATACGCCAGCGCTTGATCGCGCCAATGCCGCCGCGCCATCGTCCGGCCGCAGGCGCATCGTCGCGCAGCTCGTAGCGCTCGCAAATCATCGGCGCGCTGAGTTCCATTTCTTCGATCGGATTGTTGCGCGTGTTCGCCATGAGGCAGTCGATGGCATCGATGCCGTCGCTGCCAAACCGTCCACCGTAGGAGCCCTCATTAATCTCGATGATAACCCAGTAGTCGTCAGCACCCTGGCCGCCTTTGCCGCTATACACGAAGCTCGATACATTGGCAGAGTTTCCGGCGGTGACGGCTTCCGGCATTACGCCGGACAGCGCTTGCAGCACCTGGTCGGGTATTCGGTTGATCTGGGTAAAGCGCGCTTCGCAGCCGTGCGGGTGCTCCGGGTTGTATATAGAGCCCAACGGCGCGATGACGTGCACGGGTCGGAAGACGCCATCATTTTGCGGTATCTGACCGCCCGGCTGGGCCTCGTCCAGCAACAGCGCACGGATGGCGAAATTTGCTGTTGGCAGCACGCTGCCTTCGAATGGGCAGTTGAATCCGGTGTCGACCTGGTCGTTGGAGCCGGTCAGGTCGATGTAGACATCGCTGCCCTGGACAATGACTCGCGTCGCGATGCGCAAGGGCACGCCGAAATTCTTGCCATCGTCCTCGAGCCAGCCCACCGGTGCATCGTAAATGCCGTCGGGCACTTCCGATATGCGTTGACGCATCAGTCGCTCGGCGTAGTCCATGAGATCCTCGGCTGCGCTCATTACCGTGTCAAAACCGTAACGTTCAATCAGCTCACCGAATCGTTTCGCGCCAAGGTTGCAGCATGCGATCATCGCTTCGAGGTCACCGGTGTTCGCCTCCGGCGTGCGCACGTTATCCATGATGAGGGTCCACACCGGATCGTTACGCGCGCCGCGGTCAACGATCTTTATCGCATCGATGACCTGGCCCTCGGCCCAGAAGTCTGGAACGTCGACGGAGAAGCCGGGCGTCGCGGCACCGATGTCTACCATGTGGCCGGTGCATCCGGCAAACGCGACATGCTTGCCGTCGACAAATATTGGTACGAGGACGCCGTAGTCGGGTGAGTGTGAGGCACCTCTATAAGGATGGTTATGCAGAATAACGTCCCCCGGATTGAAATTGCCGGCGTGTTTTCGATTGACGCCCTTGACGTATGCGGGAAGCGAGCCGCAGTGCATCGGTGTCGAGTCGCTTTCGCACAGCTGGCGTCCATGGAAATCGAGAATGCCCGCACCGATATCGCGTGACTCGCGCATGATCGACGAATAGGCCATCCGGTACAGAAGCTCGGCCATCTCGATTGCGATTGCATGCAGCGCGCCGCCGATGACCTGCTGGCTGACCGGATCGACCGGTATGCGCCGCCAGCGACGCTCGGCATCGCCACCGATCCCGGTTGAGCGCGCGGCACCCGTCGAAAACGCGTCGAGCGCGGGCGCGACACTACTCACCGGCGGGCTCCGAAAATGTCACGATCAGATTTCCCAAGGTGTCGACCACGGCTTTCGTATTCGGCGGAAGTACCGTTGTCGTGTCGGTTTGCTCGATAACGACCGGGCCATCAATGGTATTGCCCGCCAGTAATTTTCCCCGCTCGATAAAACGTGTGCGGTGGGCGACAGCACGGTTGCCAATGACGAAATGGATGTCACGTGTGTCGACGATAGCAGCCGGGTCAATGTCGGCATTGCCGGTTGAGAGTACGGGCGTGATCAGCGGTGGCACAGCGCCGATTCCGACAAGACCGATGTTGACGATCATGATCGGTTTATCTTCGAAACGCCGAAGATATGCCTGTTCGTGAGCCTGGTGGAAGCCCTCTTTGACTGCGTGAATCCAGCCGTCGTCGATGGGCGGCGGTGGTGCTTCGACCGCGAGCTCGTAACCCTGGCCGACATAGCGGCACTCCGCGAGATAGATCAGCTTGCACTGATCGCTCGCAAAACCGCTGTTTGCCAGCTGCGCCTTGGCTTTGGCCCGCAATTCTGCATAGACCCGGTCTATTCGCGCCCTGTCGGGTACATCCAGTGATTCCCACAGTGTGCTGCGGTATTCGAACCGTGTGTCTGTCGAAAGCAATCCAGCGGCCGCACCGACGCCCGGACTGGGCGGCACGATGACCTGCGGTATCGACAACTGCTGTGCCGTTTCCGCGACAAACGCCGCACCGGCGCCGCCGTAGGCAATGAGGGCGAAATCGCGGGGGTCAAAACCTTTGGAGACGCTATTGACACGAATCGCCTCGACCATGTTGTTGACGGCGATGCGATAGATTCCGGCCGCTGCATCCAGCAGGTCGAGACCGAGAGGAACGGCGACCTTTTCCGCGACAGCATTCGCAGCCAGCGTCGTATCGATATGCAGGCCGGACGATTCGAGAGTTTGTTCCCGAAACCAGCCGAGAACGGTCATCGCATCGGTTGTCGTTGGTTCCGTACCGCCGTGTCCATAGCAGGCGGGTCCCGGTTGCGCGCCGGCGCTTCGGGGGCCAACCCGGAACATGCCGCCGCCGTCGATCCATGCAATTGAGCCACCGCCTGCGCCGATTGTGTCGATGTCGACCATCGGCATCATTGCGTCGTAGTCGCCGACTTTGGTATCGAGCAGATGCTTCATGCGCAGCTGTCCGTTCGGGGCGACGCCGATGTCGGCGGAAGTGCCACCGACATCCAGCGTAATCACGCTCGGGTGGCCGACCTGCCGACCGACTTCGATCCCTGCAATCAGCGCACCGACAGGGCCGGACAAAAGTAAAGAAACGGGCTTTTTGCGAGCCTCCGAGGGGGGCGCGATTCCGCCGCCCGACGTCATCAGATTCAGCTCGGCGCCGAAGCCTTTCTCAGACAGGGCCGTGGAGAAACGCTCGACGTAGGTCGCGGTCTTCGGGCCGACGTAAGCATTCAATGCGGTCGTCGAAAAGCGCTCGTATTCCCGGTACAGGGGTGTCACTTCGTGACTGACCGACAGGTAAACGCCCGGGTACTCTTCGCTCACGATATCGCGAATGCGCTTTTCATGGTCGGGGTTCAGGAATGACATCAGGCAACAGATGGCGATGGCTTCGACGTTTTCGTCGCGCAATTGGCCCACAGCAGCGCGCACTTCATCTTCGTCGAGTTGTAGCGCGACCGAGCCGTCGGGGGCGCTGATGCGCTCGCTGATTGGCATCCGATGGCGGCGCCGGATCAGCGGCTGCGATTGGCGGGCGATATCCTGTGCGTGAGAGAAATTGAAGGGGCGGTTCTTGCGCCCGATGTGCAATACGTCGCGAAAGCCACGGGTGGTCAGCATGCCGACGCTGGCGCCGTTCTTTTCGAGCAGGATGTTGGTGGCAACAGTGGTTCCGTGAACCAGGAAATCCAGTGCTTGGGGCTGGATCTCAGCGCGAGCCAGAAGTTGCTCCAGCCCCGCAAGACCGGCGTGGCCCGGGTCGTACGGCGTGGACGGCAACTTGTGCACGAGCACCTTGCCCGCCTCGTCGTCCCAGAAGACGAGGTCCGTAAAAGTACCACCGATGTCAATGGCCGCCCTGCGCATGCCCCCTCCCTTGCGCCGAACTGGTATACCAGATTACGCGATACTCGCTGAAAATACTACATATTCGGCATACCTGGCCAATTTTGTATACCATCAAAGCATCAGCTTGGATCGTGGAAAAGTGACAGATCGACCGGAAAGAATGTGCGCGCGCATGGCGGCTTCGGCCCACTCCGCATCTCCCGCACGCAATGCAGCGACGATGGTTCGATGCTGCTCGAGGCTTCTTAGCAGGTCCGTGTGCGAATAATGCGTAAACGCCTGGATCAACACCGGCAGGCCCACCACCTGGCGGATCAGCCGACCAAGGTGATGATTCCCGGTGATCGCAACGATTTGACGATGGAGGTCGCTGTCGAGTTCGAGATAAGTGCTGCGCGACACAGGCGAATCAGTGCGCAGTGCCGCTTCCATCGCAGCGATGATCCGATCGAGTTCGGTGAGGTCCTCTTCGGTGGCACGCGTGGCGGCCAGGCCGGCACCAAAGCTCTCGAGAAGCATGCCGAGCGAGTAGATTTCCGCAGCTTCGCTCGCATTAATTCCCGCGACCACGCCACCGCGGTTCGGTTCGATTACTACAAGACCGTCGGCCTGAAGTCTGCGCAACGCTTCGCGCACGGGAGTACGGCTGACGTCGAGTTCCTCGCAGATTTTGCGCTCTTTCAGGCGATCGCCGGCGGCCAGTTCGCCGCTGAAGATTTTCTGGCGTAGTGCGGCGTAAGCTTTATCAACAGCGGCGGTCATTAGGACTCCGGAGAACTGGGTGGTAATTTGGTATACCAAACATCCAGCGGGTCCGGCAAACAGGTCGAGGAGCAGAGATGGGCGTACTGACTGAATCCGTGGTCGGATTCCTGCAAGGCACTGCACTGGAGCAGGCACCCGAGAAATCGCTGGCGCTGGCGGCAACCGGTTTTACCGACTGCGTTGCGGTGATGCTGGCCGGTTACGACGAGCCCGTTACCCGGCATATATTTCGGCACATCGAACAGACCGGAGGAATTCCGGGAAGTCGTTGCTTGCTGGGCGAAAAACGCGCGACGGTTGCGCAGTCGACCCTGGTGGGCGTCGCTGCGGCGCATGCGCTGGATTTCGATGATTACGCCTACTCGAACCACGTGTCCGCATTGCTTGTTCCCGCGATACTCGCCGAGGCCGAGCGCACGCGGTGCTCCGGGTCCGACCTGTTGCGGGCTTACCTCGCCGGGTTCGAAGTCTGGGCGGCCGTCATGAAGCGTGAACCGGACCATCTGCATTCGAAGGGGTGGCATCCCACCGGCGTCTTCGGCGCGATCGGCGTTGCCGCGGCACTGTCGTGGCTGCGTCGATTGAACGCGCGACAGACAAGGAACGCGTTGGGTCTCGCCGCAGCCAACGGCGGCGGCGTAATGGACAATTTCGGTAGCCAGGCGAAAGCCTACCAGGGGGCCAGGGCCGCCGAAGCGGGCGTTACCTGCACAGAACTTGCTCTGGCCGGCGTCGATGCGGGACCGAACGCCATCGACGGCAGTGGCGGACTGCTGGCGGCATTGTCGCCTTTTGGCAATGTCGACCTCGAAAGTTCAGCTGACTGGCTTGGCAGCCACTGGGTATCGGCGGATGACAGTCTGAACATCAAGATGCATCCAACGGTCGGCGCATCGCAACGTGGGATCGACGCCGCGATCCAGTTGCATCGCGACACCGCACCCGATATTGCTGCTATCACCGAGGTCCTGGTGCGAGTCAGCGAAAAGCACGCCGCCGTGATGCGCTTTCACAGGCCGACAACCGCGTTGGAAGCCAAGTTCAGTGCCGAGTTCGGTGTCGCCGCGGCGCTGATCGCGGGCAAAGTCGGACTGGCTGAAGTCAGCGACGGGTTCGTAAAACGCCCGGATGTTCAAGCGTTGATGCGCAAGGTAAAGCTGGAAATTGGCCCCGATAATGATCCGGATTATCCCGTCGGTGCGGTTAACGACACGGTCGCCTATCGCGCGGGCGACGGGACCTTGATTGAAAGCGACCCTGTTCACCGCTTTCGCGGTCATGGCCAGAATCCGATGAGCAACGATGAATTTCTGCAGAAGTTTCTGGACTGCGTCACGCCGGGCTATGGCGAGAATACGGCGCGATCCATATTTGGCTTGCTGCGGGCTATCGGCGATCTCGAATCGATTGATGATATTCCGACGCTTACGCCGCTCTGATGAGCGCCTCGACAACGCCAGCGACCGCTAACAGGTGCCGGTCGCGAAAGCGCGGCGCGACAAGCTGTATTCCGACGGGCAAGTTCTCGGGGCCTTGAAACCCGGGCAATGTGACACAAGGCATGTGCAGCCCTGTCCACAGCCGGTTGAATACGGCATCGCCGGTGCTCTCAAGCCCGTGCGGAGCTTCACCAGGAACGGCTGGTGTCAACCATGCATCGAAACCCGACATGTGCCGTTCCATCTCCGGCCGCATTCGTGCAAGGTAGTCGTAGGCGCCAACAAGCTGCGCTGTCGATAGTTGCAATCGGTTTTCAACTTCATCGCGCAAGTTCGCGTGCAGCCCGCCTGGCCATCGCAAGTACTCGGCCAAATAGGCAGCACGGCCTTCCGCGTGCATGATCGTGTTCTGCGCGGCGTTCAGGTTGCCGTCATTGTCGGGGCCGTCGACCGTTTCTACGATAGCGCCTTGCGATTCGAGAATCTCGATCGTTACCCGCAGCGCATCTCGCGTCGCGATTTCCGCACTTTCCCAGTAGGCGGATCGATAAAATCCGATACGCAGGGCGTCGGGCAATGCAGGCTCCGGTTCCGTTGGCTGAAAGCAGCGGAGCACTCGTTCTAGGTCCTCTACGCTGCGCGCCATCCAGGTAATGGTGTCGAGACTCGCTGCGTAAGGCTTCAGGCCTTCTACGGGCACCAAACCCCAGGTGGGCTTGAGCGCAGCGACACCGCAGAAGGAAGCCGGACGAATCGTCGAACCGCCGGTTTGCGTGGCCATTGCAATAGGAACCATGCCCGTCGCGACGGCAGCGGCCGAGCCCGACGAGGTACCCCCTGGTGTGTGGGCGAGGTTGTAAGGATTTCTTGTCGGGGGTAGTCGGCCGAGAGAGGCGAACTCGACCGTCGCCGTCTTGCCGAGCACGAATGCCCCTTCTGCTTTCAGCACGGCCACGCATGCCGCGTCTCTGGCAGCACGATGCCCCTGGTATAATGGTGAGTTGAATTCAGTCGTCAGCCCTTCCGTTTCGATCACATCCTTGACCCCGATCGGTACGCCCTGCAACAGGCCTGGACCCGAGTCAGCCGCGCGGACATCGTGATCGACGTCTGCGAAAGCACGAATATCAGACTCGTATTGTTGTATCGCCGCCCGACATTCTGCCAGGTAGTCGCTGACGCTTGTCTCGCCACTTTGAACGCGACGCAACAACTCACTTGCCGTAATCGTGCCGCAAAGTTTCTCGTAAGGTGCTTTCATTTCCGCTTGTTGAAGATTGTCTATTGCGATTAGCATGAACCACATGCCGTTTTTGTCAAATTTCGAATGAGCGATAACTCGCCAGGATCAATGACTCGATCGGCCTTGTTAGCCGACGAAGTTCTTGCTATAGGCGCAGGCTGCCTTTCGGCAGCAGACCGCGCGCAAATACACAAGCTTATTCTTGATCACCTCGCTTGTTGTTATCGCGGAGCACACCTGCCATGGGGGCTGAAAATGCGCGAGTGGGCAAATGCGCATGGCAGTAAGGGCCAATCGCCGCTCTTCGCGTGTCCAGACTCTGCGTCACCGGCTATTGCAGCATTCGTGAACGCCACTGCCGCACACGGCCTTGAACTCGACGATACTCACGACGAGTCGATAAGCCACCCGGGCGCCCCCGTCATCGCTGCGGCTGTCGCGCTCGCCGTTCCGCGTGAAAGCAATGCAGATGCGCTATTTGCTGCGATAAACGCAGGTTATGAGGTCGTCGGTCGAATCGGTGCCGCCACGAATGCCGCCCGGGTCGTCGAACACGGGTTTCACCCGACGAGTTTATTCGCGGGATTCGGCGTCACGGCAGCGGCGGCGTGCCTATATGGCTTTGATGCCACCAGGCTGCAGCGTGCCTGGGGCCTGATGCTGTCAATGGCCGGAGGGTCGATGCAGTTCAGCCAGGAAACGGTTGGCACTACCGTGAAGCGTCTTCACGGCGGGCTCGCGGCGCTACACGGCGTCATGGCGGCGGATCTCGCTGCGCTTGACATTTACGGTCCTGAACAGGCTTTGGAAGGTCGCTATGGCCTGGTCAATATCTTCGGTCGCGATCAGGAGCCGGCGCGCCTGAGTGCCCCGCATGCCGATGCTCCCGAAATTCACCGCATCAGTTTCAAAGCGTATCCCTGTTGTCGCTTCTTCCACTCGACGCTGGATGCACTTCATGAAGTGACTGATGGATTCTCGATCGACGCCCAGACAATCACTCGTTACCGTATCGGCGGTCCTGAATTGCTGTCGACGCAGCACGTCGTGCGGCGACCGCAGTCGGAGATGGCTGCGCAATACAGCCTGCCGTTTGTCATTGGCGCTGCGACAATATTTGGTCCGAGGTCGGTGGAGCCCTACTCGGATGCGGAACTCGCCAATAAGAATATCCTAGAGATTGCCGATCAGGTTGATGTGGTCATCGACGCAAGCCTGCAAGCGAAATTTCCTGATCACTTTGGCAGCTGGATCGAAATCGAGCTAAGGGACGGTTCGGTTCGTCGCGCGGAGGTTCTGGATAGTATCGGCACGCCGGCAAACCCGATGACAACGGATGACTTGATTGACAAGTTCGACAGTCTGATCGCACCGATCGACAACGTGTTGCACGGCGGCGACGTTGCCAGAGCTATTAAGTCGCTGAACAACGCCGCATCCATCAAAGCGCTATTTGCACGTTTCCAAGGTTCTGCCTAGCCATCGAGCTGTTGTGTCCTGATCACGAAGAGTTGCAATAACGCAGCCGACGGAAAATTCGGTATGTGATGATGATCCAGACGTTGAGAAATCCCGATGTCCGGATCGTTTTCCTGGGACAAAGCCGGGTGCACTGCCGCCGAGGCTGTCGACGCCTCAAAAAAACACGCCAGACCGTCGCGACCTTGGTGACAGAAAACAAGTCGGTTGGCAATATGAAAAACACTGAGCCAGAGCACCGCTTTGCGTGCGAAGGATAAGAGATTCGATTGCGCCGGTTCTTATGGGTCGGGTATGAGTCGTGAATCCGGGGGGGGTGGTTCTAAAATGAGTCGCTGCATCGGTCTAGAATCAGCACTCAATGCGCTGAAGCATTCTGGCCTAAGATCTACGGGACGCGGCTCAACTCTTAAGATTTCCCTGGTATTCCCTGTTTCTGATTTTTCGCTCGTGTGGCTGATGATCGTACGTTAGTAATTTGATGAAAATGCGACGGATGAGAACACACGGGTTCGATAAAACGCGTTAGCGTTTAATGGTCGTGCCGGTCGATCAGCAATGGTCAGACCCGACGGGTCCGACCATTGCTGCATGTTTTTTTCGAGGAGCGAAAAGGGGCCACCTAAAAACCGAAATCGTCTTTCGGGATATGTCGAACCTTTTCGCACTCGGCTTTGAAATCGTAAGGGACTTCCTCGGCGCAGTCGGGCCATTTATCTGTTGTCAGCCAGTACTCGACCAGTCCCAAACGGGCGCAAAGGCGTGGGAACCGGGGATCGCTGCGCAGCTCGGGCATGCAGGCCTGGAACAGCAACGACGTGCGGTAACCGTCGGGGCCCATGATGTCATCGCTGGTCCCGGCCGGCCCCAGGCGCGCCGTTTCGGTTGCTTCATAGGCTTCGTCGACGAGGCCCAGATGCGCTGAATACACAAGGCGTGAAACGTCGATACCACCCGTCTCTTTGATGTGCCCACGCAGGCTGCGCTTCCAGTCGTTGATGATTTCCGGTGTAGGATCCCGCTTGGCCTGCACGAATGGCATCGTGTCCTGAAACTCACGCATTCCGCGTTCCTCTGCAAGCGCAAGCAGTCGGTCGACTGCCGCCCAGTCTTCCTGGAAGGCATACGCTCGCAACAGGCTTGCAACGGGAAAACTCATGTCAGGCACGCGCGCGACGAGGTCTTCGTAGACGGGGATTGCCTCAGCAACTTTTCCCGAGGCCATCCTGGCCAGCGCCACGGTGTTTGCAGACATCGGATCGAGCGCATCCAGGCGATACGTTCGTTCCGTATGTTCGAGGCTATCACTAATATGCCCCATCATTCGAAGGTACCAGCCCATGTAACGGCTTCCGTCACCTGACCCGGGCGCCCGGCGAATGCGATCCAATATCGTGCCAGCCTCGACAAAACGACCAAAAGGCTGAATGACAAAAAGTTGCGCCGTCATCGCATCGATGTTCTGCGGGTCGAGCGCCAGGGCCCGGTCCGCCTCGCGTGCTACAAGCGCGGCGTTTGTCGCGCGTTCGGAAAAGGGTTGATAGAAATTGAGAAAGGATCGCAGAAAGGAGAGCCTGGCCCAGCCTGGTGCGAAATCGGGTGCACGCTCGGTGACGGTTTCTAATTGAATGACGTATCTGCGCAATTCGTCCGGCGCGTAAGACTGCGGGCTCGCCCGTAAATAGAGGTCGTAGACAGCCGGATCAATTGCTTTGACCGAGAAACGGGAAAATGTCTGATCGAGCGCCGTCGAGATGTTTTCGGAAATCTCATCCTGTACCGAGAAGATGTCCTCAAGACTGCGATCGTAGCGATCCGCCCAAAGCGTCGTCTGAGACGAGGTCTCGACCAGATGCGCACTGATGCGCACCCGCCCTGCGGCGCGGCGAATGGAACCGTCGAGGATATGCGAGCTGCCGAGGGTACGGGCAGCGTCGGCTTTGCGTTCGCCCCTGAACTGGAAGCTGGACGTGCGGCCGATAACCTTGATGGAAGCGCCTCGCGACAAGCGTTGGATGATCTCTTCGCTGACACCGTCGGAGAAGAATTGCATTTCGGGATCGCTGGACAGGTTGTCGAATGCAAGGACCGCCAGAACAGGTTCCGAGCTCTCAGGCGTACTCGTCGCGAGGATCGGGCCAGGTGCCGCATCGGGAGCCGGAGAGTCGGCGCGCCGCGCGTACAAGCGTCGAATGCCCTTGCCGAGCGGAGAAATGACCAGGCCCGCCAGTACCGCCAGCGCAACCGTGCCACTCAGGAGCGACTCGTTCTCGCTGATCCAGCGGCCTATGTCTCCGATACTTTCCATGTGGCTATGGTCCTGATGGCCAGCAGAAAGAATGTGACCGTACTACTTTTGACGATACCCGCGTTATTATTCGCTTTGGCTGACGTCGAGTCCACGATCTCACCCGACCGCCAAGACATAGAGGGCTCCGTAACGGGACATTCTTGTTTTGGTAGAGGGTATGGGCGTTCGAACTCTGTCCGATCAACCGGCCTGAGCTGGTCACGCGGCGCCACAGGCGCCAAAGTGACCGCACGGCTCATTTGCCGATTTGCTAGCATTACGTTTGTCGCTTTGTTTTGGGGTCGAGGCAATGCAGTTGATCAAGGAGCTACGCAGGCGACGCGTATTCCGAACAGCCGCGCTGTATATCGTGGCTGCGTGGATCATACTCCAGGTTGCGTCACTCGCTTTTCCCGCGCTCGATATCCCGGATTCCGCGATTCGCTTCGTCTGGATAGGCGCTTTCCTTGGTTTTCCGATAGCCGTCGTATTTGGCTGGCGTTATCAGATAACAACCGAGGGCATCGAAAAGACGCGTCCACTGGCCGCGGGCGAGGTGACAGCTGATTTGAGCCTGGGAAGGACGGATTTCATACTGCTTGCTGCTTTGAGTGTCGTCCTCGTTGCGATTGCCGGGGGCGTCATTCGCGAAATACAAAGCGTCAAGGGCCCTGGGCTAAGCGTTCTTGGTCGTGAGATTCCGCCAAACTCGATTGCAGTTTTGCCGCTCGAAAACCTGACTGGTAATCCAGAGGAAGAATACCTGGCCATTGCTTTACAAGAGGCCCTGATCTCTGATCTTGCTGTGATCAGCGGCCTGCGAGTTACATCCCGTACATCATCGGGTAGATACCTGAATTCGAACAAGTCGATCGCCGAGATTGGGGTGGAACTTGGCGTTGCGTATCTCGTCGAGGGGACCATGCAACGCATCGGGGATCAGATTCGCTTGCGACTGCAGTTGATCGATGCGGAATTGGATGAACTGCTCTGGTCAGATAACTACGACCGAAACCTGGAGGACATTCTGGTCCTGCAAGGTGAAGTCGCGCGAACAGTTTCGGGCGAACTTGGTGTGAAACTCGCACAGGACGAACGACACCGTCTCACGCGGACTCGCAAAGTCAATCCGGAAGTGTACAAGCTGGTTGTAAAAGGTACGTACTTTGCCAAGCAGCTGGATCCGGTGGGTATCGATCGCGGCTTGAAGCTACTCAACCAGGCGATCAGTCTCGATCCTCGTGAGCCGCTGGCCTATGCCGGGCTCGCACTCGGATACAACACGATAGGGCATGGCGCTAACGCACACGGCGCTTTTCCCAAAGCAAAAGCGGCTGCGCAGAAAGCGCTCTCACTTGATGAGTATTCGGGGGCGGGATGGGCAGCACTCGGGGAAGCGGAGATGTACTACGACTGGGACTGGGACAAAGCGAGAGCGTCTCAGTTGAAGGCGCTCCAGCTAAGCCCGAGTCTCGATCAAATGTATGCCCATTACGCATACCTGCTTTTGCTGTACGGGGACGTAGATGAGGCTATTTCCATGGCAGAGAAAGCGCGTGACCTCAGTCCGCTTGATCCTCTGTGGGCCGGCTTTGCCGCCTGGATATACATGCTCGAAGCTCGATGGGAAGATGCGCATCAAGCGATCGAAGAGTGCCTGACGTATTCACCTGACTTCTCTTTCTGTCTGTATACGGAGGCGCAGTCATTGACCGCGCAAGGCAAGGTTGCCGAAGCCCTTGAGGTGCTTGAAAATGGCGACCGGAATGATCCGTTTGTGCTCTGGGCTCTTGCACCAACCTACGCCCTCGCCGGGCGACGGGAAGACGCACTCAATATCGCTCGGGGATGGGAAGCGCAACCTACCACGCGCAATCTTATGCACTTGTCGTTCACCCATTCCGCGCTTGGCGACATGGATAAAGCGTTGCGGTATCTGGAGCAGTCACTCGAGGCGCGAACGGACTGGTTGCCATGGATAGTCTTTGATAACGCGTACGGTGGCGTTGTTGAGCCGATGCGCGGACATCCACGCTACCAGGCCGTTGTCGATCAGATGAAGCTGCCGCTCATCCGTAATTCGAAGTTACTCGATTAGCTTTCTCACCGAGTGTGGTTAAGCAGGAGAACCCGGTTCGACGGACGCGCCGAGCTTACCACGGCACTTCTTCGCCACTATAGGACCAGTAGGTCCCGGTGTCCGCGGGACCGAGTTTCTGAATCACCGCCCGCATACCGCTGATCGACTCTTCCGGCGCCAAACTGGCGTGTTGGCCGCCCATATCCGTTTTAACCCATCCAGGATGAATCGTGACGCAGATAAATCCTTCGGAATCCAGCTCTACAGCCAGCGTTCTTGTGAACATATTCAACGCAGCTTTGCTTTCCCGATAGCCGTAAAAAGCTCCGTAGTCGTTGAGAGCAATGCTGCCGAGGCGACTTGTGATATTGACGACTGTCTTTTTTTCACCGCGCCGAAGATTCGGGAGCAAAGCGCGCGTCACGCGCACCGGGCCCAGTGTATTCACTGCAATCGTTCGGCTGTAGTCATCAAGACTGACCTCTTCGATCTTGTTGACTCGAGGAAATATGCCGGCGTTGTTGATAAGCAGGTCTATCGGCCTCCCTTCGAGTGATATGGCGAGTGCATCAACGCTCGCCTGATCGGTCACGTCGAGCTGTGCGACCTCCACCGCAAGCGCATTAAGCTCATTCGCCTGCTCCGGGGTTCGTGCGGTGCCGATTACTTTCCAACCATCTGCGGCATATTGGCGAGCGAATTCAAGCCCCAGCCCCCGATTAGCGCCTGTGATCAACACAGTTGGTGCGTCGATCGCTGGCGCCGAATTCGCGTGATTATCCGCATGCGTCAGCGTTCCGCACAG
>Ga0224512_10000472_pt1 | contig 42825 bp, 43 predicted proteins | sample SF_May12_sed_USG_4_FD_169103 | JGI IMG/M metagenome (GOLD analysis project Ga0224512, IMG submission 169103) | Sediment microbial communities from San Francisco Bay, California, United States - SF_May12_sed_USGS_13 | ecosystem: Environmental > Aquatic > Marine > Sediment | place: USA... | reverse complement strand
GTTCGTCGTCTACCTGATGTCCTGCAACATCGCCGAGATTATGGTGATCGGCATCGCGACCTTGAGCGGCCTGCCCTTACCCTTGCTGCCGCTTCAAATCCTCTATCTCAATTTGGTGACCGACGTCTTTCCCGCTTTCGCGCTTGGCATCGGGGAAGGGGACCCCGGCGTCATGCGGCGCCCGCCGCGCGATCCCGCTGAGCCCGTGCTGGCGTCCGCCCACTGGTCGGCCATCGTGATCCATGGCGCTGCAATCACGGGCGCGACGCTGGCTGCGTTTCTATTGGCCCTTTATTGGTTGAGGATGGGTCGGGCCGATGCCGTCACAATTTCTTTCCTGACGCTCTCCCTCGCGCAGATCTGGCATGTGTTCAATATGGCCGACCGGCATTCGCCGCTTTTTGCCAACGAGGTCACCCGCAACCCATGGGTCTGGGCCGCCTTGGCCCTCACCATCACCCTGGTGGTGATGGCGACCTATCTGCCCCCCCTGGCGTCGGTGCTGGCCCTGTCGCCGCCATCGCCGGAAGGCTGGACCTTGGTTCTTTGCACCAGTGCCGCGCCGGTGATCGCGGCCCACGCAGTCAAGGCTGTGCGAGGGAAGGCAGACACCGCCACGAATGACACCGAGGCAAGCCGCAGGTGCTGACCTAAACTGGCAGGCGGCAACACCATCGCGCCAAGTGGCATGACGCGGCGGCAGCGCTCAATCGACCATCAGAGGGTAGGGGACCTGATCCGGGCCGGTACCGGTGAAGTATTGGTTTCCCGGCCGGTAGCGGCCCTGCTCGACCTTGCCCACCAGCCGCTCCGAGCGCACGATCACGGCGACCGAGCGGTCCTTGCCGCCGTTCTCAGAATGGATGGCGAAGGGCGGCACCAGATCGACCGTGCCGCGCCGCCCCCGGGTGGTGCTTTCCAATTCGATCTCGGCATAGCCGTCCCGGGTGCCGTCATCGAGGCGCCGGTAGCGGTCTAGCTCCTCCACCCCGTCGACCAGTCCATAGGCGGTCCAGGCATGGGCGTGATCATGGATGCCGCGGCGCTTGTCCTCGGTCCGCACCACCGCATTGATGACAAAGCCATAATCGGGATCCTCGTAGAGCAACAGGTTCTTGTGCCCTTCGGTCGACGGCCAGCCCCTGGAATGGGCCAGCACACTGTCGTCCAGGACAAAGCCTTCCAGCAGGCTCCGCGCTTGACCCATGGCCCGGGCGCTATCGCCTTCGGCATCGGCGAAGGCGGCACGCAGATCGTCGATGAATTTCTGAAAGGCGGGCAGGCGTTGGGTCATGGTATGGGGCCTCGTTGACTGGCCGTGCGAGGTGTCTCGCTCAAGGCAGGATCGGATCGCCTTCGATGGTGCAGCGGCGCAGGATGCGTTCCTCATGATGCGGGAAATCAGTGCGGCCATGGGTCACGCACCGGTTGTCCCACATCACCACGTCGCCCGGCCGCCACTTGTGGGCATAGATCATCTCCGGCCGCTCCGCATGGTCGAACAACCGGGCGAGGACGTCCGCGCTTTCCTGCGCCTCCAGGCCTTCGATGCGCGCCGTCATCAGGCGATCGACGAACAGCGTCTTGCGACCGGTTTCGGGATGGGTCGCCACCACCGGATGGAAATAGTGCGGCGAATTGGTGAAATCCTTTGTGAGGTCCACCTTGGCCGTACGCTTGTATTCGTGAATGTGCAGCGCCTTGCGCCCCGCAATCTTGGCCTTCAGGTCTTCGGGCAGGGTTTCATAGGCCTTGTACATATTGGCGAACAAGGTATCGCCTCCGGTAGAGGGCAACTTGATGGCGTGCAGAATGGTGTAGCGGTAGGGCCGTTCGGAATAACCGGAATCGATATGGAACCACATGTCGCCATCGGCCACCGCGCCGATCGGCTTGCCGTCCACCCGCACGTTGCTGACCAGCATGAGGTTGGGATCCTCGCGGATCGCGGGATCGCCGTCGTAGAGGCCGTACTTGTCCTTGGCGAAGCTGGTCCCGCCGCGCCGGCGTTCATAGAGCGTTCCGAAATTGGCGGCGAAGCGGCGCTGTTCCTCGGTGCTGAGCGACTGGCCGCGGAACACCAGGACGAGATAAGCTCGCCAGGCCCCGAGAATTTCTTCCACCCGTTCCGGTGAAAGCGGTTGGCTGAGATCGATCCCCGAAATCTCGGCGCCGAGTGCCGAGCCCAGGGGCGTGACGCGCAAACCGGTTTCCGTGCCCAGGACCGTCATCGGGAATCGCCTCGCCGCAACATTCTATTTCTTCACCACGATGCAGCCCTGATTGCGGGACGAAAGCTCGCGGCACAACGACCTCGCGCTGCTCGCATCGGAAATCGGGCCTGCCCGCAGCCGGTAGAAGACGCCCCGATCACCGAGATCGGCGCGCACGGGCTCGATCTCAAGCGGACCGAGCAGCGATTCGTGGGCCTGTTTCAGGCGGGAGGCCTCCTTCATGGCCCGCAGCTTGGTCTTGACCGAGCTGAGCTGGACGCGGAAGTCGCCGCCGGGGGCGGGGGGTTGGGTCTCGGAACCCGCTGGCGTTGCGACCTCGGCAGGCGCCGGCGCCGCCGGCGTCTTCACGACCGGCCGGACACCGGAGGGTTTCGCGGGCTCGACGACCGCGGCAACGTCCCGGGCCGTCTCGCGGGACAACGCCGCGGCGGCCTCCGCGGCTAGCTCGGCCTCCACCCTTCCGGATGTGGATTCAGCCGCCGGTGCCGCACCCATCGCGGTTTGTTCCCCTGATTCCCGAGACTTGGCGGCGATGGTGGCGGGAGCTTGGGCGGTCTTGCCCGTGACCGTCACAGCCGGGGCGCGCTGGGCCTGCGCTTGTCCACTGCCGCCGGGCTTTGGGGTGACGTGGCCCATCAGGTAGAGCACGTCGAGATTGACCTTGGCTTCGCGATGGCCCTGGCGGGCCGCCTTGCGGTACCAGGTCATAGCCGCGTAGTAGTCCTGGCCGACCGCCAGCCCATTGGCATACATCAGACCGAGATTATATTGGGCATCCGCATGACCCTGGCGGGCCGCCTTGCGGTACCAAACCAGTGCTCGGTCATGATCCTGGGTGACACCTTGGCCATTATCGTACAGCAATCCGACGCCGTTCTGGGCCGCGGCGTGGCCGCGCTCCGCCAATGGCCGCCACATCCTAAGCGCGGCAGCGTAATCGCCGCGCTTTTGCGCGGCCAACCCCTGTTCGAAATCTTGTGCCGCCGCCGGCAGGGCGAAAGCCAGCGTCAACGTGATGACCGTTATGATCCTTTTGACCATGGCCGCCGTCCCTATCATTGACAACCATTTTGACATTAGACACTCAAAAATCGTTCATGTGTAGGCGTTTGTAATAATTGTCTCGTGCGCCACCGCAACCGCCAAGACCGGTTTGAGGAATGCGACCCAAACCGCCGCCGACAATGTCCCGAGACCGGCCGCGACCACCACGCCGACGGCCGCAGCGAACAGGCGAGGCTGCGCCGCGCGCTCGATCACGTCGAAACCGATCCTGATCCGTCCCTGATGGACGCCGTCGGCCGCCATCGAGAGGGCGAAGCACCCAAGGGAGCCCGCGCTCAAGCCACCCCACAGGTTGCGGGTTGCCGTTTCGTCGCTGACGCCCAACAGGAGGCCGAAGAAGACGAAAAGGCCCGCGAAAATCCACATCAGGCGTTCGAGACTCATCGCCTGCCATTCTAGGGAGGCCAAAGCGGCGCGGCAAACCGGCGCTGTGAGAGTTTTTTTGGTGACAGACGGTCGAAAGCCGGTAAGTCTGGATACCTCTTCGGCAATTCCGCCAGCCATCCGCCAGCCTGCCGCCCCGCCCATGAGCCCCGAATCCGAGAAAAAAGATACTGTTCGCGCCCTGTTTCGCGACGGAACCTTCCGCCTGCTGTTCACCATGCGGCTCACCTCCAACACGGCGAGCCAAATGATCGGTGTGATCGTTTCCTGGCAGATCTACGAACTGACCAACAGCGCCCTGCAGCTCGGGCTGATCGGCCTGATCCAGTTCTTGCCGCCGCTGGCGCTCACCCTGTCCGCGGGCCAGGTGGCGGACCGTTTCGACCGTCGCTGGATCCTGCGGATCAGCTTCACCTGCCAGCTGGTGGTGCCGGTGGGCTTTATATTCCTCAGCAACATTGCGGAACCGCCGATCTGGGCGTTCTACGTTCTGTTGCTGATCCTGGCCATCGCCCGAACCTTCGAGAGCCCGGCCCAGCAGGCGCTGCTGCCCAGCATGGTGCCCCGCGAACTGGTGGCTCAGGCGATCAGCTTGGCAACCTCGGCGCAAAAGATATCGGCCCTGATGGGTCCGGCGCTGGGCGGCCTGCTCTACGTCGTCAGCGCTTCGATCGATTACGGTGTCTGCCTCGCCTTCACCATCATCGCGGCGGTGGCAAGCTATATCCTGCCGGAACCGGAATACGGCGACCCCAATCCCCGGGGCCGCACCTGGAACACGGTTTTCTCCGGGCTCCAGTTCATCTTCAAGACACCGGTAATCCTAGGTCTCATGTCGCTCGACCTGCTGGCCACCTTCTTCGGCGGGGTGGCCGCCCTGTTGCCCATTTTCTGCAAGGACATCCTGAACGTCGGCCCGATCGGCCTCGGCATCCTGCGGGCGGCACCCGCGGTCGGCGCCCTGGTGATGGGTGTGGCTCTCGCCCGTTTCCCCGTCAAGACCCGGGCCGGGCGCTGGCTGTTCGGGGGGGTCGCGATTTACGGGATCGCCACCATCATCTTCGGCTTTTCCGAGAACATGATCCTGTCGGTCGCCTGCATGCTGGCCGTGGGCGCCGGGGACATGATGGGCCAGGTCTTGCGCCAGACCATCATCCAACTCCGCACGCCGGATGCCATGCGCGGTCGCGTGGCCGCCGTCAGCAACCTGACGGTCACGGTCGGCAGCCAGTTGGGGCAATTCGAATCCGGCGTCACGGCCGCGTGGTTCGGGGCCGTGGGCTCCGTGTTCCTGGGAGGTGCCGCGGCGATCCTGATCGTCGTCGTCTGGATGCGCAAGTTCCCGCAAATCACCAATATCGAACACCCAGAGGAAGGGGCTGTGCCCTAGAGAACCGTCTGGACCACCACCATGACCACCGCCATGACGAGGACGAAACCGGTCTCCGTGGCGATGGCATAGGCGCTTTTCTTGGCGAATAGGCCACCCGCGGCCATCAGCACGACGATCGTCACGACGATGAGCGCAAGGGTCACATAGGCCCCGGCAATCGCCATGATCCCCACCAGCCACGCCAGAAGGAAGGTGCCCGCAAGCTGGCCCACCATGGCCGCGACGGGCATTTCTGCGCAATCTTCCAGGGACAGGCCCACCCCTTCGGCCCATTTCGTGCCGAACAACTTCGGCGAATACCAGAGCCAGCCAAGCAGGAAGGACAACACCGTGCCGATGATGATGGCCCACCAGTCGAGACCGTTGATCAATTCGCTTCCCATGAGGCCCCCCGGTCGGTTCGCGCCCCATGGTAGCGCAGCCGTCCCAGAAGGGAAGAGGGATGACGCCGCTTGGCGGCCGGGGCCGGGGACGCACCGCGCCGGCAGTCGACGTTGCGCTTTGACGGCGGCTTTTGGGCATCGTAAGCTCATGACCTGAACAGCGTGATTCGGCACGGGAGGCGGACATGGCCAAGAGCTACCACCTGATCGGGTCCTATACCTGCCCATGGGTGCAGCGTGCGGTCATTGCGATGCGGGCCAAGGAAGTTCCGTTCGAGGTGACTTACGTGGACCTCCGGGACAAGCCCGACTGGCTGCTGGAGATTTCGCCGCACGGCAAGGTCCCGGTCCTCAAGGTGGACGACGAGGTGTTGTTCGAATCCAACGCGATCGCCGAATACCTGGACGAAACGGTGCCGCCGCGTTTGCATCCCGAAGACCCCATCAAGCGGGCGCGCAATCGCGCCTGGACCGATTTCGTCCCTGGGTTTTCGAGCGCCCTCGGCAAGGTGATCTACGCCAAGAGCAAGGAAGAAGCGGAAGAAGGACGCGCGGCGGCATCGCGGGCGTTGAGCCTGCTCGAGGAAGCGCTCGCCAAGGAGCGCGGCAACGACGGGCCCTATTTCAACGGCGATACGCTCAGCCTGGTGGACGCGGGCTACGCCCCGTTCCTGCAACGTTTCGGGATCGCCGAGGCGGTCTTGCGGACGGGACTGCTGGACGGCTTTCCGCTGGTTCGAGCCTGGTCGGACGCGCTGATGCAGAACGGCTATGTCATCAATTCGACGGCACCAAACTTCGCACAGGAATACGAAAGCAATCTCCAGCGGCGTGAAACCTATCTCTGGTCGTTGATCGAGGCCAATCGGGCCGCAGCGCAATGAAGGAATGACGGCTGCCGCCGGCGGCGGCGGCTGACGAGATCGAAGCGTGAGTAAGGCTGATGATTATCAGAGGTGCCCAAGCAGACGACGCAGAAGAAATTGCCAGGATTTATGTGGATTGCTGGCGCGATACTTATGCCGGACTGATTCCGGATGATGTGCTGGTCCGCATGTCCGAGCGGCGACAGGCCGTCGAATGGCGCCGAACCATCTCCCGGCCCCGGCTTGCGGAGCGCGTCCTGGTTGTCGAAAGTGCGCGGGAGATCCTCGGATTCGGAAGCTGCGGCCCGGCTCGGGATTCCGACCTTCCCTTCGGGGGCGAAATTTATACCCTCTACGTAGATCTCGACCGCCGCAACGAAGGCGTCGGCGGCACTCTGCTTCAGGCGCTGTTCACCACCTTGGTCCACGACCGTTGGGACTCCGCCCTGGTATGGGTGCTCAGCGAAAACCCGGCGCGGTTCTTTTACGAAGCCCACGGTGGCCGGCTCGTTGCCCACCGCCGGGAACGCCTGTGGGGCTCCAAGGTACGGCAACTGGCGTACGGCTGGCAGGATCTGGCGCCGGCGGCGGAGGGCCGAGCCGAGCACCCTGCCTCGGATTCGGACTGACACGGGACCGGGTTCATTCTTCCGGTTCGGTCGTGAACATGAGCGGATAGCCCTTGGTCCGCCCCAGTTCGGTCGCTTCCGTGGCCTTGCTTTCCGCAACGTCCTTCGTATAAACCGCCACCACACAGGCACCCCGCCGATGCGCCGTCATCATCACCCGGAGCGCCTGATCCTCGCTCATGCGGAACACCGCTTTCAGGACCAAAACGACGAATTCCCGGGGGGTGTAATCGTCGTTGAGCAGGATTACCTTGTGCAGGCGCGGACGCTCGGTCTTCACCTTCACTTTGGTGCGTGTGCCTGTATCGACGTCACTCATGGCGCCCTGCCAACGGGTGAGATGCCCTTTGCCCTTACGATCGAAGCAGCCCGGGAGCCCTTGGCTACGGGCCCGCGCCGCGACGCCAGCTCGCGCCTAGCGGGTATCGGTTGGGGGGGCGCGCAACCCGGAAAACGGAAGTGGGCCGGAGATACTTCCGCTACCGTCGAACGGCCGGGCCGTGTCCCCGCCAAATCTGGGAAGCGCCGTCTTGCCGACCTTCGAAGGTTTGGGCTCGGCGATGTAGGCGCCATCCCATTTCGGTTTGAACCGCTTGCTGCGAAACTCGCCCATTTGCCCCGAATCGAGCGTGGGTAAACCCTCTAAAGACTCGCGCCCGTCACTTGCCAGAAGGATGGTAGACAGTGCCGCCGGAAACCCAAAGCCTAGAGCCAAGCAACCCGCCGTTAAGATCGACCTGTACGTCATCGGACAAGCCTTTCGTCGATGGAGAATTGGTCTAAATCGTACCACGAGCCGGCCCCGGGAACAAAACCTCGGGTCCACCCTGGATCCCCCGCCGGGGTGGGCTGCTCAGCCTTGGGTTACGTAGTTCCGGAGCGCCTCGGCCTCGGATTCGATTTCCTGGACCCGGCAACGGACCACATCGCCGATGGAGATGATCCCGGACAAGGTGCCCTCGCAAACCACGGGCAGATGGCGGATCCGTTTTTCGGTCATGATCCCCATCAGGTCGGCAACGTGATCAGCCGGCCCGCAAGTCACGACATCCCGTGTCATCAAGTCCGAAGCGGCCAGCGCAAGGGCGCCATCGCCTTGCTCAGCGATGGCCCGGACGATGTCGCGTTCGGAAAGTATCCCCTGGACCCGGGCATTGTCCGCGCTGATCACCACCGCGCCGATGCCGGCGTCGGCCAGGAGTTTAGCGATCTCTGCAACCGGCATATTGGGCCGTGCGGTGACGACGCTGCTGCCCTTGGCATTGAGAACGGATTCGACGTTCATAGTCGCCTCCTTCAACCGATCGAAGTCGAGGAAGCTTAACAGATATCCCTTGGCAAACCAGTAGAAGTGTCGCGCGGCAATAGACCGCTGGCCTATCGCGACGCATGGATCAGAGAGGAATCGCTCTCTTCTTCCTCCGCCGGCAGCAACAAATCCTCAAGAAAGAAGGCGCAAAAGGCATGACGTGAGGTCACATCTGCCTTGGCGTAGACCACGCGGGCTTGCTGGCGCACCGTCTGTTCCCCGGCGTTGCGCAGGCGGGCAATTTCCTTGTGGGAATAGCCCTTCAGCATCAGCATCGCGACTTCGCTTTCCGCGGGAGACAGCCCCCATTGTTCGAACTGTTCCTGGATCGCAGCGCTCAAACCGGCAATGTGCTTCTGCGCCTTTTCCCGCCAAGCCTGACCTTGGGAGCGCGCCCGCTCCAACTCATCCACCAAAGCGGCCTGCTCCTCGCGGTGGGCCCGGAATTGGGAGAACAGCAGCGCCGTCACTGCGGCGGTACCGACGATCAGCAACAATTCAAACGCCTCGAGCGTGACCTTGGCAATGGTCAGCGGTCCGTCTTCGACCGCCAGCTCCAGCGCCAGAAACCCTACGAAGCCGAGACCTCCGACGACACATAAGATCCATCCCGCTCTGGTGTTGATCTGCATTCGGAGATCCCTGACTGCGACACGGGGGCGAGTGAGTTGGCTTCGCCATGCCCCGGGTCCCGACACGTAGCGGCACTAGCAGGGCCGACGCCGGAGACGCACCTGTTTGCATACCACGCGGGCGCGACACGCTTCAATATGACGGATCAAAAGGGGGGAAAAATCTGAATCAGGCAGGCAAGCTCGGGCGGCGCAGGATGTAACCGCCGATCGGCACGAGCACCAGGGCCAGCGCGCAGGGCACCAGCCACCCGTCCGCGACGAACAGCACGACGCCCATCCAACTCAGGCTCATCATCCCGATGGCGGCGCGCTTCGCCGACAGCGGGATCGCTCGGTGAACATGCCAGGCCCTCAGCGGGCCGCCGAGGCGCGGGTGATCGTAAAGCCAGCGGTGGAACCGGACCGAGCTTTTGGAGAACAGCCAAAGGGCAATCAACAAGAACACCGTAGTCGGCATGAGAGGCACAAACAGGCCCAGGATGCCCAGCGCCACATTGAACCAGCCGAGGCCGATTAGGACATAGCGGGCCGGTGCGCAGACGTTGCCCCCCGGCGGGGCGTCCGCGGCCTCTTGATCGCTCAACTGGATGCTGTCCTGTTCCATCCGCGGCACACTAGGCCCAAGCCTTAAAGGAGCGGTTAATGGGAGGCACGAGTGGCCCGGGCCGTTCTACGAACGCCGCGCTTTCGCCGCCAGCGCGCGGTGTCGGACCTGGCCGAGAAACTGATCGTCGGACTCCGGCACCAATGTTAGGACAAACTCTTCCCAGGGAGCGGCCCTGAGGGCCACCGCTTCGGCGCTTTCACGGTCCTTGGCGCGGATCTTCCGAACCGCTAAACGGCCTTCGCCGCCGGGTCCGGGATAAAGATACTGGGCAACCCATATTCGAGGCGATTTTGGCGCCTCCCCGGGCTCCGGGGATGGCGCTTCAACGGGTTGCCCTGCCGTCCGCAGCTGCGCAATGGGCGCCGTCGCCATGGGCAGCGGGCGGGCGGCCCTCGGCCTGACGCGGCTACCGGGCCGGTGGCGTGGCCGCAGGATCGGCACAGTCGCCGCCGCCCGGCTCACTGGCCGGTCTCCACCGGGACTCGGCCAGGGATCGGCTTGTCATAGCAATCGATCTTGCCGATCGAACGGTAGCAGAAGGTCTGGGTAATTTTCTCGGTATGGCAGCGGGTGCGCGAGGCCATGGACAGCGGCAGGCGCTTCTGCTCGCAGACCCGGTAAACGGTGACTTTGCGACCCTGCTCATCGACCTGCTCGGTCTTGCCCACCTGGGTCGGCGTCTCCCTGACCAGCAAGCAGCCACCAAGTGCCAGAAGCGGCAGGATCGCAACGGCGCAGAGGCGCCCCAAGGCAATCATCGGCATCCCACATCCCTCCGAATAGGAACGTAGGAGGGGCTGGGTAAACGATCCGTTAACGCCGCCACACCGGCGAGGGCCGGTTTCGATTAACCAACCGACGCCAAAACATTTTACCTGGGTGCGCTTGGATGGTAGCTTGCGCCACGTGAAATTTAGGTAGTTTTGTCCCGTTGTTCCGTAGTTGGTAGAAGGTGCTGAGTTGCCTAGCTGGTCCCGCCGGAGTGTCCTCACATGAAGAAGTCATATGCCCGTTTTCATGTCGGCCAGCCGATCCACCACAAACTGTTCGACTATCGCGGCGTCATCGTCGATGTCGATCCCGACTACCAGGGGTCGCCGGAATGGTACCGGGAGATGGCCAGAAGCCGCCCGCCCAAGGACGCGCCCTGGTATCACATTCTGGTCCACGGCGCCGACCATTGGACTTACGTGGCGGAACGCAACCTCGAGCGTGACAATTCGGGCGAACCGATCGATCACCCCGATATCGGGATCTTCGAGGAGTTCTCCAACGGCGAGTACTTCCGCCGGTACGACCTCAACTAGGGGTCAAGCGTGATGCAGCGGCCCGAACCCGGGCCCAAGGCCTGACTCCCGGACGCATGCGGAAGAACGCGCGCGTCTAAAGCAAGCGGCAAAAGACCTGACATGAAGCGACGCGGCCCACGGTCATGAACGATTCCCCGACGAATAAGCCAAAGGGCGAGGCCCCCGCCGGGCGCGGTCTCCGCTCCGCGCTGAGCGCGCTCATTCTCCATCGCATTCGCAATTACCTGATCGCAGGCATCCTCGTCACCGCGCCGATCGGCCTGACGATCTGGTTGTCCTGGGCCTTCGTGACCTGGATCGACGATCGGGTGATGCCGCTGGTGCCCGATATCTATCATCCCGAAACCTATCTGCCCTTCACCATTCCCGGCCTCGGGCTTGTCATTGTGCTGCTCGGCTTGGTGTTGATCGGCGCGTTGACCACCAATCTGCTGGGCCGCAGCTTCCTGCGCATGTCCGAACGCATGTTGGACCGCATGCCGATCGTCCGCGGCATCCACGCGACCATCAAACAGGTGTTCGAAACCGTCTTGAGCCACCAGTCCGACGCTTTCCGCCAAGTGGTGTTGGTTGAATATCCCCGCCGCGGAATTTGGGCCTTGGGCTTCCTGACGGGCGAAACCCTAGGTGAAGTCCAGAACCTGACTCAGGAAAAAGTCCTAAACATCTTCCTGCCGACGACGCCGAACCCGACCTCGGGCTTCCTGCTCTTCGTGCCCCATGAGGATGTCGTCGTGCTCGACATGACGGTGGAGGAGGGCATCAAGATGGTGATGTCGGGCGGCATCGTCACGCCCACCGACCGGCGGCCCGAGACGCTGCGCAGCAGCCCCGTCGTTTCCGCCAAGACCTTCGAGGACCTCGATGTCCTGCGCGAACGCTACAAGGGCCGGCCGGCGGTAGCGGCCGACACCGGCGACGATCAGCCCGACCGGGCGTAGGCGACTGCCGCGTCGCGTTCGAACAGGTAGAGCAGCACCCTGAGTGCCTCGCCGCGCGCCGAGGCGAGGCCGCCGTCCTTTTCCATGATCAGTGCGGCATCGTCACGCGCCATCTCCATGAGATCGCCATGGGCCGCGATATCGGCGATGCGAAACGCCGGCAAACCCGACTGCCGCGTGCCCAAAATCTCGCCCGCGCCTCTCAGGCGGAGGTCTTCCTCGGCGATCCGGAAACCATCCTCGGTCTCGCGCAGGATCTTGAGACGCTCGCGCGCCGTCGCGGTCAGTCCGCCGCCGTAGAGCAGCAGGCAGGTCGAAGCCTCGGCGCCGCGCCCGATCCGCCCGCGCAACTGATGAAGCTGAGCCAGGCCGAAACGCTCGGCATGCTCGATCACCATGACCGTCGCTTCGGGAATGTCGACCCCCACCTCGATCACCGTGGTCGCGACCAGGATGGCGGTATGACCAGCGGCGAAAGCGGCCATGGCCGCATCCTTCTCCGGCCCTTTCAAGCGGCCATGCACCAGCCCGACCCTGCCTGGAAAACGGCGTTCCAGCGCGGCAAAGCGTTCCTCGGCCGCGGCAAGATCGAGCGCTTCCGATTCCGCCACCAGGGGACACACCCAGAAGACCCGGCGCCCCCCATCGGAACCGCGCCCGATGGCCCGGCCGATGCCGTCGAGCACTTCCTCCAGCCGGCTCAGGGGCAGGGTCCGCGTGTCGATCGGCTTGCGCCCGGCGGGCTTTTCCGTCAGCCGCGAGATATCGAGGTCGCCATAGGCCATCAGGGTCAGCGTCCGAGGAATCGGCGTTGCCGTCATCACCAGCACATCGGTGCCTCTGCCCTTGGCCGCAAGCTGCAAGCGCTGCGCGACACCGAAGCGGTGCTGTTCGTCCACCACCACCAGGGCAAGGTCGGCGAAAACCACGTCGTCCTGGATCAGGGCATGGGTGCCGACCACGGCTTCGATCCGCCCCGCGGCGAGGTCTTCCAGCAAGCGCCGGCGCGGCGCGCCTTTATTGCGGCCCGTCAGCAGGGCGACTTTGGCACCCGCCGCCTCGAACACCGGCGTCATCGCGGCGAGGTGCTGCCGGGCAAGAATCTCCGTCGGCGCCATCAGGGCGGCCTGGCGGCCGGCACCGATCGCCTCCAACATGGCGAGCGCCGCCACGACCGTCTTACCGCTGCCGACATCGCCTTGCAGGAGCCGCAACATGCGCCGATCCGAGGACATGTCCCCGAGGATTTCCGCAAGCGCCTGCCGCTGGCCGCCGGTGAGGGAGAAGGGCAGGGCGGATTCGGCCCGGCCCCGCAATGCCCCGTCCGATGCCGTCGCGCGGCCGCCCTGGCGGCGCATATGCGCCCGCACCAGGGCCATCGCCAATTGGTTGGCCAGTAACTCGTCATAGGCAAGGCGGCGGCGGGGCGCGGCCAGCGGGTCGAGATCACGTTGCGAATTCGGCCGATGGACAGCGCGCAACGCCGGTCGCCAGGCGGACCAGCCCTCCCGGGTGGCGAGCGCGGTATCCAGCCATTCCGCGAGATCGGGAAGCGTGTCGAGCGCCGCGGCCATGGCGCGGTTCAGGGTTTTGGGGGAAAGACCCTGGGTCAGGGGGTAGACCGGTTCGATGCCGGCCAGCGTGAGGCGGTCTTCGGGCGGGCCGATGTGGTCGGGATGGGTGATCTGGACCACGCCCCGGTAGTGTTCCACCTTGCCGGAGACCACCCGTTCTTCGCCTACCGGCAGGGCCTTTTCCAACCAATCGGGCCGGGCATGGAAAAACACAAGCTCCGCCGTGCCGGTATCGTCGGAACAGACAACCTTGTAAGGAAGCCGCCGGTTGGCACCGGGAACGTGGCGGTCCACCTTGATACTCAGGGTGGCGATGCGGCCCGCCGGCGCGTCCTTGACCTTGGGCTGGAAGCTGCGGTCGATCAGGCCGCTCGGAAGGTGCCAAAGCAGATCCACGACATGTTCACCGCCGGTGATCCGCTCGACCAACTTGGCGTTGCGGCTACCGATGCCGGGCAGCGTCGTCAATGGTTTGAACAGGGGGTAGAGAATTTCCGGGCGCATGGACCGCCGTTTCCGACAAGGATGGCTGACAGGAGCGGTTGGAGGGCTTATATCCTACGCACACCATCGCCCCCTGTCACCGACCGGGAGCGGGGTTTGTCGTGCGCGTACGGGACGGAAGTTCATGGATGATCCGGCGATCCGGCGGAAACGCCTTCTCTATCAGGCCCGCCACCGGGGGACCCAGGAGGGTGACTTGGTGTTGGGCGGATTCGCCGCCCTGCACCTCGGCGCCATGAGCCCTGAGGAGCTCGACCAGTTCGAAGCCCTGATCGGGCAGACCGATGCCGATCTGATGGACTGGATCAGCGGTCGCATGGACGTCCCGGGGGTCCTGGACAGCCCCATTTTTCACCTTCTTAAGAACTTTAAGAATAACTTATAAATGACTGATTTTAAAATAAAAAAATTCGACGCCAATACGGAAACGGTGATCGCTGCCGCGCCCGGCGCCCTCGATGCCTTGTGGCTGGGCGAACGCTTTCGTGCGGGCCGGCTGAACCAACTGATCCACATCGCCGTCGACGACCGGGCACTGGCCGGCATGGCCGCGGCGCTGCGCTTCTTGGTCCCTGGGATCGAGCTCCTGCTATACCCCGCTTGGGATTGCCTGCCCTACGACCGGGTGGGTCCCAACGGCATGATCTCGGCCCGGCGGATCGACACCCTCTGGCGCCTCGCCCGCCGCCTGCGGGACCCCGAGGCGGGGCCCGCCGCGCCGTTCGCCGTTCTGACCACGGTCAATGCCGCGCTGCAGAAGGTCGCAGCACCCGATAGTTTCGCCCGAGCGGCCTTCGGGATCACCCGCGGGGGGCCGCTCGACCTCGATTCGTTCCGGGCCGCGGCGGACCGCTTCGGCTACAGCCGAAGCGAGACCGTGATGGAACCGGGCGAGTTTGCCGTTCGCGGCGGCATCGTCGATGTTTTTCCCGCCGGTGCGGATGCCCCGGTGCGCCTGGATCTTTTTGGCGATACGGTCGAACGCATCGACGCCTTCGACCCGATCAATCAGATGACTCTGGCGGGGCAGGAGATCGACGAGGTTACACTCAAGCCGGTCAGCGAGGTCTTGCTGACCAAGCCATGCATCGACCGCTTCAGAACCGGCTACCGGGCGCTGTTCGGCGCCGCGCAAGACGGTGACCTGCTCTACGAATCGGTTTCCGAAGGCCGGCGCATGGCGGGAATGGAGCATTGGCTGCCCCTGTTCCAGGAGGAAATGGCCACACTGTTCGATTACCTGCCGGCGACGCCCGTGAGTTTCGCGGCCGGCACGTCGGAAGCTGTGGTTTCCCGCCAGGAGCAGATAGCGGACTACTACGCCGCGCGAAAGGAACTCGAGGGCAGCGCCGGCACGGCCGGTGGCGATGTCTATAACCCGCTGCCGCCTGATGCCCTCTACCTGATGGCCGGCGCATGGGAGGAGGCGATCGGCGGACGTGGAGCGCTGCGCTTCGATGCCTTCGCCAGGCCGGCGGACGGTGGCAAAGTGATCGACGCCGGCGGGCGGCTGATCTCGAGCCTCGCGGCCCAGGCCCGGGCCACGCAGGAGAATCCGTTCGATCTCGCCGCCGGCCTCGCCCGGGCGCGGCGGGATACCGGCGCCCGGGTAGTGTTCGCCTGTTCCAGTCCCGGCAGCCTGAGCCGCATCCGCCGTCTCCTGATCGAGCACGGGGTGCGCGACCTTGCCCTTTGCGCCGACTGGTCCGAGCTGGAAGCGCTGGCCCCCGCCGTGCCTGCGATCATCGAGCTCGATCTGGAGCAAGGCGTCACCGCACCCGGCCTCACGGTCATCACCGAACCCGACATCCTCGGACGCAAACTCGCCCGGCCGCGGCGGCGGGATCGTGCAAAAGAGGCCTTCGCGGCCGAGCTTTCCGCACTGGAGGCGGGCGACCTTGTGGTCCATGCCGATCACGGCATCGGCCGCTACGAAGGGCTCGAGACCCTGGAACTACCGGGGGAAGGCGGCGCACGAACCGCCGCCCACGACTGCCTGCGCCTGATCTATGCCGGCGGCGACAAGCTCTATGTCCCGGTAGAGAACATCGACGTCTTGAGCCGTTACGGCGAAGACCATGGAACGGTAGCACTCGACCGGTTGGGCGGTGCGGCATGGCAGTCACGCAAATCGCGGCTCAAGAATCGCATCCGGGAAATGGCCGCCGAGCTTCTCAAGATCGCTGCGGCACGGACCTTGGCCCCGGCCAAGCCGATGAGCCCGGGCGGCCGCGAGTTCGAAGAGTTCTGCGCCCGTTTCCCGTACAGCGAGACCGAAGACCAGCAGAACGCCATCGCCGACACCCTCGCCGACATGGCCCGCGACAGGCCCATGGACCGGCTGATCTGCGGCGATGTCGGGTTCGGCAAGACCGAGGTCGCACTGCGGGCGGCCTTCGCCGCCGTCATTTCGGGCACCCAGGTCGCCGTGGTGGTGCCCACGACCCTTCTGGCCCGCCAGCATTTCGAAGTGTTCTCCACCCGGTTCGAAGGAACCGGCGCGGAAGTCGCCCAGTTATCGCGCCTGGTAACGCCTGCGGACGCCGCGCGGGTCAAGGAACGGATCAAGGATGGGAGCGTCGACATCGTCATCGGCACCCACGCCCTGCTGGCAAAGAGCATCGATTTCGCCAACCTCGGTCTCCTCGTTGTCGACGAGGAACAGCATTTCGGCGTCGCCCATAAGGAGCGCCTGAAGCAGCTCCGTGCCGATATCCACGTCCTCACCCTGACGGCAACGCCGATCCCAAGGACGCTTCAATTGGCACTGACCGGCGTCAAGGACATGAGCATCATTGCCAGTCCCCCGCTCGACCGGCTGGCGGTGCGCACGTTCGTCCTGCCTTACGATCCGCTTGTGACCCGGGAAGCGATCAAGCGCGAGATTCACCGGGGCGGCCAGTGCTTCTACGTCTGCCCCCGCATCAGCGATATCGCGACGGTCACGGCTCAGATCGCGGAGATCATGCCGGATGCCCGGGTGCGCGCGGTCCACGGCCAGATGCAAGCCTCGGAGATCGAGAGCACCATGGCCGCCTTCCTGGAAGGCGCGTTCGATATCATGATATCCACCAACATCATCGAATCGGGCCTCGACCTGCCCAACGTCAACACCATCATCATCCATCGCGCCGACATGTTCGGCCTGGGCCAGCTCTATCAACTGCGCGGCCGGGTGGGGCGCTCTCGCGTGCGGGCCTATGCCTACTTGACGCTGCCGCCCAGGCGCGTGCCGACGGCGGCCGCCCTCAAGCGGCTCGAAGTCATGCAGACCCTAGACAGCCTGGGAGCCGGCTTCACCCTGGCGAGCCACGATCTCGATCTTCGCGGCGCAGGCAACCTGCTCGGAGAGGAACAGTCGGGCCATATCCGCGAGGTCGGGATCGAGCTTTACCAGCACATGCTGGAGGAAACCGTCGCCGAACTGCGCGGCGCCGCCCCGGCGGAAACCGAATGGTCGCCCCAGGTCAATCTCGACATCCCCGTCCTGATCCCGGAAACCTATGTCGCCGATCTGGGTCTTCGGCTGGGCCTCTACCGGCGCCTCGCGGGGCTGACCGACGGCGACGCGATCGAGGCTTTCGCCGCCGAACTGATCGACCGTTTCGGGCCCCTGCCCATGGAAGTGGACAACCTTCTCGCCGTCCTTACCCTGAAGCAAAGCTGCCGGGCAGCCGGAGTCGAAAAAGCGGACGCCGGCCGGCGAGGCTGCCTGCTGACGTTCCGGGGCGAGAACTTTGCCAATCCTGAGGGGCTGATCGCCGTCCTTGCCGCACAGGCGGGCACCATGCGACTGCGTCCCGACCACACCCTGGTCATCAAGGCGGACTGGCCGACGCCCGCGGATCAGATTCGCGGCCTGGGACGCGAGCTCGACGCATTGGCCCGCATCGCCGGGCGCGAAGGTGCCGGCGTGCCTCAGGAAACCGCCTGACCCGCGAGCTGCAAGGCGCGGATCAGGACCTCGGAGGGTACGGCTCCGGCCAGGGAATAGCGGCCATCGATCAGAAAGAAGGGGACCCCTGAAATGCCGCCGGCGCGCGCGCGCGCGTCTTCCGCAGTCAACTGGCCGTGGTCCGTATGATCGCCAAGGCAGGCGTCGATTTCGGCACCCGAAAGGCCCACTTCTTCGGCCAGGGAACGCAGAACCGAGGCCCTGCCGATATCGAGTCCTTCAAGGAAATAGGCGCGAAACAGCCGCTCGACCATGGCGTGGTCAAGTCCGCTTGCGGTGGCCGCCCCAATCAGGGCGTGCGCCTTCAGGGTATTAGGGGTTCGCTTGATTCGCTCGAAGGCGAAACGGATGCCTTCGCCAGCCCCCTCATTTCGGATGGCACGGTAGATCTCCCCCGCCCGGGCGGCGCCCCCGAACTTTGCCGCCAGGTAAGCGGCCCGGTCCATCCCATCGGACGGCATCGACGGGTTCAGCTGAAACACCCGCCAGCGCACCAGAACCTCCGGACCGTGCGACCCCGTTCCGATCGACTCCAACGCGCGATCGAGGCGGCGTTTGCCGATCATGCACCACGGACAAACGGGGTCCGAATAAACCTCGATGGTGGTCTTCCCCACGGGCCGATTCCTTGAAATACCAAGCGGTCGGAGAGCGATAGCACAGCCCCGCCGGCTTTGGGAACAGCGCCGGTTAACCGATGGGTAATTACTCTTATATATCTAGGTAATAACATTTATTTTAATCCCGGTGGCCAGGCCCCGAATGCCTCCGGATGCATCGCCGGTCGGGAGGAGTAGACGTGCCTGAAGAAGCCGTGGATTTCGGAGAAGTTGCGGTTCTGGTGGTTGACGACGACCAGTACATGCGTCAGTTGATCGGGCATATGCTCCGCGCGTTCGATGTCGGCACAATCTTTCATGCCAACAACGCGAAAGACGCCTTTCAAAAGATTCGCCTGTCCCGCGTCGACTGCCTGATTGTCGATTGGCTGATGCCGGGGATGAGTGGAATCGAGTTTGTCCTGATGGTCCGGACGAGCCCCCAGAGCCCCAAGCCCGATATCCCGCTCATCCTGTGCACCGGGCATACCGATCGGGACCGGGTGGAGGAGGGACGCGATGCCGGTGTATCAGAGGTTCTAACCAAGCCGCTGTCCCCCAAGTCGCTCTTCGACAAGCTGGAAGCCGCGATCTTCAAACCGCGGCCCTTCATCATCACGCCGGGCTACACGGGTCCCTGCCGCAGGCGCCGGGGCAACGTGAAATATGACGGGATAGAGCGGCGAATGAATAAGGGCCTTCGGCAAAACGACATCGACAGCCTTCTTTCCTCCTGAGGACCGCCATGCCCCCGATGACACGCGACCAAGCGATTGCCCGGGCCGACGCCATGCTGGAATCCGTGTTCGCCGATTACCCGAAACACTTGGAAGCGACATTCACCGAGATGGCCGCGCTTGCGGCGGCGGAAAACTGGGACGCTCTGCATGTCGCGGCCCATGACCTGAAGGGCCAGGCCGGGACCTGCGGCTGGCCCATCATCGGCCTGGTTGCCCGCTCCCTTGACGCCGCCCTCAAGACCGGAGATGAGGCACATTTCCCCGATGCCGCCAAGGTCCATCTCGCCTGCATGAGGCTATGCCTCGGCGCGTCCATCCAATCGCCCAACCCGGCAATTGAGAAGTTTCTGCAAGAGCTCGACGACCTGGTTGCCCGGATGGGCCGACACGCGGAGAAAGCAGAGGCAACCGCGAAGGGAACCTAGGTAGCCGCCCGGCTGTTTCCGGCACCCAGCACCAAGTTTTCCGACGGTTCCAAGGGCAACTCTCTGGCGTTCGCGATCAGGCCGTCGATCCGCAACAGGTGCGAGGGGCAGTGCCGGCAATCGCTGGACCCGAAGCCGGGCGCCGGAACCACCGCGCCTTCAAACGCCGCGAACCGCGCGAACAAGGCGCACTCCGTACCGCCCGGCGCAATGATGACGCCCCGGACACGGCCGATCCCGGTCAAGCGGTCGATATGCCAACGCAGCGCCTTTTTCTTTCTCGCATGGCGGCCGACCCGGGCCCGGATTCCCCCGGGCCCCCGGGCACTGCCGCAATAAAGGTATTCCCCGGGTTCGAGCCCAAAGGAGACACCGCGAAGCACGATGGCGGCCGGACTTCGGGTTTCGATCAACAGGGCGTAGGCGCCGCCGATTCGCGGCAGATCATTGGTCGCACCGATCATGGGGGCGCCGCCCACATCCGGCCCGCCGGGCGCATCCAGCATCTTGCGCCAAATCCAAGGATGATTATTCTTGCGCCATGATCCACGGCCACAGTCTAGCATCTTCCAAAGAGGGCGCATCCCGACAGCACCCGACCGGCCGGCCACGGCTGGCCCCTTGGAGCCCCCGCGCGGTCCCGGCGGCGGTCGCACTCGCGGCCAGCCTCGTGCTGGCAAGCCCAGGCCCGTCGGTCGCGCAAACCGACAATCTCGATCCGACGGCGCGCTACGATGTATTGCGGCTCAAGCTCAATACCTCGGTCCGCGCCAAGACGCCCAAAGAGACGCTTGCCATCATTGCCGAGATGCGAAAGCTGCCCCAGGGCGTCAAGGGCGAGCTGATCTTCTTCGAAGGCCACGCGCATTACCAGTTGAAGGATTGGGAGCCGGCCTATCGTTCGCTGGTGGAATACCTCAACACCGTCGGCCGCAAGGGGCGCAACTACAACCTCGCGATCACCCTGTTCATCAATACCGAGCGCGCCCTCAAAGCCGCGAGGCAAGGGGGCGCCGAACGCGAACGCGCGGGCCACGGCTGGGCGGCGGCCTCGGCGGCTTTCGACCGGGCAAACAAGATCCGTGAATTCTGGAAGGCGAAGGCCATCACCTTCGGCGGGCCGAAAGACGACACCGCCTGGGCCATGGCGCGCCGCGCGGGCGGCGGAATCCTGGTAGCCGGCACCTTCCACCAGCCCGAAGACAAGAAGAACAAGCGCAAGGAAAGCCGGAGCCTCGGCATGATCGCGTTGAATCGCGACGGCCGGATGGCCTGGAATCGGGTGATCCTCGGTACCGCCAAGGACGGCGCCGTGCGGTCGGCGACCGCGCTGCCGGGCGGCGGCTTCCTGCTGGGCGGTATTTACCGGGGACGCGCCGTTGCCGTCCGGATCGACAAGAACGCGGTGCCGATTCCCAATCATGCAGGCAAACCGTGGGTCAGTGCCTATGCCGGCATCAAAGACGGCGAGGGTCCCGTTGTGCTGAGAAGCACCGGAGGGACGATCGTCGCGATCGGGGCCGAAACCGTTACCAAGGACGGCACGACGGCGCGCCTGCCTTATACGCTCCGGCTCGCCGAGGACGGCAAGGCGCTCGGCAAGACCTTCTATTCCGGCAATGCCACGCGGTTCTGGCACGACATTGCCGACGCCGCGGCGATGCCCAACGGCGACATCATCGCCGTCGGCGAGGCGAGGGCCCAAGCCGCCTGGGACACCCGGGCGGGAATGGGCTTCCTGTTGCGCGTGACCTCCGAAGGCCGCCTGGTCTGGGCCCACCGGACCCCATCCCAGGACAAAAGCGATGTCCGGTATTCAACCGTGGTGCCCACCAAGGGCGGCGGGATCATCGCAGGCGGCCGCCAGGGCCAGCGCCTGCTTTTGTTGAAAACCCGTCCGGACGGGCGTCAGGAATGGCTCAAGACGATCCCCTATCGCGATCTGCTGCCGGCCGCAGCTCGCGAGATCTGCGCCGTTCCGGCACTGCGAGAGCGGATCGCAGAAGCCCAAAAAGCTGCCAACGACCCCGTTCCCGATGCGGACCGCGTCGCCGCCGTGCGCCAGGCGGCCTGCCAGACAGGGACCCCTTTCCTGTCGGTGGCGTCGATCATAGCGCGCCAAAAAGGCTATCTGGTCCTGGGGTTCCAGGGCAGGGGCAACCGCAAGAACACCGATATCCGCTTGATCGCGATCGACGGCAAGGGCACGGTCCTTTGGGACAAGATTTACGGCCATGACGGCTTCGACCTTGCAACCAGCGGCCTCGCGACCGAAGACGACGGAGTGATCCTGGCCGGCGCCACCGACTCGATGGGTGCCGGAGGACGTGATTTCCTGATGTTCAAGGTCGATGCGCGGGGCGATTTCGCACCCTGGCGGCAACTGGGTCCACCCGTATCGCCGACCGGAAAGCGTGCCGCCAAACATCCGGGACCCGCTTCCGGAAACAATTCAACGCCCCAACCGAAGGCCGCGGTCAACCCGCCATCTGCGCCTTCGCCTAAGTCCCAAGCGCCTGAGAAGAAAGCGGAAGCATCGGATCAAAGCGACCGTTCGGAGCAGGCCGAAACACCGGACAGGGACTGGAGTGTGCCCGCGCCCGGGCAGGGCGGTGCAATGGGATCGGACGAATCCGATGACACCTCAATCGGCTCGATCTTCGGCTCGATCTTCGGCGGAGGCGACCCGAAGGGGCCGGCCAGCCCGGGCGGCCGATAGTCGCACCGGCAAGGTGCGCGCGCCGGTCGGCCGGCCTTGGAAATCCGTCCAGACGTGATTGCGGAAATCGTACAGTTTGCAGGCTCGGGTCACGGCTAGGTATGCCGCCGGCGTCCATTTGTAGCGGACGACATCTTCACCGAAAGCATCCAATAGCTTGGATTCCGCCTGCTCCAATTTGTAGATGGGGATGGAAGGCAGCGCATGATGGGCCGGATGCTCATGGACATTCCGCATCAGTCCGGTGAATTTCGGGAATTCCACATGAGTCGTCCCACGGATATTGCCGTTATAGAACGACCATTCGTCTTCGTTATCGAACCACGGTATCCGCGGATGGGTGTGTTGAAGATAAATCGAGAGCGCCATGAGGTAGTTCCAGACGGCGAACGGCACCACCCATCCCACCACGAAGGTCAGCCAAAGCGGCCGCTCGGGCGCCAGCCACTGTCCCAGGACCAGAACCCCGGCGATCGTCGCGATCAGACCGAGAATGACGAACGCGGAATCGAACACGTGACGCCGCCATTCGTGGCGCGAATCATGAGCCACCGGTAGCACAAGCCGCGGGAGCCAAATCTGGGGGTAGTAATAGACCAGCGGCCCAAAGGGGCTGCGGTAGACGCGTTCCAGGAACCGACGGAACGGGCCGCAGGCGTCGTAATCCTCTTTCGACATAGGCGACCACGGGTAATCGAAACCCTTGAGATTGGTGCGCGCGTGATGGGTCTTGTTATGACCCACGTCCCATAACGTGATCGAATGGGCACAGGGGATAAATGCCAGCCTGCCGAGCCACCAGTTCAAGCCGCGGCCCGGGACGAAGGCGCGATGCCCGCAGTCATGGCCGATGATGAAAATCATGCCGATCATGTAACCGTTGAAAAAACCAAGCACCAAATTGGCCGCCAGCGGCAGGTCCGCCACGGCCCCGATCATGGTCGCGTAATACAGGCAGAAATAGGTCCCGAGCAACGCGAGGCCACGCATCAACGATGGACGACTGACCTCCAGCCGGTCCCCCTTGGTCAACCAGGTGTGAGGTGTGCCTTGCTCCCGATTTTCGGTTTCCGGGAATTCAAGGGGGAACGTCGCTGACATTTCGAAACCTGATTCCCATTGGTCGCTGGCGGCAACACGGTGGCACACGGCGTACTGTCTGCCGCGTCTACCGGTTTCGGCAAGGCAATTATGCTTAATTTTTGTTAACATTCCAGTGCCGTACAGGGGAGTGACCGCGCGGGCCTCGCGGCCCCGTTCGACAAGACATCGGGCGGCACCCACGGTTCGTCCCGGCGGATCGCTCGGCCCGGTCCTGAAAAACGCCGCAACGGCCTGGATTTTTCGAGGGTTTCCCTCTGTTTCTTTGGCCTCCCTACCCGTCCGGGGTGCGATCAGCCTTAACAGACCCTTAATCGTTCCAATCCTATTTTGAGGCTTGGATATCCGACGGGTCTGGCGCCGCACCAGACCCGAAAGGGAATGGTGTGGGCCGAATGCCGCTGTATCTCGGCAATATCAGCGTGGATGGAGAGAACGAGCAGGAGTCCGGCCGTTTCGCCCTGTCCTGGCTGACCCTAAGGTTCCGCGACCGAAAGGTCGAACGGGCCTACGCCTATAATGACATCCACAAAGCGCTGCCGCTGATCCGCCTCTCGCTCTGCCTCGGCGCCATGCTCTACGCCGCGTTCGGGGTCCTGGACTACCTCTCGCTTGACGGTGCGCTGCATCAGGTTTGGGCGATCCGTTTCGGCATCGTGGTCCCCGTGGTGCTTTTGACGGCGGCCGCCACCCTTTGGAAGGAATTCTGGCGTTACGCCCAGTTGATCCTTGGGATCGGCATGTCGACCGCCGGGCTCGGCATCATCACCATGACGGCCGTGATACCGCCGCCCACGAACGCGGCGTATTACGCCGGACTATTGGTGGTCGTCATTTACGGTTCGACCCTGGCGCGCATGAAGTTCCACATCTCGGCGATGATCTCGATCTGTCTGGTGGCCGCATACAACATCGTTGCGCTGAAGCTCAATCCCATTCCCCTGCCGGCGCTGCTCAGCAACAATTTCTTTCTCATTTCGGCCACCGGAGTGGGCATTTTCGGTAGCTACATCCAGGACCTTTACGTGCGTTTCAACTATGTCTCGACACGCCTGCTGATTGAGGAGAAAGGAAGATCCGAGCAGCTGCTCGCCGAGTCCGAAGCCGCCAACCACGCGAAGAGTGAATTCCTTGCCGTGGTCAGCCACGAATTGCGCACGCCGCTCAACGCCATCATCGGATTTTCCGAGTTCCTCAAGATGGAGATGTTCGGCCCGTTGGGGTCAAACCGTTACAAGTCCTATTCGGAAGACATCTACCGCAGCGGCCAGCACCTCCTGCACATCATCAACGACATTCTCGATCTGTCGCGCGCCGAGGCCAACAAGCTGGAAGTCATCGAGGAGAAATTCAACCTCGGCGAAATGATCGACGGGTGCCTGCGCATGTTCCGGAACAAGGCGGCGGAGGAGGGGATTCGCCTGTCCTACAAGATTTCCGAGGAGCTCAACGTCCAAGCCGATCAACGGCTGATGAATCAGGTACTGATCAACCTGCTCAGCAACGCCGTCAAATTCACGGCCAGCGGCGGTGCCATCACCGTCACAGCCTTCAGCGACGAAAACGATTGCTGCTCCATCCGTGTCACCGACACTGGAATAGGCATCGCCGAAGAAAATATCTTGCGGGTGCTGGAACCCTTCATCCAGGTCGAAAGCGCTACCGCGAGATCTCATGAAGGCCTGGGCCTCGGGCTGCCCCTCGTGAAGCGCATCATGAGCCTTCACGGAGGCGAGGTAAGAATCGAGAGCACCCTGGGCGAGGGCACCACGGTGACGGTGACGCTGCCGGGTTGGCGCCGCGCGGAATGGGGCGACCAGATTGATCCCGGGGCGGGTAACGATACGGGTGAAGGTTCAGGAGAAGCCGCCACCGGCGCTCAGGGGCACCAGGATCTTTCCAATGTGGGAAGCTGACTCCGGCCCGGCGGGCGGACAATCATTCCACGACGGCGAGCTTGTCGATATAGATCAGGTAGAACTTGCCGGTGGGATCGGGAACGATCCGCGGAGCCGTTTCGGAAATGCCCCCGGTCATGGCGAGGAGGTCTGCTTCCGTGCGGAACCGCATGCTCCAGTCGCTGATGAATTCGCTGGGCCAGAACAAACCCTCGGGCACATCGGCGATATTGCCGATCACCATCCGCGCCCCCGGTGCGAGCTTGGCATAGATCGCCGTCGCCAGGCACCTGGCGCGGTCCAATGTCAAGTAGTCCATCAGGCCCATGCTGTAGATGAAATCCTGAGGCGGTAGCGACTGGAAGATTCGGCCGAACTTGAGGAATTCCACGAACGATATCTGCAGGCAGCGCAGCGACGATCCGTCGCCCCGGTTCATGATCTTCGGATAAGACTGTTCATAGGCGTGGCTGAGGGCCCGCTCGTCCTGATCGACCAGGGTGATCTCCACAGGACACGGGAGTTCGGCCTGATCGAGGTAGTTGCTGATCTCCCGCGCGGAACCGCAGCCCAGGTTGAGGATCCGGAACGGCCGCCGCGACGGTGCCGCGGCGGCAACCAGATGGGCGATCTCCTGCTGCACCATCATCATGCGCGTGGCAATGCACTCCAGCAGTTCCAGTCCCATACGGTCCAGCAGCTTCTCATAGACGGTCTTGCCCCGGGGCCGCCAGTCGTAGACGTATCCCATCAACTGGAAATCGCCCGGATAACCGAACGGCTTGCGGTAGCTGTGGTCCCAAAGCGGGCCGGCCAGGAAGTCCGGCGTCAGCACCTGCTCGGTATAATCCTTGGCCGCCTGCATCAATTCCGGCTCGTCGACCAGGGGCCTAACCAGTTCGTTGCCCGCGCGCCAGAGCTGCCGCCACTCGGGCAGCATGCGCTGTTCACAGAGGTCGAACAGGGATTCCGAGCGATCGGGTCCAGTCGCGGGGTTGTTCTCGAATTGCTCCAGGGTGGAACGATAACGCCGCAACAGATGGAGCACGTCGACGCAATGCCTCCGGTAGTCGGGCGCGACGGATTCCACCGCATGATGGAGTCCGCCGTTGAGGTCCCGGCGCAGCAGGGATTCGTTGTAGCGGCAGACCAGTTCCGGGATGTCCAAAGGCGCGCCGGTAAAGCTCAGCGCGATCCGGGTCGCGGCCGGATCGCGTTCCAGCCGCTCGAGCCGCCCCTTGCTGCTGAACAGCGGCTTGTTGTCGCCTTCGAAGATGATGGCCACGTCATCGGCGGCATGCCGGGTCAAGGACACACCGCCCTTGCGCGTCGCCGCAAGGCCGGTCATCGAGAGATTGTCCAATTGGAAATAGGTGTCGCCGAAGGCGACAAGCGGCGGCGTGCGCGCGAACAAATCCCGGGCCCTGAAGCGCTCAGCCCGGTAGAACACCCGGCTGCCCCGCGCGCCGGTCAACTCTTCGTAGGTTCTCATACCTTACTCGCCATAGCCCAAGTTACTGATGGCGTTAAGATTTTTTTAACCATAAATGACGGGAGTTTTCCACAACCAAATTGCAGTGCAGTAGGATTAGATGATGGAATTCTTCTAAGATGCTGATATCAAGTAAAATATTTCCCATGAATGTTGACGAGCCAGGGTGCCGAATCGGGTCAACAAGAACGAAAGGCAGGCTCGGGCAAGCCCACCCGGATGTCGGGCCGGGCACAGCGCGCTCCTAACCCGGGCGCCGCAGGGCGAATTGCCGCGGGCCGGCGGATCGGCGCACCCGCCGACACCTGCACCGATGGGACGCCGGGCCGCCCATGGTTTCCGCCTCGGCGATAGCGGAATATACTGAAATTGTAATCCAGGATGCCGGGCGACGATGGCCGCAACGCCTGTTCCCGCCGGAGCAAGAAAGGGAGGAGATCATGCCTGCCAGTCCGATTCGCTATCTTGCGTTTCTCAGCGACGATCCGGGGACGCTCGCCGATTTCTACGCGCGGCATTTCGCGCTCGATGAACTGGGCCGCTCCAACGAGGGGGACGTCTCGCTGACAGACGGTTTTTACAACATCACCTTCCTCCGGCGCCGGCCCGACCTCAATGAACTGCACAACGAAACCGGCCTCCATCATGTCGGCCTCCAGGTCGGCGATATCGGCGAGGTCACGCGCGAATACCTGCGTTCCGCGCCGGACGGCGTGATCGTGGCGGAGCGAGGCGGCCTTCATTTTGGCGAGCGCCGTTTCTTCGATCCCGAATGCTCTCCCGTGACGGTCTCGACCACCAGCTTCGGGGCCCCCGAAAAACGAGACCGGCGCCAACCGCATGTCGCCCATATTGCGCTGAACGCGCTGATCCCCCAGCGCATGCTGGAATTCTACGCCTCGGTTTTCGGCTTCCGCGAGGTGAACACCAGCCTGACCTACCGCCAGCGCGGCCGCCTCAATCGCTTCGCCGGCGACGGGGTCACCAATCTCGCCATCCATCCCTTCTACAACGACACCGAGGGGCACGAGGCGCGTTATGGGGTCAACCATTTCGGGTTCCTGGTCGACGATATGGACCGCAAGCTCGAGGCGCTGTCCAAGGAAATCGAGGTGGCGCCACGGCCGGAAAGCCGGCCCTTCGCCGAATACCGCCTGTTCGATCCCGAAGGCAACAAGTTCGACCTGTCCCAGAGCAAGGGCTGGGAGGTCGATATCGACGTATGGGATAGCGCGGCATGAGCGCGGAGTTGGAGGCGGGCGCGGCCAACTGCGTCATCGACTGCGCCGGCGTCGGCACGAGCACTCGCCTGTTCGTCGTCAGCGAACGCGGCGCGGTGGACAGGCAAGTCAACGATGCCATCACGGCGGCGGGCCGCGATGCCGGCGCCCAGGTGGAAAACATCTGGGTCGATCCCATCCCCAAGGCGACTCCCGATGCGATCCCCGAGGCCGCCTTGGCCGCCTACCGGGAGGGCGACATCGTCATCTCCCATTTCCCATCGCTGACCCGCGAGGCACTTCATCCGCATTTCCCCGGTGAAAGCCGCATCCGTGTGCCCAACCGGGCGCGCACCGGCGACCTGCTGGGTTCGGGCTGGGCCCGGTTTCCCTATTCGGTGCAGCGCGCCATCGCCGAGCGGCTCGAGGAAAGGATGGCGCCGGGCCTCGCCTGGCGCATCACCAGCCCCGCGGGCACCGACCTCGCGGGGACCTTCGCCGCCGCCGATGCCGGGGGCGAGGTGGGCGCCGCCTTCTTCGTCGACGCGGGCGAGGCGGGCAGGGCGCGCAAGAACTTCCCGGGCGGCGTCCACGATCCGCGCGCCTGTGCGACCCTCGACGGCATTTTAGTCGTCGAATACATGGACAATGTGCCGCAGTCGGAGGACGACCCGGCGCTGGAACTGGAAATCAAGGACTGCCGGATCGCGCGGATCACCGGCGGGGCCGCCGGCGGCCAGCTCCGCGACGCCATCGGCAGCAGCGACGGCTGGATCGATTCCTGGCATGCCGGCGTCAACCCCGAAACTTTGACGCCGGTCACGCGCCAAGCCAACAGCCGCCAGTGGTTCGGTTTCAGCCATTGCAGCCCGGGAATCATGCATTACCATCTGGGCCGCACCCACGAGACGACGAACCTCGCTTCCTTCGGCCACACTCTGATCGTCAATGGCGAGACGCTTTATGAGGATGGCGCGCTGGCGCCTGCGATCCTGGAAGACCCCGCGGTCGCCGCGGCGATCGCCAAGGCCGGCGCCAAGGGGCAAAGTTTCGCGACCCGGCCGATGGAAATGTGGTGAGCACCCGCAGCCCAACTGGATCTCTGCACCCTTCTTTTCGCCGGCCCGGGATTTCTCGATGCATTGACCTGATGCCCGCATCTATCCGAATGCGGGGATGAACGCTTATTGACCGTCTTATATCTGTGAAACCGTAGGAAATTGTGGCTTCGCTAGAACGCCGCCAAGAGGGGATACATGGACTACACCACACTGGGACGGACGGGACTGAAGGTTAGCGTCGCCGGTCTGGGATCGGGCGGACCGAGCCGGATCGGGCAGGGAGCGGGCCTGTCGAACGCGCACGGGGTCGCCCTGATTCGTCGCGCCTTCGATCTTGGGGTAAATTTTTTCGACACGGCCGAGAGTTACGGGACCGAAGAGATCCTGGGCGCGGCCATGAAGGATGTCCCCCGGGATTCGGTCATCCTGTCGACAAAATACTATTCCCAGGACGCTTCCGCCGATCGAATCGTCCAGGCGCTCGACGATTCACTGCGCAACATCGGCACCGACTATCTTGACATCTTCCATCTTCATGGCGTCTTGCCGGAGGATTACGACCGGACCGTCGATAGCCTCGTGCCGGCGCTGATGCGGGAACGAGAGCGCGGGAAGTTTCGATTTCTCGGTATTACCGAACGAACCTCCGCGGACCTTGATCACGTCGCGTTGACGCGGGCGCTCGGCGATGATTGCTGGGACGTCATGATGGTCTCCTTCAATTTGATGCATCAGGGTGCGCGCGCCCGGGTCTTGCCGAAAGCCAAGAAGCGCAATCTAGGCACCGTGATCATGGCGCCGGCCCGCTGCCGGGTCAGCACCCCGGACCGTCTGGCGCAGGCGATCACGGCGCTTGCGGAACAAGGCGCGCTGCCGCCGGCTTTCGGGGAAACCGACGATCCGCTCGGCTTTCTGGTTCATGAAGGAGGCGCCGACAGCCTAATGGATGCCGCATACCGGTTTGCCCGCCACGAAACCGGCGCCGATGTCGTGCTGTTCGGCACCGGTGACCTGGGGCATTTGGAGGCCAATATCGCCTCGCTTCTCAAACCACCCTTGCCGAAGGCCGATGTCGACCGGTTGGCCACGCAATTCGGCCACCTCAAAGGGATCGGGCTCGATCAGGGCCGGGGGTATCAGACCGCCGTTCCCTGATTGCCTTCCAATTGGTCGCAGCCTCCCATTCGCGTGCCGGCATCCATGCCGCGACGGATTGGGCAGCGACGCGCCCACGCCCGGCGTCACCACCGTGGGCATGCCGACAGACAGCTTGGATCGAAGCGCGAATACGCCGCTCGGCCGGTATCCCGGTTTGCACAGGCCCGCGAGCGGGACGCGCGCGCGGGGACCCCGGTCAGCTCGGTGAATCGGCGAGTTCCTTTTCGGGCGCCTTGCCCTTCTCCGCCCTGTCGGCGCCTGATTCGACCTCTTGGAAGCCATGCACCGAGAGATCGAAATTATTGCCGTCGGGATCGGTGGCCCGGGTCTCGGCATAGGGCCGGTCGTCGGGCCGCTTTACGGGCTCGGCAAGGCCGAAGGACTTGAGGCGGCCGGCGATCTCCTCGGCGTCTTCGACATGAAATCCGAAATGGTTGAGGCCGGCCGGTTTGCCGTCGGCGTGACTCTGGAGAAGCGCCACCGTCAGGTAGCCGTCGGTGACGAAAATCCCCCCGTTGCCGCCGCGATGCAGGATCTCCATGTCGAACACGTCGACATAGAATTTCGCGAGCTTTTCGGGATCCAACGTGACGATGGCGAGATGCTTGATCTTGGGCTTGGACATCGCTTCCTTCCTTCCTGTTTGTGAATGTGTCGGCGGTCTTGGTTATCGTTGTTCCTGGGTCAGGCGTCGAATTGGCCACTCAATGTCCCCGCATAGCTGGCGCCCGCGAGGTGCCGTCAACGAGATTCCCAATTAAGCGTCTTCAACAGGGCGAACTGTGCGCCAATACCGCCCGGCTGGCAACATTGTGCGGTGCCCCCAGTGCTTGCATGGAACCGCCGCGCGCCATGACAAGGAGATCGGCACGAGCGCAAACAGGAAGAGGTCGTGGTCGGCAGCAGTAGCTGTGCCCGCTTCGGGCAAAAGTGGCCGCCAAGTCGGGCAACGAAGACCGGGCAGGGTTCGAAGCGAAGCCGTTTCGACGCGCCGCCGCCTACTCCATCCGCTCCAGATTGCCGAGGCGCAGCACCATCTCGGTGACGATCTGCACATCGGTCAGCATGTGCTCGCGCGACTTGAACTCGTTGGGCTTGTGCGCGGTGCCCCGGCGCCCCGGCATGCCGGGGCCGAACTGCACCCCGTTGGGAAGCTGGCGGGCCGAGGTGTAGCCGTTGGACGAACGCGGCTTGGCGTCGATCCCGGTGACGTCGCGGAACGTCGAGAGCAGCACCTGGATCCACGGCCCCTTGGGATCGCGGTACATGAACCGCTTGATCTTGATATCGATATCCACCCGGGTCCCGGTGTGCTGCGTCCAGGCGTCCAAGGCGCGGCGGATCTCGGAGATCAGGACATCGCGGTCCTTGCCCCTTGGCGCGCGCGGATTGACCGCAAGATGCAGCGCGCCTTCCTTGACCTTGACGTAGGTCACGGGGGTGGTCAGCGCTCCCATGAAGGGATCGGAATACCCGATGCCGAGCTTGCCGCCGAGATAATCGAGCCCCCAATTGTCCGCGACATAAGCGGCGGCGTCTGTGAAGTGATTCGTCTTGAAGCGGGCGGCCGCGCGCACCTGATGGAGAAAGTCATAGAGCCTGGAGGTCGGGTTGACCCCGCGCGAAGGCCTGGCGGAATGGGTGCCTTCTCCCTTCACGGTGAGGATCAGCCGTGCCGAGGCGCCCTCGGTCTCCATATGGAAGTTGCCGCCATTGGCCGCGATATACCGCTTGGCGGCGGGGTCGAGGATCCGCTTGAGGGACGCCGGGTCCGAGGTAGCGATGGTCGCCCTGGCCTCGGCCGGAATCTGGTTGAGAACCACGCCGCCGGTGGCCTCCAGGATCTCCGGCCCGTCGCCCGCGCCCTTGCGCAGGGGGAACTTCGCCATGACGACACCGAAACCCTTCTCCGCGACGCCCACCGGATAACGGCCGTCCAGCACCAGGTTATAAGGCGCCAGTTTGGTCTTGGACTTGTAGTACTCGGTCGCCGACCCGCCGGTCTCCTCGGTGGTCTCGATGGCGAACCGAATGGTCCGCGCGATCGGAAGTCCTTCCCGAGCGATGGCACCGAGCACATGGAGCGCCGCGGTGATCGAACCCTTGTTATCCGATGCACCCCGCCCGTACATGCGGTCCCCGATCACGGTCAGCTTGAAAGGATCGAGCTTGGTTCCGTCCTTGAGCACCCACTTGCCCGGGTCGACGGGCACCACGTCGCCATGGGTGAAAATCCCGATGGACCCTGCGCCCGAACCTTTCAGCGTCACCTCGAAGATGCGGTTATCAAAATTGCGGAAGCCAAGACCGTAGCTCTTGGCGATGTGGGCGATCTCTCGGCCCAGGCGGTGGATATTGGGGTTCTCAAACTGGGGCTGGCCTTCCAACTTGGCGGTGGGGATGGCGACCAGCCGGGCCAGGGTGGCAACCATCTCGTCGCGGTCCTTGATCCGGGTATGGAGGCCGAGCAGCCGGTAAAGGTTGAGGCGATCGCCGCCATCGAGTTGAGCGCCCGCGCGATAACGGGCCACCGCCCGCTTCAATCCGGCATGGGGCATGGCGGCGGCCACCTGATCCGCGAAGTCTCGAAACGCGGTCGGCCGCGATTGGCCGAAGCGCGCAAGGATCGAATCGAGCTCTGCCTTGGCGATGACCGACTGAGCCCAGGCCCCGGCGCCATGAGGGGCGGCGGACAGGATGAAGACAAAAATGAAGACGCCAACCAGGCGGACGCGATGCGCCATGATCGTCCCCCTCGGAAACATTTTGAAACGGCGCCGCGCGCCGCGGGTCCTCAATCGAAGCCCAGCGCCTCGAACACCAAGCCGGGCGGGAAGGGCAGGTGCAGTAGGTTGTTGAACAGCGCCCAGGTCGACACACCGGCAACGGTGGGCATGGCGATGGTGATGATCCACCCTTCCTTATGGCGAAGCAGGTATAGGAACACCATGACCGGAATGGCGACGAAAAATCCAATCAGCCAAAGGGCAACGGCGAAGGCGTAGACCCAGAGAAACAGCTCGAGGGTCCGCTTCTGGCCCTCGGAGGAGGCTTCTTCATCGGTGAAATCGACGTCGGCGCCGGTCTCCCTGGAATTCGCGACCGGTGCGAAGAACACTTCGCGCACCAACTGGATCGACAACAGCCCCAGGGCGATCGCGGCAATGGTATAGGGGTACAATCGCGCCTGTTGGGGCATCTCCTGGGATTCATAGAAGATGTATCCGAAGACGACGATGAAAAAGACGGTCAGGACCGTTCGAGGCTGAAATCGCACGTTCATGTCAGACCTCCACGTTCCGTTCCATCCGCTTGAAGTACCGGTCCTGCCACATCGGATACATGACCGAAAGCATCAACAACGAAAAAATGATCAGCACGCCCGGCCGGAATAGGAAGCTTGCCCCGTAGAGCTGGACCGAGGTCCACATGTAGCGCTCGGCGATGGGGCCGAGGACCAGGCCCAGCAGCAGGGGCGGGCGCGGCCATCCCGCGGCCCGCATGAAGTAACCCAGCGTCCCGAACGCGATCATCACCAGAACGTCTTCGAAGCGTCCCGAGGCCGCAAAGCTTCCGATCACCGCCATGGCGAGGATCATGGGGATCATCAGGGTCGGCCGCAACTTGGTCGCCATGGCGAGTTGCTTGGTGAAAGCGAGACACAGGATCGTCGTGAGGATGCTGCCGATGATCAACAGCCAGATCATCGAGAACGTGACGTCGAGGTCCTTGGTCAGCATGTCCTTGCCCGGCGTGATGCCGACGATGATGAGGCCGCCGAAGATCAACGCCAGGGTCGATGATCCGGGAATGCCGAAGGCCAGCGTCGGGATGAGAGACGCGCCTTCCTTGGCGTTGGTCGCGGCATCGACGCCGATCACTCCGCGCACGTCGCCGGTACCGAAGGTCTCGCGCGCACCCTTGCAGGTCTGCTTGGCATGGCCGTAGGCGAACCAGTCAGCCACCGACGATCCGAGGCCCGGAATGATGCCGACCCAGACGCCGATGAAGCTGCACCGGACGATCAGCCACCAGTGTGTGAAAGCGTCCTTGATCCCCTGTCGCCGGCCGGAGGTGAGATCGCCCAGCGGCACGTCGGAGATCCCGGTGCCTTTGCTGGCCATGTAGAGCATCTCCGGAATGGCGAACAGGCCGATGGTCATCGGCACCAGCTTGATGCCGTCGACCAGATAGAGCTGGTCGAACGTAAACCGGTGGATGCCGGTCAGCATGTGCACGCCGATCATGGAAACGGCTAACCCGAAGGCGCCGACGATGATCCCCTTGACCGGCGCCTTGCCCGACAACGCGCCGACCATGGCCACGCCGATCATCACCAGCATGAAGAACTCGGGCGGCCCAAGCAGCAGCACCAGCGGCCGCAGAACCGGGATCGCCGCCAGCAGCACAATGGCCCCGATCACCCCGCCGATGGCGGAGGAGGTAAAGGCTGCGGCCAGCGCGCGTGCCGCCTCGCCCTTCTTGGCCATGGGATAGCCGTCCATGATGGTGGCCTGGGATCCGCCGCCTCCCGGAACCGAAAACAGGATCGAGGTGATGGAATTGGCCGTGTTTGACACCGCCCAGATGCTGACGATCAGCGCCACCGCCTCGAACTTGTTGAGAACGAAGGCAATGGGCAAAAGAAGCGCAATGGCCGTCTTGGATCCGATCCCGGGCATGGCCACCAGCGTCGAGCTGATGATGATCCCGAACACCATCAGAAGGAACGCCTTCCAATGAAGAATCCCGATCAGGCCTTCTATGGCTGCATCGATCACGTAACTACCCCCCGGCCGCCCGCTGTGATTTTCTCGTGCGGCATCATGCCGCCGTTTCCGGTACCGCTCGTATTGACGCCCGACGCTAACCCAAAGGGCGCCGTCTTTCAACGGCACTGGTGTTAACCCTAGCGGAGCGGACGGAGGAGCGGGCCCACGCCCGTTGCCGGCCGCGCTCCGCCGCCTCGCGCGGGGCAGCGATCTGGGTTAGCATCGGTGCGGGACCCGGCACCGGCGCCGCAGAAGGGGAGGACGGTCGATGATACTCGAAACCGAGAAAATGATCGCGGAGAAGGCGGACGGCATCGGCTGGATGACTTTCAACCAGCCGGAGCGGCGCAACGCAATCTCCCACGAAATGCGCGAGGCCATCCTGACGATCCTCGACGATTTCGAGACCGACCCGGAGGTCCGCGTCATCGTCATGACCGGCGCCGGCGACAAAGCCTTCGTTTCGGGCTCCGATATCTCCCGCACGGAGAAGGGGGAAGCGACTCCCGAGCAGCTCGAGCGCCAAGGCAAACTGTCGGGCCTGGTGCAAGACCGATACCTCAGCCTGTCCAAACCGCTGATCGCCATGATCCGCGGCTACTGCCTGGGCGGCGGCGTCGCCACGGCGCTCTATGCCGATCTCCGCATCGCCGCCATTGATGCCCAGTTCGGGATCCCGGCGGCCCGGCTCGGCAACGCCTACAACTTCACCTACACCCGCATGCTGGTCGATCTCGTCGGCCCGGCCCGGGCCAAGGAAATTCTCATCACCGCACGGCGCTATTCGGCGGAGGAAGCCCTGCAAATGGGACTGGTCCACCAGGTTGTGCCGGTCGCTGCGTTGCGCGACACGGTGACCGGTATCGCCGCGGCAATCGCCGACAATGCCCCCCTATCGGTGATCGCCGCCAAGGCGATGATCGACGAAATCATGAAGGACCCCGAGGACCGCGACATGGACCGGGTGCGGGCGGTGCGCAAGGCCTGCATCGAAAGCAACGACTTCAGGGAAGGGCGGCGCGCCTTCAACGAAAAGCGTAAGCCCCAATGGACCGGAACCTAGGACGCTGTCGATCCCCCCGCCTGGCAGGCCTGGGGCTTGTTAACCTCATGTCCGCTTCTAGCCAATAGCGGACATTAGGCTCTTCATGCGTAGCTGTTGAGATGGAAGAATAGCTTTCGGCTGTCGGGCAGCGTCAAAATCGTACTTGAACCTGATTTCGGCCGCCGCCCTTTGCGTCATAGAGAGCTGCATCAGCCCTGGAAATTATCTCTCTGATTGTGTGGTCTGTTTCATTCATGGATGCGACGCCGATGCTTGAGGTGATCTGAATCCTGTGACCCACCCAAAGAATATCCAGTGCTTCAATTCCCGCTCTCGTTCGTTCAGCGACTTCAATCGCTCCTTTCTGCCCCGTCTCTGGAAGCAGCATCGAAAATTCTTCACCGCCAATCCGGCCGAATAGATCATGCTCGCGTAACTCGGACAGACACAGGCGCGCAATCACCTTGAGCACTTGATCACCTGCTGGATGACCGTATGTGTCGTTAATGTTCTTGAAGTGATCCAGGTCCAGAACAAGCACACTCATGTCATGGCCGTGGCGCTTCGATCGAGCGAGTTCTCTATTACACAAAGTCATATAGTTGCTTCGCGACATTGCCCCCGTAAGACCGTCCAGGGCCGCGATTTTCCGAAGTTCCATTTCCCTAACAACGAGTGATGCCAGCTCAACGAGGATTTTCTCTTCAGTATCAGAGAGTCCACGGGGAACTCGATCTATCGCACACAGAGTGCCGATCCGGTAGCCACTGCTCGTCTTGAGCGGTGCACCCGCATAGAAGCGGATATTTGGGTCTCCTGTCACAAGGGGATTGGATTTGAACAAAGGATGTTCTGCGGCATCTTCGACCACAAACACATCGTCACTTGCGATGGCGTGGGTACAGAAGGAGATGTCACGCGGTGTTTCTTCCGCGTCCAGACCCTGGCGGGATTTAAACCACTGGCGCTCTTTATCCACAAGAGACACGAGAACAATGGGCGTGCCTATAGCGGTCTGTGCCAGTCGTGTAATGCTGTCGAAAGCTTCTTCGGGACGCGTGTCCAGAACGTCGAAAGATTCCAGTTCTTCCAAACGCGCCTGTTCATGTGAGGCAACCGATTCGCTCGTTGCCATCACGCCGTCAGTTTCTGACACCATGCTGTCTCGCCTGAGCCATTCTAAATCTCAAGTCTCTTAGCGCGGAGTTGCTTAATAAATAGGAAACTTACGAATGCCGCAGGAACAGGTTCTGATGTCCGCTTTGGGTCAAAAGGAGACGCCAGGTTAACAGGCTTTGAAGATCGCCCGATGGGGCCAAAGGATGGACACATCCGGCCATCCCGAACGCCTGTCCCGACACAAAAAAATGGGGGCGGCCAAATCAGTTCCGCCCCCAGATTAATTTTTATATTCAGATGATTACATGAGCTTCTTAAACTGCTCCATGATCTCGTCCGACGCCCCAAGGATTTCTTTGTTGGTCTTCACCATCTGCTGCCAGGTCAACGGCTCGATGCCCTTCTTGGCCTTCTTGGCTTCGGCCAGAAGCTTCGGATCCTTCAGCGCGGCCACGAACGCGGCACGCAGGATCTTGACGCGGTCGGCCGGCACCCCGGGCGTGGTGTAGAAGGGACGGCCCGCTTCAAGAGGTGCGACCAGCAAGCTGGCCAGCGCCTTGCGATCGGGCGAAACGACGTCGCGCAGGTCGACGGTCCCCTTGGGGATCTCGGGATGATCGGCCCCCAGCTTGCCGATGATTCGGAATTTTTCCTCCTTGATATTGGTCCGCATGGTCTCATAGCTGCCCGCCGTCATTTCCACATCGCCGCGCGCGACCGAAAGGACCTTTTCCCCGTTGGAGCCGTAGCCGGTGATGATCTTCATCGGGAAACCGTCGAGCTTCATGACCATGGAGCGCTGATAGGCACCGCCCCCGGGACCCGTGGTGCCGACAGTGATCACCCGGCCACCCCGCTTGATATCCTTCAAGGACATGAGTTTCGATTTCTGCGCCACCAAGAATACGGCGGTGTTGGACGCCGTGCTGCCCAGCGGGATCAGTTTGTTGACGTCATACAACACGCCCTTTGTCTTGGTCCGCTGCACCACCGCGATGGCACGGCTGAGAATGGCGATCTCCGTGCCGTCCCGTTTGGCCCGGTTGTGCAGGTAATTGGCCGCGACGATGCCGCCCGCACCCTTCATGTTGATCGGAATCGAATTGGGATTGTCGGGGATATGGCGCGGCATGTGGCGCGCCATCAAACGGCCGTAATAGTCGTTGCCGCCGCCGGGGCTGGAACGGATGATCACCCGAAGCGTCTTGCCTTTGTAAAAGCCGTCGGCCGCAAACGCCGGCCCTTGGGCGGCCCCTACGGCGATAACGCCAAGTCCTGCCAGCGAAACGATCGTGAAATACTCGTGTTTTCCGAATTTCATGCTTTAGCCTCCCAATGAACCAGCGATTTTCGGTTACAGGTTCGCACCAGCATGAGGGCTCGCAGGTGGCCTGTCAACGATCGGCCGCCGCGCCTGGCGACTCTGCGATCCGGGAACCTAAAAAATGCGCGATATGGACAGGATCACTTGCCCCCTGTAGCCTTGCAGTCGAGCCCACTTCCAGGACAACGAACAAGAATGATCCGAGGGAACGATTCATGGTCCAGCCCGCGCCGTCCACCGCCCTCAAGGGCCTCACCGTCCTCGACATGACCCAGGCCCGCGCCGGGCCCATCTGCGTGCGCCAGCTTGCCGATTGGGGCGCCAATGTGATCAAGATCGAACGCCCGGGCAATCCGCCGGACTGGGCCGGGCGCTACGAGGCCGATTTCCAAAGCAAGCACCGCAACAAGCGGTCCATGGTTCTCGACCTGACGGGAGCGCCGGGACGCAAAGTGCTCGACCGCATGGTGGAACAGGCCGACGTGGTGGTGGAAAACTTCCGCCCGCGGGTCAAGGACAAGCTCGGCTTCGATTACGAATCCCTGAAGAAGGTCAACCCCCGCATCATCTTAGGTAGCGTATCCGCCTTCGGCCAGGACGGGCCCTACCGCGACCGTCCGGGCCTCGATCAGATCGTCCAGGGCATGTCGGGGTTCATGTCGGTGACCGGCGAACCGGGGCGGGGACCGATCCGCGCCGGCATCGCCATCGCCGACGTCGCCGCCGGCCTGTTCTGCGCCATCGGCATTCTGACGGCACTTTACGAACGCGAACGTTCCGGCCAAGGGCAATGGGTTCAGACCTCCCTGATGGAAGCGCTTCTGTCGATGATGGACATCCACGCCGCCCGTTACCTGGTCAACGGCATCGTGCCCAAGCAGGTCGGCAACGAGCATCCCACCGGGGTGCCGACCAACACCTACAAGACGTCGGACGGCTATGTCAGCATTTCGATCATGCCCCGCATGTGGCCCGATCTCTGCCGCGCCATCGAACGCGAAGATGCCGCAGACGACCCTCGCTTCGACACCCGCGAAGCCCGCCGCGCCCATCGCGAGGAATGCAACGGCATGATTGCCGAGGCCATGGCTAGATTCAGCACGGAGGAAATGCTGCAAAGGCTCGAGGCCTCCGACATTCCATCAGGCCCGGTCTTCACCATGGATCAGACCTTCGACGACCCCCAGGTGCGGCACCTCGACCTTGCCCAGGAGTTGCATTCGCCCTCCATGGGGGATTTCAAGCTGTTGACTCAGGCCTTCCGCCTGTCGCGCACACCGACCGAAAACTGGACGGCGATTCCGGAATACGGCGAGAACACGGAGGAGGTGCTCGCGGAATTCGGGTTCAGCGCCGAAGAGATCGCGACAATGATGCGCGACGGAGTCGTGGCCGGCCGGGAAGAGCAGGGCGCGGCGGCCGAATAGGTGGGTCCGCCCCAAACGCGGGGCTTCTTTTCCTTGTCAGGCGATGGTGATGTAGCGCGCGCCGTTGACGTGGAGCATCTGGCCGCTCATGTAGCGGCAGCCGTCGCCGCAAAGGTAGAGCGCGAGATCGGCAATCTCCTCCGGCTCCGCCGACCGGCCCATGGGGCTGTCGCCGCGGTCGGTGCGGTGTTCGTTACGCTCGCCGGCCGGCTTCTTCACCGTATCGACCCGACCCGGCACGATGCAATTGACGGTGATGTTGTGGGGCGCCAACTCCGCCGCCAGGCCACCGGTCAGTCCCGCGACCCCCGCCTTGGCCGTGGTCACGTGGCAGCGGTTGGCGACCCCGGAATGGCCGGACCCGCCGCCGATATTGACGATGGTGCCCTTGCCGCGTTCGATCATGTGGGGAACGGAACTCTGGATGCAGTGGAACGGCCCGTCGAGCGCAGTCATCAGCGTCGCGCGCCATTCTTCGTCCGTCAGTTCCATCAGCGGACGGTAGCTGCGGATATTGGCGTTGTTGATCAGGATATCGAGCCCGCCGAACCGTGAAACCGTTTCGGCCACCATCTCCTTGACCTGAGCGAGGTCCCGAACGTCGGCACTATGGGCGAAAGCCCGACCGCCGTCGGCCTCGATTTCCCTGACGGTCTCCGCCGCCGCGTCCGCGGACGTCAAATAGTTCACCACCACGGCAGCCCCGGCGCCCGCCAACATCTTGGCGATGACGCGCCCGGTATTGATCGCTGCGCCTGTGACGATGGCCACCTGGCCGTCAAGATTGATGCCTTTCCCCGCCATGCAGGATGCTCCCCTGAATTCGGCGGGGCACGGTGCCGCCGCCTCTTACGGGCAGGATAGCAGGATCGGACCGCCACTACATGTTCTTGAACGTCTTGATCACATCGTCGGTGGCATTGAGGATGTCGCGATTGATGCTCTCGATCTCCAAGGGGTCGGTCCAGGAAATCGAACGCTTGGCTTTCTTGGCCTCGGCCAGCAGCTTGGGATCCGACAGCGCCGCCTTGAAAGCCGCGCGAAGGATCTTCACGCGATCGGCGGGCACCTTCGGCGTGGTGAAGAACGGGCGCCCCGCGGCCATCGGTGCCGCCATCAGGCTTGCAAGCTGGCGTCCTTTCTCCGAAAGCGCCGTGCGCAAGTTTGGCACGCCCTTAAGCTCGGGATGAGCGTTGCCGAGATAGCCGATCACCGTCAGCCCGTATTCCCTGATCGCCGTGGCGGTGCTCTCGTAGCTGTTCACGGTGCCCTGAACCTCGCCACGGGCAATGGCAAGGAACCGTTCCTGGCTGGACGTATAACCGGTGATCATCTCCACAGGGAACCCGTCGAATTTCAGCATCGCCACCCGCTGGTAGGAGCCGCTGCCGGGTCCGGTCACCGACATCTTAACGGTCTTTCCATAGGTCCTGAGCTGACTGATCGTCTTGACCGGATGGCTGCCCGCCAACACCGTGAGGGACGTGGACGACGCGGCGCTTCCGACGGCGATCAACTGCCGCACGTCGTATTTGACGCCGGTCGATTTGGTGCGTTGGGCGATGGCCAGTTCACGGTTGAGGATTGCGATCTCCGTTCCATCGCGCTTGGCCCGGTTCATGAGGTAATTGGTCGCCACGATGCCCCCGGCGCCCGGCATGTTGACCGGCGTGGAGGAGGGGTTGCCGGGAATATGGCGCGCGAGGTGGCGGTTCACTAGCCGGCCATAATAATCGTATCCGCCGCCTGGACCGGAACGAATGATGAGTTTCAGGGTCTTGCCCTTGTAGTAATCCGCCGCCGATGCCAACGGCACTTCGGTCATCGCCGCCACGTTGAACGTGGCTAAGGCGAGAAAGGTCATGGAAACCATGCGGATCATCGTCGTTCTCCCGGTTGAATGCGCGCAACACATTGAGGGTAAACAGGCGGCCCGGGCGATTCAATATCGGCGGCGAGGAGGGCAATCAGCATAATTGAAGCCTGGATTAATGATTCTCTGTATTCTTGTCTTCGGTTGCCTCGAATGATCAGGACGCCCGTTTCGGGTTGGCCAGGCGTCATGTACGAATTTGCAATGACCGCGTTTGCGACGCTCTTCGTCATTGTCGATCCCATCGGCCAGGTGCCGATCTTCATGGCGCTGACCCATCGCCAGTCGCCGTCCATGCGCAAACAAACCGCCTTCCGCGCGATCGTTCTCGCCGGCATGATCATGCTGGGGTTCGCCTTGACCGGTGAATTTTTCCTGCGGCTTCTCGGCATTTCCCTGCCGGCCTTTCGGATCGCGGGGGGCATCCTTTTGCTGTTGGTCTCGATCGACATGATCCTGGCGCGCCAAAGCGGTATCCGCTCCGCCACGGAGGAAGAGACCGAAGAGGCCGAAGACCGCAAGGACGTCGCCATAATCCCGCTTGCGATCCCCCTCATCGCCGGCCCCGGCGCCATCACCTCCGTCATTCTTTTGATGGGTCAGGCGCAGGGAAACCTGGTGTCGAGCAGCCTCGTCCTTTTGCTCATCTTGGTCGTGCTGCTGATCTGCCTGATCGCCTTCCTGTTTGCCACCCGCCTCATGACCCTTCTCGGCGTGACGGGGGTCAACGTGGTGGGCCGCCTCGCGGGCATCGTCCTTGCCGCGCTCGCCGTGCAGTTCCTGATCGACGGAATTGCGGCGGTGATACCAAAGATGATGACCGGTTGAGGCAAGCCAGCAGCGCCTGGAAAGTGGCGGCGCACTCGAACTTCGGCGCAGCGCAATGGCAGCCTGGGATTTCCTTTGAGCACGACGAATTTCTTGTCCGAGGCAGCCCCGAGCCCGTCCGTCTCGGTCATCACGTCGCCGTTGAGACGCTTGGCGTTTCGACAGGTTTCCGTGTCGCCGTCCGGCAGTTCGAGGCAGTAGGTGCCGGAGGCACGGGCCTAGCGAAGATACTTAT
>Ga0224512_10000471_pt1 | contig 42838 bp, 42 predicted proteins | sample SF_May12_sed_USG_4_FD_169103 | JGI IMG/M metagenome (GOLD analysis project Ga0224512, IMG submission 169103) | Sediment microbial communities from San Francisco Bay, California, United States - SF_May12_sed_USGS_13 | ecosystem: Environmental > Aquatic > Marine > Sediment | place: USA... | reverse complement strand
ACCAATACGGCATCCGCCACCTTTGACATCGAAACGCACTGGCGCTTGCCGGAAGAGATGCCTTTCACGGCGGCGTCCTACTACCCGATGGTTCCGGGTGACGAGTCTGAGGAAGCGGGCGGCGATCGGGATACAAAAGACTGAGTATCCAGGGTAGGCGCGATATCGGTCACAACCAGCAGAGCAGCACGCGTTCCGCGCAAAATGGTGGCCCGCAAACCTATTTGCTGGATCTATATATACAGCCTCGAAAATCTATTTTATTTATGTCAATCTCCCCCATAGACTGCCGACACGGTAGGCGCAGTCCACCGATTCAATAATCATTAACGCCTTGTCCCACCGGAGGATCAGAATAATGCACACCAGCAGAAGACGGGTTTTAGCAACCGCACTCGCCGCCGGCTTAGCCATTGCAGGGGTTCGCGCCGCCGCGGCCGCGGAATGCCTGAACCCCGAGGCGCTGACGTTCGCCCTCGTGCCCACGGAAGAGACCACCGCCGAGCTGGAGCTCTACAAACCGGTCACCGATCGTATGGCCAAGTTGACCGGTAAAAAGATCCAGTTTTTCATGCCCACTTCATATGCCTCCGTGGTGGAGGCGCTGCTCGGCGGATTCGTTCACGTTGCCGTGCTGGGTCCTTACTCGTATGTAATCGCCAACAGTAAAGATCCAAAAATTGAGGTATTCGCCACCTACGCTAAAAAGCCCGGCCACATGCAGGAAGAGGGCCCTGGTTATCGCGCGGCACTGATCTCGAAGAAAGGCACCAAGTTCACAACCATCGATTCGCTCAAGGGTGCCACCCTCGGGCTTACTGACCCGGGCAGCACTTCCGGCAATCTGCTGCCGCGAGTCGTGTTTTCGAAGGAGGTCGGGGTGAACCTCGACGACTACTTCGGCAAAGTGGTGTACACGGGCAGCCACGAGCTCTCTTCAGTGGCCGTTGTGCAGGGTAAAGTAGACGCCGCTTTCGTCGCCACGCACAGATTCGACAATGTCGTCGACAAGGGCGAAACGAAGGTCGACGAGGTAAACATACTCTGGATGTCGAAGCCCATACCTCAGGATCCCTTTGTATACCTGGGCAACCTGTGTCCAGATATAAAGGCAAATATCCGCGAAACTTTTCTCGGACTCAAGACTCAGCCCGACGCGAAAAAATTTCTCGACAACGTGAAATCCAATACGTTTGTCGAGATGCGCTCTGAAGACTACGACATCATACGGGATCTGAAGAAAGCTAAAGACGAAAAGAAGAAGGGCGGCTAATTGCCTTGATGTTCTGCTGCGCGCCCGTATCCGGGCGCGCAGCAATTTCTAACACCCGCAGCAGGTAACTCCGGCGATGGCGATTCTGGAGGTAGAGGATCTACGCGTGCGCTACAACGCCCGCGGTCCGGAAATCCTCAAAGGCGTGAGCTTCGAAGTCGAATCCGATGACTTTTTTGCGGTCATCGGACCCAGCGGCGCGGGCAAATCCACCCTGATTCGCTGCATTAACCGGCTGGTGGAGCCCACCTCCGGGCGCATAACGCTTTACGGCACCGACGTGCTCTCGCTGGGAGGGGGCAGGCTTAGAGGTCTGCGCCGCCACATCGGCATGATTTTCCAGGAATTCAACCTGGTGAACCGCATGTCGGTAATGGATAACGTGCTCACCGGACGTCTCGGCTACACGGGCACCGTTCGAAGCATGTTCAAGTTTTTCCACCGCAGCGACATCGAGCGCGCTCTTGCGATGCTCGACAGGGTGGGCCTCGCGGACCAGGCGGATAAGCGCGCCGACGAGCTGTCCGGCGGTCAGCGCCAGCGTGTGGGCATTGCCCGCGCGCTGATGCAGGACCCGAAGCTCCTTCTGCTGGACGAGCCCACTTCCAGCCTCGATCCGAAGATTTCCCGCGACGTTATGCGCCTGATCAAGGAGATTGCGGACGAGCTCGGCGTGCCCGTGCTGTGTAACATTCACGACGTCAATCTCGCCATGGAATTCTGTAATCGAATCCTGGGTCTTCAGGACGGCGTGACCATGTTCGACGGCCCAACGGAAAGAATGGATCAGCGCCAGCTGGACGAGATTTACGCCATGGAGGTGCTGTGACGGACGGCGCGCCGCCGGAGGCAGGGGCTCGTGACTGAACAGTCCGGCCATCTGAATATCGCCCGGATCATGGCGCGCCGGCGTGCACGCAAGATACGCGGCGGATTGTTGTACATGGCGGTGCTGGTGCTGGTCGTCTGGAGCGTGGAGGCGACCATTATCGCCGACACCGAGTGGGATCGCATCGGCTCGGTGTCGCAGGTGATTGAGTCTACGCTGCGCTTTTTCGCCGTGGACTGGAGCATTCTGCGCAGTCTGGTCAAGCCCGCCCTAGAAACGCTGATGATCGCGTGTCTAGGCACCCTTCTTGGCGTCATCACCTGTATCCCGGTGGCCTGGTTCGGCGCGCTGAACATCACGCCATTCAAGCCGATTACTTATCCGCTCGCGCGCTTCATGATGACGCTCAGCCGCTCGATCCACGAAATCGTCTGGGCGCTGATTTTTGTTGCCGGAGTCGGGCTCGGATCTTTTGCCGGCGTGCTCGCCATCGCCATGCGATCGGTGGGCTTCATCGCCAAGATGGCTTCCGAAGCCATCGAAGACATCGATAAGGAACAAGTGGAGGCCATCCGCGCGGTCGGCGGTAATGGAGTCCAGGTAGTGCGTTACGCCATCCTACCGCAAGTTCTGCCGGTGGTGATTGGCGTGATCATCTTCGAATGGGAGATCAATATTCGGCGTTCGGCGGTGCTCGGACTGGTCGGCGCGGGGGGGCTGGGCCTCGCCTTTTTCCGCCAGATGAATACCTTCAACTACCCCGGCGTGACTACGGTAATTCTGGCGATACTTGCGCTGATCTTGCTCGGCGAGGTGCTTTCCTACTTCAGCCGAAGAGCCGTGATCTGATTGGGAAGCCTTGAAGTTTCGGTGAACGCGCAGACAAACAGTCTATCTTCGCAAGGCGCGCCGCGAGAATGGCGGCGTTTTCATTTTCCCCGCGATTTCGTCCGCTGGGGCGCGCTGCTGGGCGTGCTCGTCTTTCTCGCCTGGACCACGGAGTATCTGGGTATCCCGCTGGAGCGCTTTGTGACCATGTGGCCGAAGCTGTTCGGCGTCTTCACCAATCGCTATTACCCGCCGGACATCAACTACGTGCTCGATCACGACTACCTGGCTTCTGTGGTCGACACGATTCAGATGGCTTACTTGGGGATGCTCTTCGGCGTTCTGGCCGCGATCCCGCTGGCGTGGTTCGCCGCGTTCAATATGAGCCCGAACCGCTTTGTAATCTATCCCGCCGGGCGCTTCGTGCTGATGTGTGCGCGCGCGGTTCACGAGACCATTTGGACAATTCTCTTCGTAACCATACTCGGTTTTGGAATGCTGGCAGGCGTGCTCGCGCTAACGGTCTTCTGCATCGGATTTGCCGGGAAGCTTTTCGCAGAAGAGATTGAAGCCATCGACCCGGGGCCGGTAGAGGCGATGCGTGCGACCGGCGCGAATCAGATCCAGGTCATGCTTTACGGGGTCTGGCCGCAGGTGCGGGTGGCGTTCACCGGCATTGCCATCTACACCTGGGACGTCGCCTTTCGTGCCGCCACGGTGGTGGGGTTTTTCGGCGCCGGAGGGATGGGCTGGTATCTGAAAAGAAACGTGTACCAGATCGAGAGCGAGCGCGTGGCGGCCATCTTGCTCTCCATTATCGCTCTGGTCATGGTCTCCGAAATCGTTTCCGCCTGGGCGAGAGCGCGGGTGGCAAAAGCGAAGTAAAAGTCAATATTGGAAAATTTTCAGGGAAAAAAGATGACAGACACGCTCTTCGAGCTGAACGGCGGGCGCTACCAGCGTCCAATCAAACCTCTGGTGGTGGTGTGCATCGACGGCGGCGATCCCGCCTATCTCGAAGCATCACTCGAGGCGGGTGTCATTCCCAATACCGCAAGATTCATGAAGGACGGATTTTATACGGTGGTGGACGGGACGGTGCCAAGCTTCACTTGTCCAAACAACATGTCCATCATCACCGGATCGCAGCCCGAGGTGCACGGCATTTCGGGTAACTTTTATCTTGACCCGGCAACCCGCGAGCCGGTGGTCATGACCGGACCCGAGCTGCTGCGCTCGCGCACCGTGCTGGCCGAGTATGCGCGCTGCGGGCTGAAAATCGTTTCGATTACCTCCAAGGACAAATTACGGCAACAGCTGCAAAAAGGCCTCGACCTTTCGCAAGGGCACGTCAGTTTCTCTGCCCAGTACGCAGACCGCTGTACGCTCGCGGAGAACGGAATTGAAAACGTGCTCGACTACGTCGGCATGCCGCAGCCGGACATGTACTCTCCGGAGCTTTCTCTTTTCGTGCTCGAGGCGGGAATTCGCCTGCTCCAGGACCGTCGCCCGGACGTGCTTTATCTTTCCCTTACCGATTTCGTGCAGCACAAGTACGCGCCGCGGGAGGCGGAAGCGCTGGATTTTTATGCCCGTCTGGATGACGCTTTTGGAAGACTGGCGGAGCTCGGCGCCGTGGTCGGGCTGACCGCCGACCACGGCATGAACGACAAGGCCAAAGAGGATGGCTCGCCCAACGTCATATTTTTGCAGGACGTGCTCGACCAAACGCTTGGTAAGGGACAGACCAAAGTGATCTGTCCCATTACCGACCCGTTCGTCGCTCACCACGGTTCGCTTGGCGGCTTCGTCCGCGTTTACTGTAACCAGGGCGCGGACGCGGAAGCCGTGATTCGAATCGCGCGCTCGCTTTCCGGCGTGGAATCGGTCTGGGACCGCGACTCAGCGGCGCGCGTGTTCCAGCTGCCCGCGGATCGCGAAGGCGACGTGGTGGTCGTCAGCGAAGCGGGCACCTGCATCGGCGCGGCTGAAGCCGAGCACGATCTGGAGGGCCTCAAGGGACACCGGCTGCGAACCCACGGCGGTGTGTCAGAGGCCAGGGTTCCGTTTATCGTTTCAGAGCCACTTAACGACGCCTACTGGATACGCGCGGCGGGAGGTCGGCTTCGCAGCCACCACATATTCGAGTTCACCGCCAACGGCACCGTGCGGTAATCGGGTGCCAGGAGATAAGCCGATGGCACGCACGGCGAGAGCCGCGGTTTACGAGGAACCCAACGCGCCCTTCGTCATACGCGAATTCCCTCTGGTTGATCCAGGGCCCGGTGAGGTTTTGGTCCGGATCACCATGTCCACCATTTGCCGCTCTGACATTCACTCCTACGAGGGCAAGCGGCCCAACCCTTGCCCAGGCATCCTGGGTCACGAGATCATCGGCATTATCGAGCAGATCGGCGACAAAGTGGGCGCCGACATGCGCGGCTCACCACTTACCTCGGGTGATCGAGTGACCTGGACCGAATATTTTTTCGATGGTGAGTGCTGGCATCGCGACGTGCTCGACATGCCGCAGAAATGTCCCGGGATTCGTAAATACGGTCACGATCTGGCGACCGAACCGCCCCACTTTCTCGGCGGCTTTGCCGAATACTGCTATATCCAGCCGGGCACCGGGATACTGAAGCTGCCAGAAGACCTTTCCGACGAGGAGGCGACGCCGCTCAACTGCGGCGTTGCCACCATGATCTCGGTGACGGAGGCCGCCGGCATCGGCATGGGGGACAGCGTGGTCGTGCAGGGGCTCGGTCTGCTCGGCCTCTACGGCTGCGCCATGGCCAAGGCCCGGGGCGCGCGCCTGGTCATCGGCTTGGATGCGGTGCCGGCGCGGCTGGAAACCGCGCGCCAATTCGGCGCCGACGAGGTCTTGAATGTTCAGAAACAAGAAGCGAAAAAACTTATCCAGCAGGTACGCGGTCTTTGTCCGCCAGACGGCGCCGATGTAGTGATAGAAGTTTGCGGCGCACCCGAGGTCATTCCGGCTGGCCTGGAAATGCTAAGGACCGGAGGACGCTACGTCCTCGGCGGCGTCGTCAATCCCAATGCCAACGTCACCATCGATGCCAACGTGCTGTTGCGCAAGTGGATCACGCTCAAAGGAATTCACAACTATCACCCGCGCCATTTGATCCAGGCGCTGGATTTCGTCATGGGCAATCGACACCGGTTTCCCTTCAAAGACATCGTCGACTCGAAGTTCGCCCTGGACGATCTCGGCGAAGCCTTCCGCCGCGCATCCGAGCGCAGCGTGCTCAGGGCCGCAATCGTGCCTTGAAAATAATTCCGGCGACTCGTGTCGGTTGCGTAAATTCAGGAAAAGTTCAATGACCTCGAAACTCTCTTTCGACGTTAACGGCCTTTATATCGGCGGCCAGTGGACCGACGCGCTGGACGGAGCGAGCTTCGCTTCGATCAATCCTTCCACCGGAGAGAAACTGGCCGAGGTGCCCTTCGCCAAGGAGGCGGACGTGGATCGGGCGGTAGCGGCCGCCAAGGACGGATTTGCCGTGTGGAGCCGCACACCGGTGCGCGAGCGCGCCAAAGCATTAGAGACGCTGGCCACGCGCGTTCGCGAGCGCGCGGAGGAACTGGCGATGCTGGACGCCTACGATTCCGGGAACTCGGTCAAAGGCATGCGTGGCGACATGCACTGGACCGCCGACACCCTGGAGTACTTCGCCGGCCTGATCACGGAGGTCAAAGGGGAAACCTTCGCCCCGGGGCCACGTCACCTGAATCTGACCCGCCGTCAGCCTTACGGCGTGGTGGGCAAGATCAATCCTTTCAACCATCCCTTCAGGTTCTGCGCTGAAAAAGCCGCGGCGCCGCTGGCCGCGGGCAACACCGTGGTGATCAAAGGTTCCGAGCAGGCCCCGATCTCCAGCCTCAAGCTGGGCGAGCTGTGCGACGGGATTTTTCCGCCAGGCGTGGTCAACGTGGTCACCGGGGACGCGGTCACCGGATCTGCCATCGTGCGTCACCCGGACGTACCCCGGATCGGCCTGGTGGGCTCGGTGGCGGCGGGCAGGGCGGTTGCCACCGAGGGCGCCGCGCGGCTCAAGCACGTTTCTCTAGAGCTCGGCGGGAAGAACCCCATCATCATTTTCCCCGACGCTGACCCTGCGAGGGCGGCCACCGCCGCCATCAAAGGCATGAACATGAACCGGCAGGGGCAATCCTGCAGCTCCACCTCCCGGGTTTTTGTCCACGAGTCCCTCTGGGCCCCAGTGCGGGAAGAGCTCGTGCGCCAGGCGGAGGCACTACCCATCGGGTTTCCGTGGCTGGACGAAAACGAGGTCGGCCCCATCGTCTCGGAACGCCAGCACCGTCGCGTCAGCGGCTTCATCGAATCTGGGATGGCCGAAGGGGCGAAGCTGCTTACCGGCGGAGGGCCGCCGCAGGATCCGGCGTTGTCGGGCGGCTTCTTCCTCTGCCCAACGGTGTTCGACGGGGTCACGCCGGAAATGCGCATCGCCCGCGAGGAGATCTTCGGCCCGGTGATGTCCATCATGCCCTGGAACGACTACGAGGAAATGATCGAGCGCGCCAACGCGCTGGAATACGGCCTTACCACCGCCATCGTCACCAACGATCTGGACAAGGCGATGGAAACCGCCGAGCGGGTGGAAGCGGGCTACGTCTGGATCAACTCCAGCGGCCGTTACCTGGGCGCGCCCTACGGCGGCTGGAAGCAGAGCGGGCTCGGTCAGGAAGAATGCTTCGACGAGCTCTTGAGCTACACCCGGATCAAAAACATCAACATGAGGTGGTAGCCAGCGCTTTGGCTGTTCGCACCGAGTCGACCTCAGTGCATTCTTAGCCAATAGGCTAGAATCCCGACCCCCTTGTCTCTGACGCAAATCGCGGCGTGGGCGGGGGGTAGGTATCGTTGTCTATTTTCACCCCAACCAGGATCGGTCGCATGGCGCAGGCTTCAAACAAAGCGCGTGAAATCGCGCGCTTAGTCGAGGAACGATTCGGTACTGTTTTTCCGATATCCGGCGTAGATCGAGACGGAGCAGCCTTAGAAGGACTGCTTGCGCATCGCAGCTATCGCACCTATTCGAACCAACCGGTCGATGCGAGCCTTCTCAAACTGCTCATGGCCTGTGCGCTTTCGTCGCCTAGCAAGAGCGACCTACAGCAGGCGGACATCATTCAGATTATCGATTCGAAGAAGCGAGCCGCCATCACCGAGCTGATATCGGACATGCCCTGGGTCGGGGAGGCACCGGTATTTCTGGTTTTCTGCGGCAACGGCCGAAGGATCCGCCAGGTCAGCGAGCTGCGCGGCGAAACATTTGCCAACGATCACCTGGATGCCTTCTTCAACGCCGCCGTAGATGCCGCCATCGTCATGGCGACCTTCATCAATGCGGCCGAGGCGGCGGGACTCGGCTGCTGTCCCATCAGCGCGGTGCGCAATCATTGCACCGCGGTCAACCGGCTGCTGGAGCTTCCCGACCTCGTGTTTCCGGTTGCCGGAATGTGCGTCGGCTATCCGGACAAAGAGGGTCACGTGAGTCAGCGGCTTCCTCTCGACGTCACCGTGCACACCGATACTTTTGACGAAACCGGATTGGAACAGCAGATCGAAAGGTACGACCAGCGGCGCGCCGCGGCGATGCCGGAGTCTCAGCGATATTTCTGGTCGGAAGCCAAGGCAAAGCAGTACTCAGAGCCGCACCGCACTGACTTCGGCGACTTCGTTCGTGGGAAGGGATTCAAGCTCACGTGATGTTGCTGTACGGTAGCGACGCTGAGCTCGACCTTGAGCGTCTTGCGATGGCGAATGTGGGCGACCTCGGCAAGCACTGATTTACTCTCCGATTTTTCAAGCCACGGATCTGCCAGCCAATGACAGCGCGACTAACCGACTACAAGGTTTTAACCTTCGACTGCTACGGCACCCTGATCGACTGGGAAACCGGGATCTGGGATGGGCTTCAGCCTCTTTTGGCGGTAAACGGCCGGAGTGACATCACGCGACTTTCCGGCCTGGAAGCTTTCTCCGATTTTGAAAGCAAGCAGCAAGCCGAGACGCCGGATATGTTGTATCCGCAGATTCTCCAAAGAGTTCACAATCTGATTGCGGCGCACTTCGATCTGAAAACGAAGCCGCAGCTAGACGAACATTTTGGAAAGTCGATAGAGCACTGGCCCGCATTTCCCGATACGGCTGACGCTCTGGGGTTCTTAAAAAAGCACTACAAGCTCGTGATTCTCTCCAACGTCAATCGAGACGGTTTTGCTGCGTCGAACCGAAAACTGGGAGTGAAATTCGATGCGATCTATACCGCTGAGGACGTCGGATCGTATAAGCCCAATGCGGCGAATTTCCGCTATATGCTGAAGCGGCTTCGCGAGGACGAGGGCGTGGAGCGTGCCGACATCCTGCATACCGCCCAGAGTCTTTTTCACGACCACGTGCCGGCAAAGGCGCACGGTCTTGCCAACGCCTGGATCGATCGGCAGCGCTTGTCCGAGAGCGGAAGCTGGGGCGCGACGGCAAAGGTGGAGCAACGGCCCCAGACGGATTTCCTTTATTTTTCCATGGAAGAGATGGCAGAGGCCGTGCGGGCCGAGTGCGCCTGAATAAGCCGGAGGTTCTTGGAATTCACGAGGGCGATAATTCTCCTTTCCGAGAAATGCCGCTTTATCCACCCTCTAGACGCCAGGTGCAGCCCGCAGTCGCGGGGCGAAGCAACCCGCCGATTGAATTCTTGTCATGGCTCGACCGGTTCGAGACGCGCGATGACGCCGTTGCTTTCGTCGCTGAGCAGATAGATCAATCCGTCGGGCCCCTGGCGCACGTCGCGGATGCGCCCGAGCGCGCCTTCGATCAATTTTTCCTGATGCACGATGCGCTCCTCGTCCACTTTCAGGCGGACAAGATATTCAAACTTGAGCGAACCGACGAAGAGATTGCCCTTCCAGTTGGGAAATCCATCGCCGTCATAAAAGGTCATCCCGGAGGGGGCGATGGAAGGGGTCCACTGCAGCACCGGCTGCGCCATTCCGTTTTTCTGCGTGCCCTCGCCGATCCTGGTGCCGATGCCGTAGTTGCGCCCGTAGGTGATCGTCGGCCAGCCGTAGTTGGTTCCGGCCCTGACAATGTTTACCTCGTCACCCCCCTGGGGCCCGTGCTCGTGAGCCCAGAGTTTCCCCGTGTCGGGTTCTAAGGTCATGCCCTGAACGTTGCGGTTGCCATAGGTGAAGATCTCGGGACGCGCTCCGGGTTTTCCGACAAAGGGATTGTCTTTGGGCACGCTGCCGTCATCCCGCAGCCGAATGATGGATCCCGGATGGGTGCTCAAGTCCTGGCCGTTGGGCCGATAGCCGCGATCCCCGAGGCTGATGTAAAGCAGACCGTCGCGGCCGAAAACCAGCCGCGAACCGAAGTGGCGGCCGCCATTGAATTTGGGCAGGGCGCGGAATATCACTTCCACGTCTTCCAGGCGGTCGCCGCTCAGACGACCGCGCGCCACCTCGGTGCCAAATCCACCGGAGCCGGCGGCGGCGTAGGAAAGATAGATCAGGCGGTTGCTCTCGAAGTCCGGGTGCAGGGCCACGTCCAGCAGGCCGCCCTGGCCGTAAGACGAAATCACCGGCAGTCCCTTGATAGGCTCGGCGCCAAGCACGCCGTTATCGATGACGCGAAGCTGGCCGGAGCGCTCGGTCACCAGCATGCGTCCGTCCGGCAGAAATGCGAGTCCCCAGGGATGGTCGAGTCCTTCGATCAGGACCACGAGCTTGAACGCAGCCTCTTCGGACTCGAAGTTTCCCATGCTTCGTCCCTCGCCGGCAGAGACGGCGCCCGCGGCCAAAGCGCAAATCAATAAAAAAATAGCGACTAAACGCTTCATGAACTCGAAACTTCCTTTAGGTTCCTCTGACCGCCTGATCGGGATTAAGTTTTAACAAAAGTTCTGAACAATTTTTGCATCCGCCCCATCGAACCGTATCGTGGTTTCATTGCGCGTGCGAACGTCCCGCATACAGGCTCAGTCAAACCGTTCGGGGCTATAGGGCGTGAGATCGATATTTGGCTGTTCGCCTGCAGCCAGCGTGGCAATAATGCGCCCTGTCATGGGCGCGCCCGTCAGCCCAAGTTGGCCGTGTCCGAATGCAAGCAGAACGGAAGGATAGCCCGCAAGCGCGCCGATGACCGGTAAGGTGTCAGGAATAACGGGGCGATGCCCCATCCAGAGTTCGCTCGGATCCCCGGTAAGGTCGGGAAACATGCGTTTCGCCAATTTCGTCAGGATGCGGTAGCGGCGCGGCGTCTCAGCAGCGCCCACGCCTGCAAACTCCATCATTCCCGAGACCCGCAGGCCCGTCTCCATGGTGCTGACCGCAACATGCAGGTCGTTGTCGGTTACCGAATTGTTCAGCGCGATTTCCGAGTTCGCGAACATAACGTGATAGCCGCGCCCGGACTCCAGCGGCACGCGAGCGCCGAAGGGCTCAAGCAGCTGTTTTGACCATGCGCCTGCTGCCACCACCACTTTTTCGACAACGCGGTTTCCACCGTCGACCTCCAGCGCCACGCCGTCGCTGTCTAGGGGTTTGAGTGCGTGCACTTTAGCCCGGGTAATGGTTCCTCCGCGATGGCGCACGTCCTCTGCAATGACGCGGCAAAGCCTTGCAGGGTTGGTGGTGCGGCCCTGGTTCTCGATCATGAGCCCGGCACGATACTCGGTGGAGATTGACGGCTCGATCTCGCGTAGATCGGAGGCATCGAGAACGCGTACGCTGGCGCCGTGGTTGCGGCGCAGGCGGTAACCGGGCGCATCAGCGTCGGCGTTTTTCGGATCCCGGTAAAGGTGGACGTATGCGGAATCGCGAATGAGATCCTCATGACCCGTGCCGCGTAGCAGCTCACGGTAGTGCTCCACGCACGGGTTGTTGAGCACGAACATGGCATCCGACAGCGCGGCGATGCGATCGCTTCGTCCCGCGCGCAGGAACTTGAGCAGCCAGGGCGTGACTACAGGCAGATACTGCCAGCTAATCGACAGCGGTCCCGTGGGATCCAGCAGCCATTTAGGCGCGAGCTTCCACTCCCCGGGCATGGACAGCGGAACGCAGGACCAGGTCGAAAGCACCCCGGCGTTGCCGAAGGAGCAGGCGGTGCCCGGTTCTCTCGGATCGAGGACCTCCACTTCGAATCCCCGATCGAGCAGATAGCGCGCGCTGCATAGCCCGACAATGCCGGCGCCAATGACCGCAATCCGGCGCCCGGTGCTTTTGCCTCCGTTAGTTGAGGAGGCAGTCATCTTTGATTGGAGTAACAGGTGTTAGATCGCGGTGATGATTATGGTCGGGGCGCTGATGACGCGTCAAAGCGTTGGAGACCGGGTTGACGATGAGCGAAAAAATTTTTCTATCAAAGGGCGAGATATTGCTCGGTGACGCGTGAAGCATGACGTCGCCGAAAATGAGCCCGGTGCCGGCGCGGCCGGTTGCCGAGACGATACCGCGATCCTTAGCCAACGCCGTTACCGCCTCGGAGTCAACGATCCACAAGGGATAGCTCGTGCTGGTGGTATCCAGAGTAGCGGCCGGAGTATTCGCCTTGTGAGAGCCGGGAATGAAATAAAGCGGACCATTGAACTCGGTGACGTCGTCGAGAAAAACATGAAGATTGAGTGCCAGCGGTCTCGGAACGCCATCCTCGGAATGATGAGTAGCGAAATCGTAATGCCACTGCCACGGCTCGCCGCAAAACGCCGCCTTTACGTTGACCTTCACCTGCTGCACGTAAACCGGCTCGTTCAAAATCTGTAGTGCTCGGATCGAGCAGGCGCGGGTGGCGCACGAGCTTTGCGTAGGTAGCGTCACGCAGGTGCAGGCCCATGGCCGTTCGTACTTCCTTGCTTTCCTTTTCGCGAATATTAGCCGCAGCGTTTTCGGCGAACAGTTTTGGTAACCGCGCGCGCATGATCTCCACCTCCGCCGGGGAAAACAGTTCCGGCAGGAGCAGAAGTCCGTCACGCTCGAACTGTGCGAGCTGTCTTTTGCTGAGCTTCACTGAAGGTCAATCGTTTATTGCTTTTGGCTCGGCCTATTTTCGAACAAGCGCAGCAAGAGATCAGCTTTTGACAGGGTGGTGAAAAACGTAGTTTTTCTCCAGCCTGTGTGCGGCATAGATACGTGCCGCCATTTTCGACGACTGTAAGTCGTTGAAAATGAAGCAAGCCGGAAATCGCATTTTCGGCGCAGCGCGGTGAAAAAGAGCATGGATGCGCTTTTTCACCATCCTGTAAATTAGCAGATTCACCGGGCGGGGCGGTCTCCTGAGAGATCCCGGGGTTTGAGTATAAGGAAGGCGACCGGGCCTATGAGCATGAGGACGGCCAGGTGGGCGAAGCCCAAGCCCCAGTTGAGCACAGATTCGCCGCCGAGCCAGTCGAGTAGCACGCCCATCACCAGCGGGCCGACGAATCCGCCTCCGTAACCCATCATGGCGTGGATGGCCAGCGTCGCGCCGCGCCTGCCGTGCTCGGCGCTGCCCACCGTGCCGGCGGTAAGCGACGCCGAATCGGCGTAAATGAGCGCGTTGTAAAGCAGGCATAAGGCCGTGGCCACGCCGTAACCCCAGGCGGAGGAAAAGCCGACGACCAGCGAGACCGCCATGGAACAGACCATCACCGACAGGATCCAGCGCTGCCTGCCGATGCGCACCGCCATTTCGTTTCCCACCACGCTCATGACGGTGCCGGCCAGTTCCATCAGCATGGCAACTACCGTGGGAATGAGGAAATTGACCCGCTCTCCGCTTTGCGCCGCGGTGAAGACCAGAAAGGTCACGGCCCACGATCGCACCACGAACATTTCCCAGGTGTGCACGCAATAGCCGATGGCGTAAGCCATGACCGAACGATTGCGAAAGACCGGTCCGAAGTCCATGAGTTTTTGGCCGGCCGGCCGCGCCGGCGGTCGCGCATCTTTGGGAAATATTACGACCGCGACCATGAGCGCGCCCAGCGCGCCCAAGGCGCCGGCGATAAACGCCGCGTGCCAGTCGAACCAGGTGGCCATAATTCCGGCGAGGAGAAATGAAAGCGATCCGCTGACGCCGATGCTGGCGGCGTGGGCGGCGACGCCGCGGGACTGGAGGGTCCCTTCCAGATGATCGGTGAGCGCTTTCAAGCCCACCATGTAGGTGCCGGCCCAGCCGATGCCGGCGAGAATGCGAAAGGTGAGTGCGCTCCAAAAGCCCTCCGCAAGATGCGCCATGCCCAGATGTGACAGCGCGGTGAGTCCGACGGCGGCGATGTAAATCCGCCGCGCCTCGATACGATCCGTGAGCGTCACCAGCAGCGGCACGGCGGCGCTGTAGGCGCCGAAGAAGATCCCGGAAAGCCAGCCGGCTTCCGTGTGGCTCAAGCTCCAGATTTCGAAGAATTCCGGCAGCAGCGCCGGAAAGGTAAACGCCCCCAGCTGGGCAAATGTTTGCGCAACGCAGAATACGGCGATGAGCCCAACGCTCGATCTCACGCGCGGAAAACTCCGGCTGCTTCAGTCCGCCACCCGTCAGGCAGGAGTTTGTTTAGAGAATTTTTCAACTTAAGCTCCCACGAGCGCGCATTTTATACGCGCCGGCCTTCTCGCGGCGGAAAAGAGCTGTTTCTCCGGGCCGTGCACGGATCCGGCTTTCACCGTTCCCAGGCCGGCGATAGACTCGCGAACAACAAAGCTCACCGCCCTGGATCACCGCGGACCACGGGCGAAGGCAGAGCGGTACCGGCAAGGCAGGAGATGAAAGTGCCCTACGTAATTTCCGACGGGGTGAAGCTTTATTACGAGGAATACGGGCAGGGTGAAACCGTCCTTTTCGTTCACGAGATGGCGGGCGATGTGCGCAGCTGGGCGCCGCAGATACGGTACTTTTCGCGCCTTTACCGATGCATTGCCTACAACGCCCGCGGTTATCCGCCTTCGGAGGCGCCTGAAGACGCGGCGGCGTATTCTCAGGCTCAGGCGGCAGAAGACGTTGCCAACGTACTACGGGATCTGGGCGTCGCCAAAGCACACGTGGTTGGGCTTTCCATGGGCGCGTTCGCCAGCCTGCACTTCGGCCTCAAGTTCCCCCAGATGGCGCATTCTCTTGTGGTCGCCGGTTGCGGTCACGGATCGGCGCGTGGAGAGGAAAAACAGTTTCGCGCCGATGCCGACAGGCTCGCTTCCGAGGTCGAGGCCAAGGGCATGAAGCGCCTCGCGGACGTCTACGCGCGTAACGCCTCGCGGGTGCAGTTCGAACAGAAAGATCCCAAGGGCTGGGCGGAGTGGCGCGACGCTTTTGCCGAGCACTCAACTATGGGCACCGCCATGACGTTGCGCAACGTGCAGGGCAAGCGCCCTTCGCTGCTGGATCTGGAAGATGCCATCGCCGCCCTGAAGGTGCCGGTGCTGCTGATCGCCGGCGACGAAGACGACCCGGCGCTGGAGGTGACCCTGTGGCTCAAGCGCACGTTGCCCATGGCGGGACTGTCGATTTTCCCTAAGTCCGGCCACACGGTGAACCTGGAAGAGCCGGCGCTGTTCAACGGTCTGGTGCAGGAGTTTCTCTGGCGGGTGGAGGCCGGCGCCTGGGGCGCCCGGGATCGCCGCGCCCTCGCCTCATCCACGATGTTTCCGGAGAATGAGTAACATGTAACACGTAACAAGTAGGAAACAGCTCACAATTACTCCGCTGTTACTTGTCACATGTCACATGTTACGTGTCACAAACTATTAACTCTTCATGAACCGATTCATCTTAATTGCGATTCCCGTATTCGTGATCGCCTGCTCCGATCAGGAGCGGGAGACCGCGCGGCTCGCCACCGGCTGCATCAACGCAAGCCCGGACAACCGGGTCAAGCTTTCCGGATCCTGGTCGAACAGCTTCGACGTGGAAGTGTTGGGTGACGACATTACCGTTCGTACCGAGGTGCCCCTCGGCATTGCCATGAGCGGTAAGATCAAGCTCGGGCGTCGGGAATTTCGCTGCCGCAAGGTGGGCGGCCGCATCGAATTCATCAGCGCGGTGTGGGAGCAACCTTCCTGATAAGCAGAAGTTCGCTTTCTTGAGCGATTATCGCTGCTCAGCCTGAAATCTCCCGATATTTTTTCCGCGCCTTGGTCAAGAAGGTGTGGTCTTTGTTGTATTCGCGCACGACCCAGTCGACGAATCCCTGGCTGTACTGGCGCGATCCAAATTTGGGTTCGTGGGTAAATTCTTCGCGGTCGTCGATGTCATGAACCTTGCGCAGGGACAGGAAATCGAAGGAGTTGAAAACGACGTCCTCGGGCAGCCGTTTTGCGATCTCCATGATGGCTTCCTTAGCGCGAAAAGGATGCGTCCTGTCGATGTCGACAACGCGATACGTCGGCGCATTCGGATCGTCGATGATCTGGATAGGAAGGGCGTCCGGGGAATCCGCGTGCTGGATGGTGGGCGGCAGTACCGCGATCTTCGAGCCGGCAGGGGCCTTGACTACTTTTTGCACGTCGGCGAGCCATCCCTTCCTCACGCTTTCGAGCTGACTCTCGAGGGCCTTTCTCAACTCGGCGCTGCTTCCGGTTACGCTTTTGCCACCGCGCCGGAAGTATACGGTTCCGGCCAAGAACGCCGTCTTCTCCCATAACTCGTCGTCCGTATAGCCGCCAGTTTTCGTAAAGACGACGGGCGGAAATGCGGCGCCCACTTCGATGGCCGCGAGCTTTACCCCGTCCTTAAGAGCTTCGAGGATGTGAAAGTCGGCGAAAGGCGAGTCCGTGTAGTGATGCATCTTGTCGGCAACCATTACCGGATCCATGCCGAGAATCGTCGAAACGTCTGAATTCGCCGGCCTTCCGTCGGCATCGACGCCGATCAGGACCACGCCGCCGCCGGAGTTTGCCATGGCCGCCAGATCTCGAAGCAGCTCGCACCAGTCGCGGCTCGAGCCGATATCAAACCCCGCCCGGAACTCGACGTACTTTGAGCGGCGTTTCGCGGAGAGCGCTTTATTGAGCAGCCGGCCCATCGTGCTTCTCCTGTCGATGCTTGATTGCGGCGATGTCTCGCAATCAATAGTCCAAGGCGGTTTATGCGCCGTTATTCATCCTTGAATATGGAAAGATCCAGCTTTTCGACCTTCCCCATCCACATGGCGTGCCGGGTGTGGTCGGCCAGGTCGTCGCCGGTCTCGGGGTGGATGAAGATGACGAGGCCGTCGCGGTTGAGCGCGAGCCAGGGAATGACCTGACCGAAAAGCTCGGGTCCGAAGGCGAGCTGGCAGCTCCAGCAGGGGTGCGGTCCCACCGGCCGCTGGTGCATCCGGCCCATCTTCAGATGAAATTGCTTTTCCGCCGCCTGGCAAAGTTTACGCGCCCGTTCTATGGTCGCCGCGTCGTAGTACACGTGCGCGTGAAAGCCCTGGATCTGTGTCATTTGGAAGTCCACCAGAATACTTTTCCGGCTCGATTATAAAAAAACGGGGCGGCTCGAGGCCGCCCCGTAAATCATCGAATCGGAAAATCCGGCCCGGTTTATTTGACCCGTCCCTCGCGCCAGGCCTTGATGAGCTCGTCGTACTGAACCGTTTCGCCTTTGGGCTTCTCGTTGGCGAGCTTCGCCTTCGGGGCCCCGGGCCGGTTCAGCCATACGGACTCTTTCTCCTCCTTGTTCAGCTTCGGCCCGCACGCCCCCTGCACGCCGGAGCGCTCCAGCCGTGCCAGGACCTTGTCCATCTCCTGGGCCAGGTTGTCCATGGCCGTCTCCGGCGTCACCTCGCCGGCCACCGCCTCGCCGATGTTCTGCCACCAAAGCTGCGCCAACTTCGGGTAGTCCGGAACGTTGGTGCCGCTCGGCGTCCAGGAGACCCGGGCCGGGCTGCGATAGAACTCCACCAGGCCGCCGAGCTTCGGCGCGCGTTCGGTGAAGGACTTATCGCGAATGTCGCTGTCGCGGATGATGGTGAGACCGACGTGGGATTTTTTCAGCGACACGGTCTTAGACACCGCGAACTGCGCAAACAGCCAGGCGGCTTTGCGGCGTTCCACCGGCGTGCTCTTGAGCAAGGTCCAGGATCCGGCGTCCTGGTAGCCGAGCTTCATGCCTTCCTCCCAGTACGGACCGTGGGGGGAGGGCGCCATGCGCCAGAGCGGCATGCCTTTGGCGTCGACGGTGTTGTTGCCCTTGTCCTGGCCTTCCACCATGGAAGCGGTAAACGCCGTGTACCAGAAGATCTGCTGGGCGACGTTGCCTTTGGCCAGGCTCGGAAGCGACTGGTAGAAGTCCATGCCCAGCGCTCCCGGCGGGGCGTACTTGCGCAGCCACTCCATATACTTGCGCAGCGCGTACTTGGCGGCCGGGCCGTTGGCTGCGCCGCCGCGGGCGACGGTCGCCCCGACCGGACGGCAGCCTTCGACTCGAATGCCCCACTCGTCCACCGGCTTGCCGTTGGGCAAACCCTTGTCTCCGGCGCCGGCCATGGACAGCCACGCGTCGGTGAAGCGCCAGCCCAGATCCGGAGCCTTCTTGCCGTAGTCCATGTGCCCGAAAACTGCCTTGCCGTCGATCTCTTTCACGTGCACGGCAAAAAACTCGGCGATGTCTTCATAGGCAGACCAGTTGACCGGCACGCCCAGCTCATAGCCGTAGACCTCCAGGAATTTCTTCTTGAAGTCCTCGCGCTGGAACCAGTCGTAGCGGAACCAGTACAGGTTCGCGAACTGCTGGTCCGGCAGCTGATAAAGCTTGCCGTCGGGACCGGTGGTGAACTCCCTGCCGATGAAATCGTTGACGTCCAGCGTTGGAAGGGTGACGTCCTTGCCTTCTCCCGCCATCCAGTCGGTGAGATTGACCACGTGTCCGTAACGGAAATGCGTGCCAATCAGGTCGGAGTCGTTGACGTAAGCGTCGTAGACGTTCTGTCCCGACTGCATCTGCGTCTGCAGCTTCTCGATGACGTCGCCTTCCTGGATCAGGTCATGGGTAACCTTGATGCCGGTGATTTCTTCGAACGCCTTGGTCAGCACCTTGGATTCGTAGTCGTGGGTCGGAATAGTTTCTGAGACGACCTTGATCTCCATGCCCTTATAAGGCTTGGCCGCGTTGATGAACCACTCCATCTCCGCGAGCTGCTGTTCCTTGGTGAGCGTGGAAGGCTGAAACTCGTTCTCGACCCATTTTCTCGCGGCGGCCATGTCCGCGATCGCTACGCTTGCGAACGCGGATAGGGCAACGGCGGAAATGCTGCCGAGAAGCAGAGTCTTGAAGCCGGTCTCCTGCTTTTCGTTTGTCATTGCTTCTCCTCCTTTTTATGGCCTTGGATTGTTGATTTCCGCGTCGCCGGCGCAAAGGCCGCATGCCCCGGCGACTCGAGAATCCTTAGGACTTAACCCCAGCGCATTACAACGAATAACCAGATTATCGAGATGGCCAGAGCGTACCAAACGCTGAGATCAGTGAGCCCGAGCCACCCAAGATGGATATAGGCGCTGCTCAGCAGCCCGACAAAAAGCCGATCGCCGGGCGTGGTGGTCAAAGGCAGAAAGCCCCGCCGGGGCGTGGCCGGACTGGCGAGCTGCCAAATCGTCATGCCCGTCAGAATGAGCGCGATGACGATAAAAAATCCCGCCGTCGGCGCCGTCCAGGCCATCCATTCCAGGTCGATCACGCCGCTGTCCTCATACGCGCCCCAGGGCAAAGCCCTTGGCCATGTAGTTGCGCACGAACCAAATCACCAGCGCCCCCGGCACGATGGTTAGAATACCAGCCGCGGCGAGCAAACCCCAGTCCAGGCCGGTGGCGCTTACCGTGCGCGTCATCACTGCCGCGATGGGCTTGGCGTTGGTGACGGTCAAGGTCCGCGCCAGCAACAGCTCCACCCAGGAGAACATGAAGCAGAAGAATGCGGTGACGCCGATGCCGGTACGGATCAGGGGGACGAAAACCGTGGCGAAGAAGCGCGGGAACGAATAGCCGTCGATATAAGCGGTTTCATCGATTTCCCTCGGCACGCCCGACATGAAGCCCTCCAGGATCCATACCGCCAGAGGAACGTTAAACAGGCAGTGAGAGATGGCCACCGCGATATGGGTATCGATCAGACCAAAAGTCGAATAAAGCTGAAAGAAGGGCAGCAGGAACACAGCCGGCGGCGCCATGCGGTTGGTCAGCAGCCAGAAGAACATGTGCTTGTCGCCTAGAAAGCGATAACGGGAGAAGGCGTAAGCGGCCGGCAGCGCCGTCAGCAGCGAGATGGCGGTATTGATGCTGACGTAGATCAGTGAATTGAGGTAGCCCGAGTACCACGATTCCTCGGTGAATATCTTGATGTAGTTTTCGAGCGTCGGATCTGTCGGATAAAGCGCAAACGCGTTGAGTATGTCGGCGTTGCTGCGCAGGGACATGTTGAGCATCCAATAGATCGGCAACAGCAGCAGCACCAGGTATATGACCAGTCCGACGGTACGTTTCTGAATCCTCATCGTTTGTTTCCAGTGCCAACGTTCTGCAGCGCCTGATAAAAGAGCCAGCTGAACAACAGAACGATCAGAAAGTAGATGAGGGAGAAAGCAGCCGCCGGCCCCAGGTCAAATTGCCCGACGGCCATCTTCACCAAGTGGATGGAGAGAAAGGTCGTCGAGTTTCCGGGCCCACCCCCCGTGAGCACGAAGGGCTCGGCGTAGATCAGGAAGCTGTCCATGAATCGCAGCAGCACCGCGATGGTCAACACGCCGCGCATCTTGGGCAGCTGGATATAACGGAATGTCGCCCATGCCGAGGCGCCGTCGATGCGCGCCGCCTGGAAATAGGCTTCGGGTATTGCCCTCAAGCCCGCGTACGCCAGAAGCACCACCAGCGGTGTCCAGTGCCAGACCTCCATCAGCATCACCGTGACCCAGGCGTCCAGCGGCGCCGCGGTGTGGTCGAAGTCGAGGCCAAGGCCGTTAATGGCGACGCCCATCAGCCCGATGTCGGGGCGGGTGAAAATGATCCAGATGGTGCCGATGACGTTCCAAGGAATGAGCAGCGGCAGCGCCAGCAGCACGAGACAGAGCGATGCGCTCCAGCCGCGCTTTGGCATGGCCAGCGCAATGAGCACTCCAAGCGGGATCTCGATGAGCAGCACCAGACCCGAGAACAGGAACTGATTCCAAAGCGCCTCGTGCAGCCGCCGGTCGCCGAGCACCTCCTTGAACCACTCGGTACCAACGAATACGCGCTGACCCGGGCCAAAAATATCCTGCACCGAGTAGTTCACCACGGTCATCAACGGAATAATCGCGGAGATTGCGACGATCAAAAACACTGGCACGACCAGCCACCAGGCGCGATTGTCTTCCCACTTGTCCATATTCGATTTCTTCGCTAGCTGACGAGTCGACCGTCGGCGTAAACGCGGATCATGCGCGGATCGAAAACAACGCGGCATTTCCCTTCTGGCACCGCGCGATCCTCCGGCAGCTTCATCTTGATTTCCAGATCGCCGAGCAAGCAGGTGACAATCTTGTAGTTGCCTAGGTCGTCGACGGCGCGAATCGTGGTTTCGAACGCACCCTGGTCGGAGCCGTTTGCGGGACGCACGAACTCCGGGCGCACGCCAAGCTCGAGGCCTTGCTCGCGGCCCGTGATCTTGGCGCGGATCTCATCTGAAACCCGGATCGCGTGACCAGCGACGCTGAAGCCGACCTCGGTAGGTTCGCAGGGCAGGAAGTTCATGCCCGGACTGCCGATGAAATAGCCGATGAAGCGGTGAGCGGGAGACTCGAACAACTCTTGTGGCGTGCCCACCTGCAGCACCTGGCCCTCATTCATCACCACCACCTGGTGGGCGAAGGTCAGCGCTTCCGCCTGGTCGTGGGTAACGTAGATGAGAGTCAGCTTGTAGCGCTCGTGGATCTGCTTGAGCTTGCGCCTCAGTTTCCACTTGGCCTGAGGGTCGATGACCGTGAGCGGTTCGTCGAATAGGATCGCCGCCACGTCCGAGCGCACCAGCCCGCGGCCGAGGGAAATTTTCTGCTTGGCGTCCGCCGTGAGTCTTTGAGCACGGGTGTTGAGTTCGCCCTCGAGCTCGAGCATTTCAGCCACCTCGTGGACGCGCTCGCGTACCGTGGCCTCGTCTACGTTTCGGTTGCGCAACGGGAACGCGAGATTGTCGAACACGCTCATGGTGTCGTAAATCACCGGAAACTGAAAAACCTGCGCGATGTTTCGCGCTTCGGTTTTGCGACTGGTGACGTCGTCGCCGTCAAAGCTCACCCTGCCGAGGGTCGGGATCACTAGCCCCGACATGACGTTCAAGAGCGTGGTCTTGCCACAACCCGAAGGCCCAAGCAGCGCGTAAGCCCCACCGTCGACCCACACCTGGTCCAGCTCCTTGAGCGCCCAGTCGCTTTCGCGAACGGGCGTCTTCAGGTAAGAGTGGGCGATGTCTTTGAGCTCGATCTTTGCCATCGTTACGACCCGTGCTGTGCGTCGTATGGAGGGCACGCCGCAAGGCGCCCGCTTTCATCAAAGGCAAAGACGTGATTCGGATCAACGTACACGCGAACCGTCTCCCCAAGCCCGAAGCTATGCACGCCTTCTTCCTGCGCGACCCAGAAAATGTCGTGGTGCGCCACGTGAATGAACGTTTCCGATCCGCTGATTTCAGCCAGCTCCACGGAACCCTCGATTTCCACGTCCCGCTCACTCTGACGGTTGATGTTGAGGAAATTGGAGCGCACTCCGAAACGGTACTCGCCTTCACCAAGCCCGATCATATGCTCGGGCAAATTCATGCTTATGGTGTTGCCGAGCACCGCCGATCGGCCCGTTACCCGTCCGTCAATCAGATTGATGGGCGGATCGCTGAACACTGTGCCCACGCGTTCCGAGGAAGGGGTGTGGAACACCTCGATGCTCCGGCCCGACTGGAGAATTCGGCCCTCGTCGACGACGAAAATATTGCCGCCAAGCAGCAGCGCCTCTGCGGGTTCGGTGGTGGCGTAGACCACGATGGAATCCCGGCGCTGAAAAATCGCTCGAAGTTCTTGGCGCAGCTCTTCACGAAGCTTGTAATCGAGGTTAACCAGCGGCTCGTCGAGCAGCAGCAGCCCGGTTTCCTTTACCAGCGCACGGGCCAGTGCGACGCGCTGTTGCTGGCCGCCGCTCAGCTCCGCGGGCAGCCGCGCTAACAAGCCTTCGATATGCAGAGTTCTGGCGACCGATCGAACGCGCCGATCGATCTCATCCGCGGAGACGCCGGCCCTTCGTAACGGTGAGGCGATGTTTTCGAATACCGTGAACGATGGGTAGTTGATGAACTGCTGATAAACCATGGCGACATTGCGTTTGCGCACCGAGGCACCGGTCACGTCGACGCCGTCCACGAATATCTTCCCGGTCGTCGGGCGGTCTAGCCCGGCGAGAAGTCGCAGTAGCGTGGTCTTGCCCGCCAGCGTCTGGCCGAGAAGAACGTTCAGCGAGCCAGACTTAAGCTCCATCGAAGCGGGGTAGATGTGCGTTTCCGCCCCCACCTTGCGGGTCACTTCCTCGAGCCGGATGGTCATATTCTTAGCTGTTCTTATAAGTGCTTTGGAGGCCGGGACGCCGATTCAGTCGACCCGGAAAGGTTATCCGAGATCTGCTGCGAATTTCTATCCTAAATGATCTCCGGGAAAACCGGTGTCTATAAGGGCGAATTCGCGCGGAGGTGGAACATTCAAATCGTTTTCCGCGCCAGCGCCGCACCCTTTCCCAGCGCATGTAGCTTGCCCACCGCCACCGACTTGGGCAGCGGCGCCATGCCGCAGTTGGTGCAGGGAAATATTCTTTCAGCGTCCACGTACTTGGTCGCCTGCTTTATGGTGTCGGCGACTTTCTCCGGGGACTCTACATCGAGACTGGCCACGTCGATGGCGCCCACCATCAGCTCTTTGTCCTTGAGCAGGCCGAGGAGCGAAAGCGGCACCTTGGAATTGGCGCACTCCAGCGAAATTTGGTCGATTCGGCTTTGGTTAAGTGCCGGGAAGGTGTCCTCGTACTGGCGCCACTCGCTGCCGAGAGTTTCTTTCCATTTCAAATTTTCCTCGATGCCGTAGCCGTAGCAGATGTGCACGGCGGTCTTGCAGGAAAGCCCCTCGATTGCGCGGTGCAGCGCGGCGATGCCCCACTCCTTTACGTCGTTCATGAAAACATTGAAGGCGGGCTCGTCGAACTGGATGAGATCGACGCCCAAGGCCTCCAGCTCCCTGGCTTCTTCGTTGAGAAGCTCGGCAAAGGCCATGGCCATGTCCGGGCGTTTGCCGTAATGGGCGTCGGCGATGGTGTCGCAGATGGTCATGGGGCCCGGGAGCGTGAACTTTAGCCTGCGATCGGTATACGCCCGGGTAAACTTCACCTCTTCGCCATGGGCGGATCCTTTGCGTTTGACCGGACCAGTTACGGTGGGCACGTCGACCACGTAACGATTGTCGCGGATCCCCATCTTGGTCATCTTGTGCCAGTCGATGCCATCCACGTGGTGTAAAAATCCATGCACGAAGTGTTCGCGAAACTGCTCTCCGTTGGAGACTGTGTCGATGCCCGCGCTCTCCTGCTCTTTGAGCCATACCAGGGCTGCGTCGTGTTTGCCCCGTTCCAGAGACTCGCCCTGGAGGCGCCAGGTCGCCCACAGCTTCTCCGGCTCCGCGAGCCACTCGGGCTTGGGCAGGCTCCCGGCGATGGTGGTTTCGAACATAGGATATCTCCCTGCAATCTATCGGAGCGCACTCAAATTCTTCACGCTCGCTTTTTTGTCTGTGCGTCGCCTGGTCGTTCGGGCGGCCGGATCAGCGCCGGTTACGCTGCACCCTGCGTCGAATGCTTTCCTGCCACTCGTCGTTACTTACATTCTTCCACCACACCACCGTGTCGCTTCGATCGGAAAACTCGTAGGGCTTGATGCGGGCGTTTTTCTCCGAATTCCAGTCGGCGGCAAGCTTCGGATGCATTACGGCAAAATTATTGCGCTCGTTTATGCGGCCCTCTACTTCACGAGGCGCGTCTATTTTCCGGTCGTCTTCGTACCAGGCGTCGAATCGTTCGAAGTAAAAACCGAGAAGTCCTTTCAAATGCGCCATTTCGTCGTAGGGATCGTTGTAGCACCAGACGGCGTTTTCCGCGGTCCCTTCACCGGCAATGACGTTGAAATAGCCGGCGTCACCCTTGTAGGGACAATGGGTGTGGTGATCGGACGGCGTGAGCAAATCCATGCGCACATCCTCACGGCTGAAGTAGTAGACCGGTGCGTGGCCGAGCTCGTACATGACCTGAGCGTTTTCGCTCTCGGCCACGGCCTCGCCGCCGAGCTCGACCCGAAGCCGCGCCGGAACGGGTTCAAGATCGATCTCGTAGCCCGGATTCCGGCCCCACGACGAAGGTGGGAGATTGGATTGTTTTCGTGCCGGCACCGCGTGTCCCTCCAGCGGCTGGATGGCTTTGTGTTGGTCTTGCTCGAAGCTCGCACAGATCTTTGGGGGCTTAAGCCGTGTGTTGTGACTGCAAAGCATTACGCTACTCCATCTGCCCAGTTGCGTCTAACCCGCCGGCCCGTGGCGATTCGTCTCCGACGAGCGGGGCCGCCGCGTTCGCAGGGAGCAACGACTTGATTACACCACGTTCAGTTCGCGAATGGGTTTCTTGGCAATAATTCGCTCAAATCCGAAGCGGCCGAGATTGATTCCGTTGTACGCACCGTCGACGATGAGCTCGCTGAGCGCTCGGCCGACGCCGGGGCTTTGCTGCAGCCCATGGCCTGAAAAGCCGTTAGCAAAATAGAAGTTAGAAACTTCCGGGTGCGGCCCAATAATGGCGTTTTGATCCAGCGTGTTGTAAGCGTAAGTGCAGGCCCAAGCGCTGTGGAATTTTATCGCCTCGAACGCGGGAACGCGCCTCGCCAGCATCGGCCAAAGCGTCGACTCGAAGGGCGCGTAGTCCACCTGGTGGTCGAAGGCGTCCGGATCTGAAGATTCGGGCGGCGAGATGCCGCATAGAAACCGGCCGCTCTCGGGACGAAAATACATGCCCGTCGGGTCGATCACCAGCGGGCAGCTTGGCAGGCTCTGCTTGCATTCGAAAACGAAAACCTGGCGCTTTCTCGGGGAAACGGGCAGAACGATACCCGCCATGGCGGCAACTTGCGCCGCCCAGGCGCCGGCGGCGTTCACCAGCGCCGCGCAGGAAATCGTCTCGCCGTCAGCGAGACGGACGCCGGTGATCCGTTTCTTGTTCAGGTCGATACCCGTGACCTCGCCTTTCAGATACCGGGCGCCCAGCGAACGCGCCTTGGCCCTGAAGGCCATGAGCAGAGCGTGGGGATCAATCCAGCCTTCGTTCTTAAGACCCAGGGAGCCAAGCGCGAGGCCGGTGACGTCGAGCCACGGAAAGCGGGAGCGAAGATTCTCAACATCCAGCAGCGCAACGCTCGCGCCGCAACGGTTTTGGAGCGCGTGATTTTTTCTCATTATCGCTACAGACTGCTCGCCGGCGAGGAACAGATAGCCTGCCTCGACGAAGCCGAGCGGCGGGGCGGAGCCGTCCACAGTAAGATACTCATCCGTTCGCTTGACGAATTCGGCGGCAAATTGCGACAGCAGTATGTTCTCCCGGGTCGAGAACTGCTGCCGAATGCCGCCCACGGAGCGTGACGTGGTGCAGTTGGCGTAAGTGGGATCCCGTTCGATCACGGCGACTCGGCCGTCGAAACCCGAATGCGCGGTGAGAAAGTAGGCGGCGGCGCTGCCGATGACGCCGCCGCCGGCAATGACTACATCGAAGTTGGCGGACCTTTTTGGCACGCTTTGAATTCCAGTCGAATCACGCGAGACGCGGGAACGTCAGTGGCAAGAACGCTGTTAGAATACGGCATCTGCGGCGGGGGCGCCGCGCGTCTTTGCCATTCATTATCAGAAGAAAACGTCAAGGAGAATCAGAAATGAGTATCGAGCGACTTCACAAAGGTCCCCGCATGAGTCAGGCGGTCAAGCACGGCGGAACCGTCTATCTGGCCGGGCAGGTGGCTCTGGACGCCAAGGGCGGGTCGGCGATCGAGCAGACGCGCAATATTCTGGATCGCATAGACAAGCTGCTGGCCGAAGCGGGTAGCAACAAGTCGAAACTCATTTCCGCCACCATATGGCTTGCGGATATCGCCCTGTTCAACGACATGAACAAGGTCTGGGACGCGTGGATCGACCCCGAGAACCCGCCCACCCGCGCCTGCGTGGAGTCCAAGCTCGCGGCGCCGGATTTCACCGTGGAGATCGCGGTCATTGCGGCGGAGTGAGTAATAAATTTGGTGACGCGTGATGCGAAACGCGTGACGCGAAAAGAGGTGACGCGTAATGGGTGACGCGTGACGCGAGAAGACGTCGTGCATAAAGGCGCTTGACAGGGTCTCGAGGGCAATTACGCTCAGTGCATCACGCATCACGCATCACGCATCACGCATCACGCATCACGCATCACGCATCACGCATCACGCATCACGCATGAAAATCCTCGTCCTCGGCAGCGGCGTTATCGGAGTCACCACGGCCTATTACCTGGCCAAAGATGGTCACGAGGTGACGGTCATCGATCGGCAGGCCGAAGCGGCGTCGGAGACCAGCTTTGCCAACGCCGGCCTGATCGCTCCGGGCCACGCTTATGCCTGGGCGTCGCCTAAGGCGCCCGGTATCTTGTGGAAGTCCCTGTTCAAGCCGGATCAGGCGTTGCGGCTCAAGCTTCGCGCGGATCCCCACATGTGGGTGTGGTGCTGGTTGTTTCTGCGCCAGTGCACCGAAGAACGCGCCCGCGTCAACACCATTCGCAAGCTGAAGCTTTGCGTCTACTCGGTGGAGTGTCTCGACGCGATGGTGAAAGATACCGGCGTCGAGTACGACGCCCTGAGAAAAGGAAATATCTACCTTTACCGCTCTCAGGAAAGCTTCGACAAAGGCGTCGCCCACATGGGCATCCTTCAGGACCACGGATTAGAGCTGAAGGTGCTGGACCGCGACGCGGTTGCGGCCACCGAGCCCGCGCTGGCGAAGGTTAAATCCCGCATCGCGGGCGCCGTACACGCCCCCGCGGATCAGAGCGGCGACGCGCGCATGTTTTCGAGGCGTCTGGCGCGGCATTGCGCTGAGAAGCTCGGGGTCAATTTTATTTTTGACACCCGCGTGAAACGCATCGAAACGACTGGCGACAAGGTAGAGCGCGTGGTCACCGATGGCGGCGCCCGGACCGCGGATCGTTACGTGCTCGCTCTCGGCTGCGACAGCCCCATCATCGGCCGCGGCATCGGGCTCAAGCTGCCTATCTATCCGGTGAAGGGCTACTCGGTGACCCTGCCGGCAAGACCCGGTGACGCGGCGCTGGGCATCGGGGGTGTAGACGAGGACAACCTGATGGCTTGGTGCCCGCTGGGTGATCGCCTCAGGCTCACCTCAACGGCGGAGTTCAGCGGCTATGACCGGGATCACTGCCCCGAGGACTTCCGCGCCATGTTCCGCGCGGCCAAAGAGCTGTTTCCCGAGGCCGCCGACTACGATCGCCCGGACTACTGGGCTGGGCTGCGACCCATGACCCCGGAAGGCACGCCCATCCTGGGCTACGCCCGCTACCGAAACCTGCTGCTCAACAGCGGCCACGGACACATCGGCTGGACCATGTCCTGCGGCTCGGCCAAGGTCACCGCGGATATCGCCGCCGGACGGGCACCGGACATCGACCTCGAGGGAATGAATTACCACTGAGCATTCCTCGGCGGGCGCGTTTAGAATATCTTTCTGGATACCGCTTGCTTGCGTCAATCGGAGGGTTTCATATGTCCACCGCCGCTGAAAAAGTCTCCGCAGCCGACTCGTCCCTGGTGGTGGATCGGCAGAATATGCCCTACGAGCTCGACGCGGGACTCGGCGACCGCGCGCGGATCGGGCTCGTCGTCCTCGCCACAGATCAGACTATCGAGTACGAGTTTCGCCGACTGCTGGACCTACCCGGCGTCGCGCTCTACGAGAGCCGCATCTACAACTCCCAGACCATTAGCCCCGAGACGCTGGCGGCGATGGAAGCCGGAATGACGGAAGCGACCCGGGTCATCATGCCCGGGGTGCCGCTGGACGTCGTCGCCTACGGCTGCACCTCGGGCGGCATGGTCATCGGAACCGAGAACGTTCACGCCCGCATACGGGAAGCGCGCCCGGGCGTCGCCTGCACCACGCCCATGGAGGCAACATTTGCCGCTTTCAGCGCGCTGGGTGCAAAACGGATCTGTTTCATCCCGCCTTACTCCGATGTGATTAACCGGAACATGCGCCGGCATATGCTCGACGCGGGTTTCGAGGTGCCGGTAATGGGATCCTGGAACATCCCCGACGATGACAAAGTCGCAAGGTTGTCGCCGGGCACAGTACGTAACGCCGTGCTCGAGCTCGGCGCTGATGACTCCGTGGATGCAGTATTCGTCGCCTGCACCAACGTGCGTCTGGCAGACCAGGTGGAGTCGCTTGAGGCGGAGCTTGGAAAACCGATTACTTCCAGCAACCACGCCATCGCCTGGCACTGTCTGAGGCTCGCCGGCGTCGATGACGTCATTCCGGGATTCGGCCGGCTGTTTCGCACGGGGCTCACCGCCTGACCTCACCGCATCGTATTTCCATTAAGCGCCGGCATCCCGCATCAACGCTCGCCGGCGTCGTCGCCGTGGCGGTGCGCGGAGTATTCTTCTTCTTTCTCGCCGTTTTCCTGATTACGGTCGCGCGGGCAGGCGGTGAAAGCCGCACAATTCTGGTCTTTGGCGACAGCCTGAGCGCCGCGTACGGATTTGACGTGGAAAAAAGCTGGGTCAGCCTGCTGGGCAAACGGCTGCAAGGCCACAACCCGCCTTACCCGGTAATCAACGCCAGCATCAGCGGCGAAACCACCCGCGGCGGAGCCGCGCGCATCGAGTCGGTGATCGCCGATCATCATCCCGAAATCGTGCTGCTGGAGCTGGGCGGCAACGACGGACTCAGGGGTATCGATCTCGAAACCACTGGGAAGAACCTGGAAAAGATCGTCGACGCGTGTCTGGCTGTGGGCGCTGAGGTGCTGTTGCTGGCGATGGAGTTGCCGCCGAACTACGGGCAGAGCTATACGGCGGAATTCAGACAGATTTATCAGCGCCTGGGTGAGCGCGACAAGGTCACGCTGGTGCCTTTTTTTCTCACTGGCGTCGCGGGTAACGCCATGCTGATGCAGGATGACGGCATTCACCCCAAAGCCGAGGCGCAGCCCAGACTGCTGGAAAACGTCTGGCCGTATTTGGCGGCGAAGCTCGAAGGCTGATATGCAAAAGACGGTGCACGGTCAATGCGGCGACGCGGCGTGATGATCGTTGTCTCCAGTCTCATCGCCCTCGTTATCGTCGGCGTTTGGCTCACGGGAAACGCCATCCTTCGCAATCGCGTTCCCATTGCCGCGCCACCGGGCGCCATGACGAGGTTGACGACCTTTCTCACCAGCAACGTGGCCGAGACCCGCGAGGACCATCGCTTTGCCGAGCTTCGTACTCGCAGTTTCGAAGTTGGCGCCGATAATCTGCTGGAATACGTGCGGCGCGCCTGCGAGAGGCTGGGATGGGAGAACGTCATCGTCGACCCGGAAACTGACGAGGTGCGGGCGCAGGTTCGTACCCCGCTGCTTCGCTTCACCGACGACCTGGAAGCGCGGGTGGAGTCCACGGGATCCGGATCCGCGAAGCTCCAGGTGCGCTCGAGCTCCCGAGTCGGCCGCGGCGACCTCGGCGCCAACGCGCGCCACGTGCTCGACCTCTATGAAACCGTTGAGGTGCTGATTGCGGAAAAACGTTCCGGTGAGTAAGCGGCGCGTTCGCTTTTTTGCCCTGGCAGGAACGGCCATCATCGTGGCCACGGCGCTGGTCGCAGGGTGCCAGACGCTGGGTTACTACGCCCAGTCGGTCAGCGGACACTTGCAGCTGATGTCCATGCGCAAACCCGTGGACCGGGTTATTTCCGACGAACAGACCAGCGAAGATCTTCGGGAACGACTGCTCAAGGCTGAGGCCATTCGGGAGTTCGCACACCGTGAGCTGGATCTTCCCGACAACGGCAGCTACCGAAGCTACGTGGACCTGGATCGGCCTTTCGTTTCGTGGACGGTGATCGCGGCTCCCGAGCTTTCTCTCGAGCCGAAAGTCTGGTGCTTTCCGGTCATCGGATGCGTTGCCTACCGTGGCTACTTCCGCGAAGCGGACGCGAAGCGCTTTGCGGGCGATCTCGTTGCAAAGGACTACGACGTGTTCGTCTCCGGGGTGCAAGCGTACTCGACCCTGGGCTGGTTTGACGATCCGCTGTTGAACACCATGATCCGGCTGCCTGAATACCGGCTGGCCGGCTTGATATTTCACGAGCTCGCCCATCAGCGTCTCTATGTAACAAGCGACTCGGCCTTCAACGAAGCCTACGCCGCTGTGGTGGAAGGTGCTGGCGTGCGCCGCTGGCTCGCAAAGATGGACGACCCGAAACTCGATGCGCTCTACGAGATCGATCAGGAAAGACGCGCGGCATTTCTGCAGCTAATCGGCCGCGCCCGCAGCGCGCTGGAGCGCCTTTACGCCTCGGCGCTTCCGGACGAGGAGAAGCGGGCGGAAAAAGCGGCGATTTTCCAACGGCTGCGGTCCGAGTATCAGGAGTTGCGCCAAAGCTGGAACGGATACGCGGGTTACGACCATTGGTTCAAGTCGGGTTTGAACAATGCCGGGCTTTCGCTCGTGGCCACCTACAACGCCAACGTGCCCGCGCTGGAGAACCTGCTGCGCCAGGAAGGCGGGAATCTGAGCGCGTTCAACGCGGCCTGCGAGGCCCTTGCCCGAATGTCGGCAAATGAGCGCAGGCAAGCGCTCGAGCGCCTGGCCAGTTCCTAGAACCTATCTCAGAATTGCTGTGCTTGCCGATACGGCGTTAAAAACAGGCTCAAAATGTTCATTTACTCGCGTGTAAACTCCGCTTTTTCGCCTGTTTTTGCCTAGTCTCGCCTGCGCTCGCTAATTCTGAGATAGGTTTTGGTGTGCCGTCCCACCAGTAACTTACGTATCTCGACGGCTCCCGAGCCACCGGTCGGTGTTGCACCTCGTCGCAATAGCTACGGCTATTCCTCCTCGGCGCGCCTTGCCCGGCAACCCGCTAGCTCGCCGATATATCGCAACTTACTAGTGGCACGGCACACTAGTCACGTCACTCGGCCGACGATTTCTCCGTGCTCGTCCAGCGCCGGATAAGGCCGGTTGCCTCGCCGGCAATACGCGGCAACATCCGGATGACACCACTCGAAAAGCGTGCGCTGGTAGATTTCCGGATCGAGCCGCGAGCGTGAATACAAACCTGCTGCCTCACGCTGTTGCCGGGCTTCGAAAAGCAGAACGGCCGCCGCAACCGAAACGTTGAGCGATTCCACCATGCCTGCCATGGAAATGGAGACGTTAAAATCCGCGTGTTTAAGGCCCTCAGCGCTGACACCGGCGAGCTCCGCGCCCAGCAAAATGGCGGTTGGCCGGGTGAAGTCAACCTGGCGGTAATCGCGCGCTCTTTCATTCAGATGCGCGGCAATAATCTGCATCCCTTTTCCGCGCAATATTTCCACCGCGGTATCCAGGTTGGGGTGGGCCTGGATACGAACCCATTTGCCCGCGCCACCGGAGCTCATGTGATTGGGTTTGAGCCTGGGATTGGGCCATACCGCGTGGGCCTCGAACGCGCCCACCGCGTCGCAGCTTCGAACGATGGCCGAGAAATTGTGTGTTTTGTGGACATTGTCCAGCAGCACGGTCAGGTCCGGCTGCCGTCGGTCGAGCACGCTGCGAAGCCTGGCATAGCGTTTGGGAGTCATGAGCCCGCAACCGTCACGTCGACGAATCTTAGGTTTATGGAAGATTCTGCAAGTTGAGCGTGGCTATCCATACCGCTATTGTACGTGTGCGATCGCGCTGACTCGATCGATAGATTGGGTCTCCCCCTTAACCCGGCAGTGAGCACTGGGCTGAATGTCGAAGATACTTATCGCGGGCTGCGGCGACGTGGGCATCGCCCTAGGTCTTACGCTGATCCAGGGCGGGCACCATGTTTACGCGCTTCGCCGTAACACCGGTGCGCTACCCGATGTGCTGCATCCCGTGGCTGCCGATCTGACGGATACGGCCACGCTTCGCTCGCTGCCTGCAGTGGATTTCGTTTATTACACCGCCGCCGCCGACGGGCGCGACGAGGCCGCTTACGAGCGCGCCTATGTGGCCGGCGTGCATAATCTTTTAGAGGCGCTGAATACGAGCAATCGGGCGATTCAACGCTTCGTCTTCGTATCCAGCACCGGCGTATACGGGCAGGACGCGGGAGAGTGGGTTGACGAATCGTCCCCCACCGAGCCCACGCGTTTTACCGGCAGAAAACTTCTGCAGGGAGAACGTCTTTGCCTGGAGGGACCGTACCCGGCGACGACGGTGCGCTTCGGCGGCATCTACCGGCCGGGCAGGAGCCGTCTGCTTCGTCAGGTGCGGGAGGGCGCCACCTGCGTCGAGCATCCGCCGCGCTACACCAACCGGATCCACCGCGACGATTGCGCCGGGGTGCTCCGCCACCTGGCGCAGATCCCCGCGCCGGCGACGGTTTATAACGGCGTCGATTGCGAGCCCGCGGCGCAATGCGAGGTCATGGACTGGCTGGCTCAGCGATTGAACGCGCCTTCGCCGCGCCGCGAGGCGGCTGAAGGCTCCGCTGGCCAGGGCAAAAGATGTCGAAACGAGCTGCTGCTGAAGAGCGGTTACCGTTTCCTATACCCCACCTTTCGCGAGGGCTACGCGCAGGTGATCGAGAGCCTGGATGCGGCCCCGCGCGCCACCAGTTGAAGGCCAGCCATCACGTCATTGGAAAAAATATGAATCAGCGGTTGAACACTCTCTATGCGGACGCGCTGAAGCGGTTTGGCGAGATTTACGCGCGCGCGGGCAAATGCGGAATTACCGAGCCTAACGCAATGAATCTCGCTACCGTGGACCCGCAGGGCCGGCCGTCTTCCAGGGTGGTTCTGCTCAAGGAGTACGATCAGCGCGGTTTCGTCTTCTACACCAATCGCGACAGCCAAAAGGGTCGCGACCTCGCTGCGGTTCCGCGCGCCGCGCTTTGCTTTTATTGGGAACCGTTGCTGGAGCAGGTGCGTATAGAGGGCACCGCCGAAAGCGTCTCCGACCAGGAAGCCGACGCGTACTGGACAACGCGGCCGCGCAACAGCCAGATCAGCGCCTGGGCCTCCAAGCAATCTGAGCCGCTGGACTCCAACGCGACTCTGGAGAGGCGCATGGTCGAAATCGCGGAAAAGTACCGGGGCCAGAGCGTTCCCCGGCCAAGCTACTGGTCAGGATACCGCGTCGTACCGGACATGATCGAGTTCTGGCAGGGCGGTGAGTACCAGCATCGCATCCACGAACGCGCCCGCTATCGCAAGCAGGGGGAAGCGTGGACGATGACGCTGCTCAATCCCTGAATGTAACGGAGTGTTTCGAGTCCAATTCGACTCCCGCCAGCAATCATCTGCAGATGATGAAGCAAAAATCCATCAAAATCCGCACCAAAGGCCGCGGAACCTATGAAATCACCGGCGACGTGCAGCGGCTCGTTCGCGACTCGGGCGTGACCACGGGCCTTTGTCACGTTTTCATTCATCACACCAGCGCGTCGCTGATGCTTTGCGAGAACGCCGATCCGTCGGTGCTGAGCGATCTGGAAACGTTCATGTCGAGACTGGTTCCCGACGGTGACGCCATGTTTCGTCACACGGCCGAGGGACCGGACGACATGCCGGCCCACGTGCGCAGCGTGCTCACGCAGACCGGCCTTGATCTGCCGGTGGACGGCGGGCAGCTGGATCTGGGCACCTGGCAAGGGGTTTTCGTGTGGGAGCACAGGCGCTCGCCGCACACTCGCCGGCTCACGCTGACGGTGCACGGAGAATGACGGACTCCGCCGGCCGCGCGGTGCTGATCACCGGCTGCTCCAGCGGTATCGGATTGTGCGTGGCCGAGGGCCTCAGGTCCCGTGGCTATCGCGTGTTCGCCACAGCGCGCAAGCAGGCAGATGTCCAGCGCTTGATTGGCGACGGTTTCGAAGCACTCGAGCTGGACCTCAGCGACTCGGAGTCCATCGCTGCGGCGCTCGAGGAAATTCTCGAGCGCACCGGACATCGCTTGTACGCGCTGTTCAACAACGGCGGTTACGGTCAGCCCGGCGCGGTGGAGGATCTGACTACGGATGTGCTGCGTGCCCAGTTCGAAACCAACTTCTTCGGCTGGCACGAGCTCACCCGGCGTGTGCTGCCGGTGATGCGCGCCCAGGGCGAAGGCCGGATTATTCAAAACAGCTCGGTGCTCGGCTTCATCACGCTCAAGTTCCGCGGGGCCTACAACGCGAGCAAGTTTGCCGTTGAAGGTTTGAGTGACACCCTGCGCATCGAACTCAAGGGAACCAACATCCATGTTTCCCTGATCGAACCAGGACCGATCATCAGTCGTTTTCGCGAAAACGCCTATCGCGCGTTCAAAGCGAATATCGATATTGAACGCAGTCCTCATCGAAAGGCGTACGTGTACCTGGAGCGAAGGCTCGCGAACAATGAAGACGAGCCGCCGTTTACCCTGCCCGCGAGCGCCGTGCTGAAAAAGGTGGTGCACGCTCTTGAGAGCGATCGCCCGAAACCACGCTATTACGTCACCGTGCCCACCTATGGGTTCGGCGTGCTGAAAAGGCTGCTATCGACGCGACTGCTCGACCGCCTGCTTATTGCCGCGTCAGGTGCCGAGGTGCGTCATTAACGATTAATGACCGATCACTCGAAACCGGTGAGCGGTTAGCAGCAGCATTTTCCCGATATGCCGGCACTCGCGGTAGATTTCCCGCATATTTCCCGCCTTTCACCCCGGCGGTCACCGGTTTAAGATACCCTTCCCGCTGAGCAGGGGCGCCCCGCTCTGACCGCCCCGCGGTCCGCGTTTGAGGGTCGATCCGTTTTCCCCTGCCGTCGATAACAAAAAGGAGGAGTCATGGCCAAATCAATCCGTACTCGTTCCGCTATCACCGCCGCCGGCGCCGTGTTGGCGGCAGCCCTCTCGACCCAGGCTCTGGCGGTCGAGAAGTGGGATCTGCCGCTTGCCTGGCCGCTGGGAAACTTCCACGTCACCAACGCGCAAATATTTGCCGATAGGGTCAAGGAAGTAACCAATGGCGAGGTGCAGATCACGATTCATCCCGGCGGCTCGCTGGGCTACAAGGGACCGGAAATGCTCGGCGCCGTGCGCGAAGGTCTGGTCCCCATCGGCGACATCCTGCTCAATCAGCAGGTGGGCGAAGAGCCGTTTTTGGGTATTGAGTCGGTGCCCTATCTGGCCTCCGGTTACGTCGAGGTTCGCGCGCTGCAGACCTTTTCACGTCCGGTGTATGAGCGGCTGGCGAAGAAGCACAATCAGAAGATCCTCTACATGGTGCCGTGGCCCGGACAGAACGTTTACTCTACCTGGAAGATCGAGACAATCGGAAATCTCAAGGGGCTGAAGATCCGCACCGTAGACAAAAACGGCACGGACTTTTTCTCCAAGCTCGGCGCAAGCCCGACCCAGCTTCCCTGGGGAGAAGTGGTGCCTTCGCTGGCCTCCGGCGCGATTAACGGCGTGACCACCTCCAGCTCGTCCGGCGTCGACGGCAAGTTCTGGGAGTTCCTGAGCAACGTCAACACTTTTCACTGGCAGTCCGCGTCGAACATGGTGAACGTGAATCTGGACGCGTGGAACAAGCTCGACCGCAAGCAACAGGACGCCATCGAGGCGCTCGCCAGTCAGCTGGAGGCGCAGTTCTGGGAAGCGTCCATCGACGAGGATGCTACCAAGATGGCGACGTTAGCGAAGAACGGGGTCGCAATCAGCAGTCCGTCCCCTGAGCTGCGCGCGCGTCTCGTCACTACGGCAGAGGGCATGTGGAAGGAATTCACCGTCAACGTGCCTGAGGCCGATCCGGTCATCAAGGCGTATCGCAAGATGGTTGGAAAGTAGCCGCTCGCTGGCGGCGGGGTGCGCGCCGGACGGCTGGCCGCGATGATCGCCGCGATCCTGCGCCATATTGATCGACTTGCAATCTGGGCGGCGGCGCTCGCCGCCGCCTGTTTAATTTCGATGGCGGTGCTGATGATGGGCGAGGTTATCGCCCGCTCGGCGTTCTCGCAGAGTCTCGTCTTCAGCTGGGAGTTCAGCGGCTATCTGATGGGCGCCACGTTTCTGTTTGGCGCCGCCCACACTCTGCGCTCAGGAGGACACGTCCGCGTTTCCCTGCTGGCGGAGCACCTGCCGCGCGGCCTCGCGCGCGGGCTCGATTATTTTTCTACGCTGGTGGGTATCGTAGTCACCGCGTACATTCTATACGCGCTGTGCGATCTTACTTATTCGTCGTACACACGCGATATCGTTTCTTTTACACCAACCCAGACGCCGCTGATCGTTCCGCAAGGCGTCCTCGCCATTGGCGCGCTGCTGCTGTTTCTGCAGATGTTGGCGCGGTTGATCAGGCTATTTCGTAAGCAAGAGCCGGATCTGGTGCACGACAGCCAGATGCTGGACCGTGAGCTGTGACCGCGACCATAGCCGTTACTATCGCGCTGCTGGTCGTGTTCCTTGGCGCCGGCGTGTGGGTTTCGCTTGCGTTGTTCTCAGTCGGTATCGCGGGCCTCGAGATCTTTCGCAACATGCCCATCGAGCGCCAGCTCGCAATCAGTATCTGGAACACCATGACCAGCGAATCTCTGATTGCGTTGCCGTTGTTCATCCTCATGGCGGAGATCCTTTTCCGAACCCGGCTGTCGGCTTCATTGTTCAACGGTCTCGCGCCGTGGGCGGCCTATTTGCCGGGGCGGCTGATGCACGTCAATGTTCTCGGCTGCACCATGTTCGCGGCTATCTCCGGATCGTCCGCCGCCACCGCGGCTACCGTGGGACGGATCACCTTGAGCGAGCTGTTCTCGCGCGGCTACAGCCGGAGCCTCGCCATGGGCTCGCTGGCCGGCGCCGGCACTCTCGGCTTTCTGATTCCGCCCAGCGTGATCCTGATCATCTACGGCGTGCTCTCGGAAACCTCGGTGCTCAAGCTGTTTATCGCCGGCATTGTCCCCGGCCTGCTGCTTGCGGCGACGTATATGGCGTATATCGCCGTGCGCGCCTCGATCTCGCCTGCTCTAATCCCGCCGGCTGGACCGTCGGCAACTGCTGCCGAGCTTCTTCGCAGCTTGGTCAATCTTGGTCCGGTGGTGTTCCTGATCCTTCTGGTGCTGGGCTCCATGTACGCAGGTTACGCAAGCCCTACGGAGGCCGCCGCCGTCGGCGTGTTCGGTGCCTTCATCATCGGGGCGCTTCAGCGCTCCATCACCTGGTCCGCCTTCGGGCACGCCTGCATCAGCGCGGTCCGTACCAGCTCTATGGTAGGGATGATCGTGACCGCGGCAGTGTTCTTGTCCCAGGCAATGGCGTTTCTCGGGGTGCCGCGCGCGGTGGCCGAGCAGATAGCGGCGCTCGAACTGTCCGCCTTCAGCCTGGTCCTTCTGCTGCTGGTTTTTTACATGCTGCTTGGCTGCGTGCTGGAAGGTATGTCCGCCATCGTCATGACATTGCCCATTACCCTTCCGCTGATCTTGGCCGCAGGCTACGACAAAATCTGGTTCGGCGTATTTCTGGTGCTGGTGGTCGAAATGGCCCAGATCACGCCGCCCGTCGGATTCAATCTTTTCGTAATTCAATCGTTGACCGGCGAACGCATTGGCGCCATCGCCAAGGCGGCTCTTCCGTTCTTCATCATCATGATCCTTTTCACCATCATGATCGCCGTGTTTCCCCAAGTGGCCACCTGGCTGCCGGAGCAGGTACAGCTCAGGGGCTAGTCGATCACCGATCCGGCAACGAGAATCTCTTTGACTGACCCACGCGCTCAAGCCCGCATCGCCGTCGATATTGGCGGCACCTTCACCGACGTCGTCCTCGAGCAGGCTGAGTCGCGAATAACGGTCAAGGTGTTAACCACTTCCGAAGCGCCCGACGAAGGCGTGATCGCCGGCGTTCGCGACGTGCTGGAACGTTCTCCGGTGGCGCCCTCGTCGGTGGGGCTGATCATTCACGGCACCACGCTGGCGACCAACGCCATTCTCGAGCGCAAAGGCGCACGCACGGCGCTGATTACCACTCAAGGTTTTCGAGACGTGCTCGAGATCGGCTACGAGAGCCGCTACAACCAGTACGACATCATGATCGAGAAACCGCGGCCACTGGTGCCGAGGGATCGCCGGCTCACGGTGCGGGAACGTATCGATGTCCACGGGCGGGTGCTGGAACCTCTGGACGAGGACGGCGTCAAGGCGCTGATACCGGAGCTTCAGCGGCACGAGGCGGCGAGCGTGGCAATCGGGTTCCTGCATGCTTACGCAAACCCAGCTCACGAAGAACGAGTGAGAGAACTGCTCGCAGACGCGATTCCTGGCCTGTCGATAACGCTGTCCAGCGAGGCCTGTCCCGAGGTGCGCGAGTTCGAGCGTTTCTCCACTGCGGTTGCCAACGCCTACGTGCGTCCGCTGATGGAGAGTTATCTCGGTCGGCTCAAGGGAAGACTCGAATCACTGGGGCTGTCTTGTCCGGTGCTGATGATGACTTCGGGCGGCGGGCTCACCACGCTGGAGACCGCAATGCGTTTTCCTATCCGGCTGGTGGAGTCTGGCCCGGCCGGAGGCGCGATTCTCGCGAGCCATATCGCAGCCGAGATGGGGCTGGATAAAGTGATTTCTTTTGACATGGGTGGCACCACCGCCAAGATTTGTCTGATCGAGGACTACCAGCCGAAGAGCGCACGGGAGTTCGAAGTCGATCGGGCGGCCCGATTTATTAAAGGCAGCGGGCTTCCGCTGAGAATTCCGGTAATTGAAATGGTGGAAATCGGCGCCGGCGGCGGCTCTATCGCCCGGGTGGACGCGATGAAACGTATTGCGGTCGGACCCGATAGCGCAGGCGCGGAGCCGGGCCCCGCGGCCTACAACCGCGGCGGCACTCATCCTACCGTCACCGACGCCGACATTCTGCTCGGACGCATCGAGCCTTCGCATTTCGCCGGCGGCAAAGTCGCGCTTAAGCCGGAACGTGCGAGCCAAGCGATGGAGAGCGACATCGGCGAATCTCTGGGGCTTGATTCCCTGATGGCCGCTTATGGCGTGACCGAAATGGTGGACGAGACCATGGCCAACGCCGCGCGCGTGCACGCGGTGGAGCGGGGTGAAGCGGCCGCCGAGCACGCCCTGGTGGCGTTCGGCGGCGCCGCGCCGCTGCACGTGGGCAGGCTGGCCGAGAAGCTCGGCGTCAGCCGCATCGTCGTGCCCACAAACGCCGGTGTGGGCTCCGCGGTCGGCTTTCTTCGCGCGCCGGTGGCCTACGAAGTCGTGCGCAGCCGCAACATGCGGCTCAGAGACTTCGACCCGGCGGCGGCCAATCAGCTGATTTCCGAGATGCGCGGGGAGGCGCTGGCCGTGGTGCGGGCGGGCGCCCCTGAAGCCGAAGTGGTGGAAAGCCGGGGCGCTTACATGCGCTACCTCGGCCAAGGGCACGAGATCTTCGTTCTCCTGCCGCTGCGCGCGCTGGACGCCGGCGACCACGAAACGCTGCAGTCGGCCTACAATCGGGAATACGAGAGTCTCTACCGGCGAATCATTCCGGATGCCGAGGTAGAGGTGCTCACCTGGTCGGTCACGATATCTACCGCGCACGATCGTCCGTCGAGGGTCGCCGAGCCGCCCGCTGGGCCGTGTCCGGAACCCATCGGCGTGCGGGATCTCATCGACCCGGAAAGCTCGCAGCCGATCAAGGTGCCGCTCTACTGGCGCCCGGACCTTGGACCCGGGGCGTCCCTGGACGGACCGGCGGTCATAGCCGAGGACGAGACCTCGACCTTTGTCGGCCGGCGTTTCGCCGCCCGCATCGGCGCCAACGGGCACATTGTCATCGAGCGCAAACAGGAGGACACCACTTGAGTGAGTCCAGCGCGCTGAAGACCATCCGAATGCAAATCATGTGGAACCGGCTCATCGCCGTTGTCGAGGAGCAGGCTCAGACCCTCATGCGCACCGCCTTCAGTCCCATTGTGCGCGAATGCGGAGATCTCTCGGCAGGCGTATTCGACACCCGGGGCAGAATGCTGGCGCAGGCGGTGACCGGCACGCCGGGACACGTCAACTCCATGGCGGAATCGGTGAAGCATTTCCTGCGTCACTTTCCCATCCAGAGCATGCACGAAGGCGACATTTACATCACCAATGATCCGTGGATGGGCACCGGCCACCTCAACGATTTCGTGCTCACCACGCCGTGCTTTCGTCGCGGCAAGCTGGTGGCGCTGTTTTCCTGCACCTCGCATCTCACCGATATAGGTGGTATCGGCACGGGGCCGGACGGAACCGACGTGCACATGGAAGGCATTTACATTCCCATGCTGAAACTCGCCGATCGCGGAAAGCTCGACCAGACGCTGATGGCGATGGTGCGCGCGAACACGCGTCAACCCATCGAGTCCGAAGGCGACGTATATTCACTCGCGGCGTGCAATGACATCGGATGCGTGCGGCTGGTGGAGATGATGGATGAGTTCGAGCTGGATCAGCTGGAGGAGCTGGCCGAGTTCATTTTCACCAATTCCAAAGATGCCGTCATGGCTGAAATTCGTAAGCTGGCCAAGGGCACCTACCGCAACACCATGACCATTGACGGCTACGACCACCCGGTGGAGCTGGTGGCCCGACTGACCATCGATGAACACGAGATCTCGGTGGACTACGACGGCACCTCGCCCATGTCGCGCTTCGGCGTCAACGTGCCGAGCGCCTATACCACGGCCTACACCTGCTTCGGCTTGAGCTGCATCGTTTCGGCGGGCGTCCCCAACAACGCCGGTTCGCTGGCCCCTTTCAAAGTGACCGCGCCGGAGGGCTCGATACTGAACGCCCCCTATCCGGCCGCCGTATGCGCGCGTCATATCATCGGACAGATGCTCCCAGACGTGGTCTTCGGCTGCCTCGAGCAGGTGGTGCCGGAGCGGGTTCCTGCGGAAGGCGCGTCTTGTCTCTGGAATCTCACCTTTCGCGGTGACAGCGGCCGCCAGTCCAACCAGAGCCGGGGCTCCTTATTCACCATCACGGCGGTCACCAACGGCGGCACCGGCGCGAGGCCGATCAAGGACGGACTTTCCGCCACCGCTTATCCCAGCGGCGTGCGCGGAACCCCGGTGGAGATCAACGAGTCTGTGGCGCCGCTGGTTTTCTGGCGAAAAGAGCTGCGGATTGATTCGGCGGGGGCCGGCGAGCACCGGGGCGGTCTCGGGCAGGTGCTGGAGATCGAGAGCGCCATCGACGCCGATTTCGAGCTGCTGGCGGCCTTCGACCGCATCGAACATCCAGCCCGGGGCCGGCGCGGCGGCACCAGCGGAAGCCCAGGGGCCGTTTATCTGGCCAGCGGCGAACGGCTTCGAGGCAAAGGCACACAGACGATCCCGGCCGGCGCGCGGCTCGTTATTCATACTCCGGGGGGCGGAGGCATGGGCGACCCACGCGTCCGCGATCCCAACAAGCTACGCGCCGACATCGCAAGCGACCTGGTTTCGCCGGAAGCGGCGGGCAAGGATTACGAATTCAATCCGAAAGAGGGTTGAGACTGCGACGTTGTAGAGTTTTATAAACCCGCGACAGGGGTCTAGTAGATGGTAGATGGGGGCGGGCATTAGCTACGATTTCCTTTTTCCGATATTCCATCTACCCTCTACAGTCTACGGAACTTACCCGTCCTCCTTCTCCGCGATTG
>Ga0224512_10000470_pt1 | contig 42885 bp, 36 predicted proteins | sample SF_May12_sed_USG_4_FD_169103 | JGI IMG/M metagenome (GOLD analysis project Ga0224512, IMG submission 169103) | Sediment microbial communities from San Francisco Bay, California, United States - SF_May12_sed_USGS_13 | ecosystem: Environmental > Aquatic > Marine > Sediment | place: USA... | reverse complement strand
CCTGCCCACGACCGCCGTAAGACTCGTGCGGGGCGACGGCGCCCAATCCAACCCCACGCCCCACCCCACCCCATTTGATTCCGGTGTGAAGTTACCGCGTTTATAGTATTCGTATCCCACCCGGCCCAGCAGACCCACGGTTGGGGTGATCAGCCCCCGGGCCCTCGCCAAGATAATCTCAGTGTCGAGGTCGCGTTGCAGCGCACCGTCGTATTCGATTTTCCCCCTATCATAAGCAAGGTCCCAGGTAAGCAGCTTGTGCGCGGGGCCGGTTGCTAAACGCAGATGGATGTCGTAACCCGCGCTGTCCTGGGAATCTATTCGCTCGCTGGAATTCACGAGGCTGTAAGTAAACCGCGCCTCTGCTTGGACGTTGGAACCGAAGTCACGGAGAACATAGGGGCTCACGAGAAAAGTCCCGACCCTGGCGCGATTTCCGGTGGTATTGACGTTGTTGTCCGTGAGGGGGCCTCGGAGCGAAACGTTATAGTAATTGACACTGGCGTTGGCATCGACGAACAGGAGCTGCTTCGCAAGCTCGGCATTGAGGTCAGCAGTTCCCACGTGATATATCTGGTCGTCCTTCTGCCCCCGAGCATAGTAAGTGAGTTGGGGAGCATAACCCGCTCTAAACCGCAGCCTGGGACCCTCTGCCACGATCGAAATCGCTGGGGTAAGCTGCGTAATCCAATCAGACTGTGCCAATGCGTCCGGCGCCAGCGACACGTTGTCGGTGTAGGTTTCACTGACCGACAGCGCGGGGACGATGTCCCATTGGGCCGCCCAAGCAGGAAAAGCGAGCAGGACGGGCAGCGCGGCCGTTAGCAATAAAACCCGTATCAGGTTCCGGCGGGAATTTTCGTTGCCCGAGCTCGCCTGCAACCGCCCCGCCACGTCGCCATGCGCCTTAACCATAGCCATAGCTCCCATAACCATATAACGGACTGTGCTGCTCTGCCTTGTTGAGCACCAAGCCGACGACCTTGCTCGATTCGATATGGCCCAGCGCGGCCTTGAGTGACGCCTCGGTAGTCTTCCCCGCCTCTACCACCATGACGACCTGCCCCATCTGGTTCGCTAGGGCGGCGGCCTCGCTCGCGGCGAGGAGGGGCGGGGAGTCCAATACGACGACGCGACGGGAGTCGCGCCCGGATATTTCTTGAAGCAGCATGCGCATCGCGCTGCTTGCGATTACCTCGGTGGCGTGCTGGTTCGGCGTGCCGGCCGGCAGGAACATGAGCCCCTCGATGTCGGTCTCGCACAGCACGTCCTGCAGGGTGGTCCCGCGGTCGCCCAGGACGTCCATCCACCCCCTTCCCACTTCGACGCCGAGTGCGCCTGCAATAGATGGCTTGGCCACGTCGGCATCCACCAGCAAGACGGTGTAGTCCATTTCCAGGGCGATGCTGAGTGCGAGATTGATCGCGCAAAACGTTTTGCCTTCGCCTGGCAGCGGGCTCGTCACCAGCACCAGCTTGGCCAGAGCGCCGGCCTTGGGATCGGCCACGTTCGCCAGGATTGTCCGCTTGATGCGCCGGAAACTCTCCGCGATCGGGTTACGCTCGCCGTCGGGCGTGATGATGCGGTGCTCGCGCAGCCTATCCAGATCAACCCTGAGAGTCCGGGTGGTCCTGCTGGTGGGACGCGCAGGCCTGGCCTCGACCCTCGCTTCCACCCCGGGATCCTTGGCCACCGGTTGCGCCGCGAGTTTACTGGCTTCAGGAAACTTGGAGCGCTGGTCGTTCTCGCTGATTACCCGCTCGACCAGGTCCCCCTCGAGAATACCGCCTTCATTATCCGGTGACGAAGACTTTGGGTCCGGCCGCGCGACCGGCCCAAGCAACTCTGCCACTCTTTCAATGATGCTCACGCTAGGCCCTCGACGCGGCCAGCAGCGCCACCATGATTGCGGCGTAGGCCGAAAGCAGGCTCGCGAAGGAAATCACGAGCGCGACCAGTCCCCGCATCCGGCGCGCTTTATGCGCGTCGGGCCAGGCCATGACGACCGCCCCGAGCACCGGCAGCCCGCTCACCTCCTTCAGACTGCGTTCGTCGTTGAACGTAGGCCGGATTTCGCTGATCAGAAGAGCACCACCGAGCCCGCCCCCGAGCGCCGCGAGCAGGACCAGCGACATCAGCAGCGGACGGTTGGGCGCCTTGGGTACGGACGGCACCTCGGGCGGATCGATCACCCGGAAGGCCATCACGCTCGCGCTCGATTCCATATCTCCGGTAATCAGGGCCTTGTCGAGCCGCGCTAGCAGGGCCCGGTAGTTTCCCTTCGTCACTTCGTAGTCCCGGGTGAGCTGCGTATACTCCGCTTCGACCTGGGGCACTGCATTGGCCGTCGCTTTCAGCGCGTTAAAACGCTTGCGAAACTCCGCCACCCGGGCCTTCAGGGCGGCCACGTTGGCGTCGGCCGACGCCAGCAAAACCGTCCGCTGCCGAGCGACCGGGTCCTCAGCCTTGGCTGCACTCCGGGGGGGCTTCTTCACCTTAGCCTCCGCCTTCTTCTCCTCCTTCAACCGGGCGATGATGCGCACGGCGGCGACGATGTCGGGATGCTGCTCCGTGTAGTTGAGCCGTAGATCGTCGAGCTTCCGCTCGAGGGTCTGGATGCGGACGTCGATCTCGGGATTAGCCCCTTCGTCCACGTTCATATCGCCCAGCAGAGACGGGAACTCCTCTGAGGCACCTGCAAGTTGCTCCTTGATCGCGTCCCGGCTGTCTTCAGCTTCTTTGAGCGCCAGTGTCGCCTCACTCAATTTAGACTGCGCGTCAACCAGCCGCCCATAATAATCTCGCCTCTCGCCGGCCATGAGCCCCATGTTCCGGCGCTTGAACTCGGTTACCGCGTTCTCGGCGGCGATCAGCTTGTCGTTGTAGGCCTTAAGCTGCGCCTCGATGAAACGCTGCGCCGCGTCGGTGTCCTTTCGCTGGTCGCCGATGCTTCCTTCCACGAATATCGTGAGCAGCGACTGCACCAACCGCTTTGCCACCTGCGGCTTATTGTCCGTATAGGCGATGGTGTAGAGGTTCTCGCGGCCGGCGCTTCGGATGGTGAGGTCCCTCATCAGGCGGGTAATCATTTTCTCCCGGTCCTTGGAAGTCATGAGCTCGACGTCCAACTCAGCCATCTGGATCACCCTCGCTATGTTCGGGCGGGTGATCAAGGTTCGGCTCATCATCGTAACCATTTCATCGACGTTGGGCTGCACCGCGAGACCGGCCAACAGGGGTCTTAACACCGTCTTGGTGTCCACGTAGACCCGGGCGGTCGCTTCGTATCGATCGGGCATCAGGTAGACGGCGATCCAGCCGCCTAATGCAATGATCCAGCTGATGACCACCGCGTACCATCGGTAGCGCCAGATGCCCTTCAGCTGGGAGAGGAGTCGGTCGGCCAGCTCATGCACACTCGGATCCTCCGGCTGCTTTCATTGAGGCGCAGCTCACCTTACGCCAAGAATCGATGCAAAATTCATACCCGGCAACGTCTCGCTCTTCGGCGGGACCCCACGGGAAATGCCCCAAAAATGCTGCAGGTACCAGCTCTGCCAGCACTTGTGGGGATCGAGACTCCGTTGAGATATCGTCGGAGGATCGAATTCTCGCCATACCAGAGGCTAGAAAAGGCTCTGCGGTATGATCAGAACGTCACCGGGACGCATTTTCACGTTGGCTGACAGATCACCCCCTTTGACGAGATCTGTTACCCGCACGCCGAACTGCTGGGTCTTGCCGCCGCCGGTGCGCCGGATGCTCGCCTTGTTCCCGTCCGCAAAATCAGTGATGCCGCCCACAGCAATCATGACATCCAGAAGGGTCATGTTTTCACGATAGGCCAGCGCCTGGGGCTTCGCCGCCTCGCCGATCACGCGGACTTGCTGCGCGTATGGCCCGACGAAACTGGTGACGATGACCGTGACCACCGGGCTCCGGACGTACTTGGCCAGGGCTTTTTCGATTTCCCGGGCAAGCTGCTGCGTCGTCTTTCCGCTCGCCTGCAAATTTTCCACCAGCGGCGTCGAGATCTTTCCGTCGGGACGCACGGGGATATCCACGGACAGCTCTGGATTGCGCCACACGACAATCCTCACCGCATCGCCCGGCCCCAGAAGATACGGAATATCAACGTTGCCTTCTGGCTCAACCAGCGGCGGATAAGTAGGCGCGCATCCTCCCGAGGCCAGTGCCAAAGCCACGAGCGTTATAGCTAACCATTCCCTGATGCTCATGGCATCCTCTCCTTCGACATTAACAATAAGCCAAGCGGCTTAGTACCTCTATTAACCTCATCGTACTTCTATTCTCTTAGTGCTTGTTTGATCGAGATTTTATTCGATTCTCCGGCCATGCGCAAACGGCCATAGCGAAGCGTGATTCCCCTGACCCGGCGACGCTCACGGGGGTCGCGCTCACGAGTGTCAGATCTTGTCTTTCGCCTCGCCAGCGCGGATCACGCGGCTGATGCGGGACACGGACAAATCGAGTGCTCTGGCAATGGCAGTCTGTGTACAGCCGCCCTCGCGATGCGCAACACGGCACTACTGTCGAGCCACGCAGGTCCGTCGTCAAGCCCCGCTGATGTTAAATCGAGAAACTGCTGCGTCGCCAGGTAGAAGAGTTCGGCTACCCAGGGTAGAAGTCTTCACCTACACGGCGTTGCCGAAGGCCCGTTGCCCACCACCGACCTGAGCAATTTCTCCTTGTTCGATTGGCTAGGCTACTCGTGAATCATCGGCCATACTCGCCGCTGCTGACCGTTGGACTTCTCACGATCACCTGACATAGACCATAATGCCGCGTTCGCAACACGGCTCTCGATGCTCGAGGTTGACCGAGTCGTTCGGAAGGCCTACCGGGCTCGGTATAAGGCAAAGGCTTACATGTGAGCGATCCTTTAGCCCACGGCAGGGGTGGCTGCCCGCACCGACCTAATTGGGAGACTGGATCGATATGAGGGTTCTCATTACGGGCGCGGCGGGTTTCATCGGTTCTGCGCTGGCGCATCGCCTGCTCGACCGGGGCGACGAGGTCGTCGGCATCGACAATCTGAACGACTACTATGACGTCCGCCTCAAACTGGCGCGGCTCGAGCGGCTGAAGGCGTGCGCGGGTTTTCGATTTCTCAAGCTCGACATCACCGAGCGCGGGCCAATGGGCGAGCTTTTTGCCGACAGCAGATTCGACGCAGTCATGCACCTAGCGGCCCAGGCCGGGGTGCGCTATTCGATCGAGAATCCGTCGGCCTACATTGACGCCAACATCGTCGGTTTCCTGCATATACTTGAAGGCTGCCGCCACTCCCGCGTCGGGCATCTCGTCTTCGCGTCGAGCAGTTCGGTCTACGGCGCGAATACCCGCTTGCCGTTTTCCGAGCACGACAACGTCGACCACCCGGTTTCGCTGTACGCGGCGACCAAGAAGGCGAACGAGCTGATGGCGCACAGCTACGCTCACCTTTACAGGCTATCCTGCACAGGCCTGCGGTTCTTCACCGTTTATGGGCCCTGGGGGCGTCCCGACATGGCGTTATTCAAGTTCACCGAGGGAATCCTTGCCGGACGTCCGATCCCGGTGTTCAACCGCGGTGAGATGGTGCGCGATTTCACCTACGTTGACGACATCGTCGAGGGCATCGTACGCGTTATCGGCCTTCCGGCTGCTCCCGCATCCACGTGGCGCGGCGATCACCCGGACCCTGCGACAAGTTACGCTCCCTGGCGCGTCTTCAACATCGGCAACAGCCAGCCCGTGAAGCTCATGCGTTATATCGACGTGCTCGAGCAATGTCTCGGCCGTAAGGCGATCGTCGATTTATTGCCGATGCAGCCCGGCGACGTGAAGGCTACGATTGCAGATGTGGGCGATCTCGAAGCGGCGGTCGGCTTCTGGCCGCGCACGCCGGTCGAAGAAGGCGTGGCGAAATTCGTGGCCTGGTACAAGGACTACTACAAAATCCGTGATGAGTGATGGGTGATGGGTGATGGGGCCGGACGAAGGATGAGGAATGAGGGCGAAGGGATGAGGGGCGACTTACGATTTGTTGAAATTGATCGGCGTTCATCGGCGTCCATCGGCGGCTAGAGTTAAGGAGCTTTGAATGAACGTCAGTATTTTCGGTGCCGGATACGTAGGGCTCGTCACCGGCGCCTGCTTCGCCGAGATGGGTAACAGCGTCACCTGCGCTGACAACGATGCGGCCAAGATCGAGAGCCTGAAGCAGGGCCAGGTGCCCATACATGAACCCGGTCTGGACCTCCTCATCGCGAGCAATCTGCGCGAAGGCCGGCTGCGCTTCACCACCTCGTTCGGTGAAGCGGTCGCGAGCTCAAGCACCCATTTCATCGCGGTGGGCACGCCGCCGAACGAGGATGGTTCGGCCGATTTGCGCCACGTGCTGGAGGTTGCGCGAGACCTGGGCCGACTGATCTCCGGGCACTCCACGGTCGTGGACAAGTCCACCGTTCCGGTCGGTACCGCGGATGCCGTCAGATCCGTGATCCGCGCCGAGCTCGAGCGTCGCGGCGTCGAAGTCGATTTCGACGTCGTGAGCAATCCCGAGTTTCTCAAGGAGGGCGATGCGATCACCGACTTCATGCGTCCCGATCGCGTGATCATCGGCACGGACAGCGAGCGCGCGGCCGAGCTGATGCGCCGACTCTACGCGCCGTACACGCGCAGCCACGAGCGCATGCTCGTCATGGGCGTGCGCGACGCGGAGATGACGAAATACGCGGCGAACTCGATGTTGGCAACCCGTATCTCGTTCATGAACGAGATCGCGAACCTGTGCGAGCGCCTGGGCGTCGACGTGGAAAACGTGCGCAAGGGTATCGGCTCAGACGGCCGCATCGGCTATTCGTTCATCTACCCAGGATGCGGCTACGGCGGCTCGTGTTTTCCCAAAGACGTGAGGGCCCTCGTGCACATGGCGCGCGAGAATGGGGTAGAGCCGATGATCCTGGCCGCGATCGAAGCGCGCAACGAGGCGCAGAAGCAACGTCTGTTCGAACGGATAACGGCACGCTTCGGCCGCGATCTCAGCGGGTTCGCGTTCGGGCTCTGGGGACTGGCATTCAAGCCCGGCACCGACGACATGCGCGAGGCACCGTCGGTGGTGCTGTTGCAGCAGCTCATCGAAGCCGGCGCAAGAGTGAGGGCATACGACCCGGCGGCACTCGAGGTCGCGCGCCGCACCGTGCCCGGGGAATGGTTCGAAAGCGGACAACTCACGCTGACGGAGCACCAGTACGACGCGCTTGACGGCGTCGCAGCGCTTGCGCTGGTCACGGAATGGAAGCCGTTCCGTTATCCGGATTTCGGCGTGGTGAAGAAGCGGATGAAGCAGCCCGTCATCTTCGATGGACGCAATCTGTACGACCCCGCCGAGCTGCGCGGTCTGGGGTTCGAGTACTTCGGGATCGGCCGGTAGAACTTGGGTCAAGAACGCTAGAACCAGTTTAGCCACAGATGAACGCAGATACACCCAGATATTTCAATAGAATACGAATCTTTATTTGCCGCCGATAAACGTTATTCCGTCGATACCGAAGACACCATTAGCAGGAGATCTTATCTGCGTGTAATTGCGTTTATCTGCGGCTCATTCTTGGTGTTGATTCTGTCGGCGTTCATCGGCGGCTGCATTTTGGGTTTTTGAGATGGCATCTATTCTAGTGACTGGGGGAACCGGTTTTATCGGTTCTCATACGGTCGTCGAGCTGCTGGCCTCCGGTCATGAGGTTTTCATTATCGACAATCTCTGCAACAGCAAGGTGTCGGTGGTCGAGCGGCTTGAGCGTATATCCGGCCGGCGGCCGGGATTCGCGCAGATTGATATCGGGGACCGCTCTGCCCTGCGACACCTGTTTTCTACCCACCGGTTCGACGCAGTGATGCATTTTGCCGGCCTGAAGGCCGTCGGCGAATCGGTGGAGAAGCCCATGTCGTACTATGGCAACAACGTTTCCGGCAGCGTCTGCCTGTTCGACTGCATGACGGAGGCGGGCGTAAACACGATCGTGTTTTCGTCTTCTGCGACCGTCTATGGGGAGCACCCGTTTGTGCCGGTGCGCGAGGATTCCCCGCTGTCTGCGACGAATCCCTACGGCCGCACGAAGTTGATGATCGAGGACATACTTCGAGACGTGTCTCGCGCGGATTCGACCTGGCGCATTGCGTTGCTTCGTTATTTCAATCCGGTTGGAGCGCATGCATCAGGAATGATCGGGGAGGATCCGCACGGCATTCCCAACAATCTGATGCCCTACGTTGCTCAGGTGGCTTCTGGAAAGCTAAAGGAATTGCCGGTCTACGGCGATAACTACTCGACACCGGATGGCACGGGCATCCGCGATTACATCCATGTCATCGATCTCGCCCGGGGACATCTTGCGGCGCTGGAGGTGCTGGGCAATCAGCCGGGCGTTCTGACGGCCAATCTTGGAACCGGACGCGGCTACAGCGTGTTGGAGATGGTACAGGCGTTCTCCGTCGCCAGCGGCAGGCTCGTGCCCTATCGGGTCGTTGAACGGCGGCCGGGAGACGTTGCGGAGTGCTATGCGGATCCTGCGCTTGCGCTTGAGAAGCTTGGGTGGCGGGCGGAACTGGGGATAGAGGCGATGTGCGCGGATACGTGGCGGTGGCAGCAGTGGGCGGCGAAGAATCTTTGAACCTGCCAACCCAATATAGCCGCAGATAAACACGGATAAACGCAGATGCAATCGAAGGGAAACTCGCACTCCTGACCCGGAACCCAGCCAATGGTGGTCAACCGGAAAAGTCCAAGACCGTTAAAGCCAGATGCAGGCACGAATAAGGTTCAGGAGCGTGGAGATGCCCATGGAACTTCCGGATCAGCGGTCAAAGATTAACTGGACCACCGAGAGAATCATCGCCTGCGTCTACCGCGTAAGCAATACGCTTGGGGCGGGGTTCCTGGAAAAGGTGTATGAGAACGCCTTGGCCATCGAGTTGCAGCGGAATGGACTCAAAGCCGAACAGCAGCATGCCATCAGGGTATTCTATGCCGATCAGCCAGTTGGGGATTTCTCGGCTGATCTCTTGGTTGAGGGGTCCGTTATCGTGGAGCTGAAGTCCGCGCGAACACTGGACGAGTTACACTCGGCTCAATGCCTCAATTATTTGAAAGCGACGGGCCTCAAGGTCTGCCTGCTGGTGAACTTCGGTAAGGCACGCGCCGGCGTGAAGCGGATCGTCCTGGATTATTGAAATCTGCGTTTATCTGCGGCTAAGATATGAACCTACAACCCGTTATCCTGTGCGGTGGGTCGGGCACCCGGCTTTGGCCGCTATCGCGCGAGCAGTATCCGAAGCAGTTGCTGGCGCTCACCGGAGCGGACACGCTCTTGCAGGCAACGGCGCGCCGCCTGGACAAGTCGCTCGCTGGTGCAGGCAGTAAGGTGCTCGCGCCGATCGTGGTGGCCAACGAGGACTACCGCTTCATCACCGCCGAGCAGTTACGCCAAGCCGCAGTTGTGCCGGCAGCCATCGTCCTCGAGCCGGTCGGCCGCAATACCGCGCCAGCATTGACGCTGGCGGCCCTGGTTGCCCTGCAAGGCGGAGGCGATCCGGTGCTGGTGGTGATGCCCGCCGATCATGTCATTACCGACGTCGAGGCGTTCCGTGCAGTCGTCCAGCACGCTGCGGTTCACGCTGAGGCCGGCAAGGTCGTGACGTTCGGCATACGTCCCACGAGTCCCGAAACGGGCTATGGGTACATCCGGGCGGGACAGGCACTACCGGGGCAGGATCTCAGCCGAGATATTAGCGCCTTCGTGGAAAAGCCGGATACCGCGACGGCCGCGCGCTACGTTTCTTCAGGGGAGCACTTCTGGAATTCCGGCATCTTCGTGATGCGCGCGTCCGTGTGGATCTCACAGCTCGGCGCAACGCGGCCGGACATCGTGCAAGCGTGTCGGGCCGCGTTTTCCGCGCGGACTCCGGACCGGGATTTCCTGCGCGTCGGCAAGGAAGTGTTCGCCGCCTGCCCCGCCGATTCGATTGACTATGCGGTGATGGAAAAGCTGCCAGCCGGTCTGGGTGTGGTTATTCCGCTTGATGCGGGGTGGTCCGATGTCGGCGCCTGGGATGCGTTATGGCACTTGGGAGACAAGGATGCAGACAGCAACGTCCTACAGGGCGACGTGATGGCGGTCGCGACGCGCGACACGCTGGCGATCTCTCATTCCCGGCTCGTGACCCTGGTGGGCGTCACCGAGACCGTGGTGGTGGAAACGCCCGATGCCGTGCTCGTAGCGCACAAGAGTCAGATGCAGCAGGTCAAGGATTTGGTTGCGCGGCTTAAGCGCGAGGGACGGACGGAAGCCGATTCCCACCGCAAGATCCACCGCCCTTGGGGTTACTACGACAGCGTTGACGCCGGCAACCGCTTTCAGGTGAAGCGCATTGTGGTCAATCCGGGCGCCGCGCTCTCGCTGCAGATGCACCATCATCGCGCCGAGCACTGGGTCGTCGTACGCGGTACGGCCCGCGTGACCCGGGGAGAGGAAGCTTTCCTCGTCTCGGAGAATGAGTCCACCTACATTCCGATCGGGACGCGACACCGGCTGGAGAACCCCGGGAAGGTGCCGCTGGAGATTATCGAGGTACAGTCCGGCGCCTACCTGGGCGAGGACGACATCACTCGCTTCGATGATGCCTACGGGCGTAGCTGACCTGTGAATCGTGAACCGAGGTTTGTTTAGGACCCGAAATTTAACCGCAGATAAACGCAGATAAACACAGATAGAACAAGAATCACGACCAATATTAGCCGCCGATGGATGCCGATGAAAATGGCGGAATGGACGGGATCTACACGATTAACAAGACTCAGAAAGTTTGCTGCCAAGATCCTGTAAATCCTGTTAATCCTGTTAATCCTGTCAATTCTTGTCTTTACGCTATCTACGTTTATCTGCGGCTAATTGTTGGAAGCTGCTTTGAACGTCGTCTTTGATCTTGGTGGCGTCGTTGTTACCTGGCAGCCCGAGGCCATCATTGCCAGCGTATTCGCTGATCCTGTCGTGCGGGCAACAGTGCGCACGGAGATCATCGAGCATGCGAATTGGCTCGCGCTGGATCGGGGCACCCTCCCACGGCAGGGCGCCATCGCGCGTGCGGCAAAGCGTACCGGGCTGTCCGAACCCGAGGTCGCTCATTTTCTGCGCCAAGTGCCGCCAGCGTTGGTCGCCATCCCGGGTACTGTGGATCTTTTGTATCGCCTCAAGGCCCGCGGCCATGCGTTGTTCTGTCTTTCGAACATGCACCTCTCTTCCATCGAGCATTTGGAAGCGAAGTATTCGTTTTGGGAAGTGTTTTCCGGGTGCGTCATTTCGTCCCGCGTGCAGCTGCTGAAGCCGGAGCCAGCGATTTACGCTCATTTGCTGGACAACCACGGCTTGACTACTGTCGAAACGATTTTTATCGACGATATGGATGCGAATCTGACTGCCGCCGCTCGGTTTGGCCTCCACACTGTTAAGTTTGAAACCCCGGCCCAGTGCGAGGAGCACTTGCGGGAGCTCGGCTGCCTCTGACTTTGAGTGATGAGTGACGGGTGACGGGTGACGGGTGATGACAGCTTGATAAAGCGTGACCAGTAACCACAACAACAAAACAATATTAGCCGCAGATAAACGCAGATTTATATATACAAAAACCGAAACACCAGAACAAAATTGGAATTGTTCACCCGCCGATGGACGCCGATGAAAATAAATGAATGGACAGGATTTACAAGATTAACAAGACTCAGAAAGTTTGCCGCGTAGATCCTGTAAATCCTGTCTATTTTTGTCTTCACGCTATCTATGTCAATCTGCGGCTAAATTCCAGGTTCTAACCGAAGCTCGATTTACGATTCACGAATGACGGCTTTGCCCCGAGGAAACGCGCGCGGCGAGTTCACCGCAAAACTGTTCGCAAATCCTGAACCGCAGCTCCGCGACGTCGAGATCCTTGGGCAATGTAGCTTCCACCAAGGCTCGCGCGGTATCGAACATCTCCGGGCCCACGCGCACCCGCTCCGCCGCGGCCATACCAGCAAAGCGTTCGGCAACGAGCGTGCGGAATTCACGGCTCGTGTCCTGCACGTTCGTTCCTTTTCGAAAGAATAAAGCCCTCGCGACTCACTTCAGGCCCCGCTCAACTTCTGGCGTTCTTCCCAAAAGCAAATCTGAATCAAACGGCGCTGGGAATCGTCTAAATTGAGTCGCGAAAAGCCCAAGGGATACAGCCATCATCACCACGGTCCATATTCGAAGTACGACGTCGGGCTGGTGATGTAGTGTGAATCCAGTCAGCCAGGCCAAAGCGAGTGCGCACGTCGTCAAAAAGTGCGGCCAGAGTACCGTATTACGAGACTGTTGGGTGTCCTGCTTCGCCGTCAATATATAGGGGATCGTGCGGTTACTGACAACGTCTGCCAAAGCAAGCAGGCAGTATGGCCACTTAGCGTAGCGCATTAGTCCCGCGCGCCAATGAAGTCCCCACTCTTCCCGCGGCTGCAGGAAAAATCTTTGCCGAAAGAAGTCATTGAGTTGAAGAACGATCAGAAAGCCAAAGAGTTGCGGCACGAAGAGGTACCCGAGCACGGGTACTTGCGAAAAGACCAGCAAATAAACCAGCAACAGGAGAGCGAAAAACGGTAGCATTGCTTCCCCCAAGTAGCTCAAGCCATGGAGCATGCTGATCGCGCGCGTTCGAAATGGCAGTCGCTTGGCTAGCCGCGGAAACACGCGGAACTTGATATTCATCACCGAGCGTGCCCAACGACGCTGCTGTCTGAGATATCCAGTCCAGTCGGTCGGCGTCAGGCCTACAGCGAGCACCTCGGGGACATAGACGCCCTGCCATCCGCTCACCCGGTATTGCAGCGTGATCAACAAATCGTCGGCGTCATGGGCTGCAAACCCGTCAATTTCGCGCAATGCGCGCGTGCGATGGGTATTATGACAGCCCGTCACAATGGGGTAGCCGAGGCTGTAGCTGGCCATCTGAATCGTCGAGTAGTAGGCATAAGTTTCCTCCGCAGCGCCGCGCGCAATGAAGCTCGCGGCCTGGTTGTAATAGACCTGCGCAGCCTGAACATAGCCGATTTGTTCGTCCTCGAAATACCCAAGAACGCGCCCCAAGAAACTCGGCTTTGGCACGTGATCGGGGTCGAACGCGGAGATGATGTCATATCGGTCGAACCCGATCTCATGCAACCAGGCATTGACGTTGCCGTACTTGGTGCGGGACTTGAAGATGCCTTCCTCTGTCTGGTAGTGAGGGAGGTGTTTACGGCTGAAATGGTGAGCACCCAGCCGGATGCAAAGTGCTTTCACTCGGGGATCATCGCCCTCGTCGAGCACCCAGGTATCGTGCGGATAATCCATCGCGACGAGCGCTTGAACCGTATGCCTCAACATCTCCAGGGATTCCGCATCCGGAACGAAGGTTGTTAGGACGCCAACGCTCCACCCGAGCTGTGCAGGTACCGGGATGGGGCGCCGCATGCCGGGAAGAAGACACCAACTAAAAAGCCAGAAAGCGACCTGAACCGCAAGCAGTAGGGTCAAGAACGACAATGCGATGGGATCGCTATTCCACGCCTCCAATGTCAGCCAATAACGAAAGAAATAGAATCCGGTGCCGAGTGCCGTCAGCGTGAGGATCGCAAAAACTGCATAGTCCCACCATTTGAAGATCCTTGTAGTTTCGACATTGATGATCTTGGCCTTCCTCTCCCGGCTACTCTTTTCCAAATCCGATGAGATGTTACTGTATGCGGATCTTACCAAAACGCGATTACGCAAGCCAAAAACCCCATCGCACCGCGTCGTGACAGAAACCGATCTTTGCCTGCCTGAGGCTGCGCGGACGAATAGCCGAATCTCTGACGATACTTCCAACGGATTCCTTCGCGAAAACGTTAGGCAGGTGAGGTGGTGGTATTAGCCCTCATCGGCCTGTAAGATTCAGGGCGGACCGCGGTGATCTAAGCAAAGCAGGGACTGCTCGCTCGAACCGAATTGTGTACACTGTCTAGCCTTCTCCAGTGCCCTTGCTTGATCATACGTATACGCCGTGCGACGTCACCGAGAGGTTTTCGATTCGATTCAATGCTATTTCATCATCGGGAACGAGCGGCTCCCGCCGCGGTTCGGCCGCTTCTACTACGCGAATTTCTCCAAGCTCCATCACGTCGAAAATGATGGCACTCCGTACCGATACCACCTCGTGATGGATCGCGAGGTCAGTGACTGGTTGATGCAATACTTTCCGCAGCACTCGATCCTGGACAAGCTTCAGATGAACGCCGCGCGACTAGCCCTGCCCATGCAGCAGGGATACATATTTGCGAAAGGGGGCGTTCTCAACTGGGCATGGAGACTGTACGAAGGATCGTCAATCCAGCGGTTGAAGCACTCCCTTCTCTCGAAGCGAGCCTGACCATCGTGCGGTCCTGGCCGTTGGCAGCCCTTGTCGTCGTCGCGCTCGGGTCGATCGCTCGCCTTGCGCACCTGGACGCGGATCCGTACTACTACCAATGGATCGGCTACGTGGTTGACGAAGGCCGCTGGACGGAGCAAGCGCGCAGCGTCCACCTTTTTCATTCGCTCAACAATCTGAATTGGCTCTCCACGCTTCATCTTCTGGTCGCGCCAGGATTCCAACTCGCAAGCCTCGTTTCATTTTCGATCTTCGATGTCCATCTCTGGAGTGCACGATTGGTGAGCGCGGTCTTCGGCATCGGTATCCTCATCACCACTTACTTGATCCTCCGCAAGCGAATCGACGCCGGACGGCTGTTTTTTGCCGTCCTCGTCCTCGCATTCCAGGTCGATCTCGTGGTCTTGAGTCGACTCGCGATTCCCGAGATGGCGTCGCTTTGCGGTCACCTCGTGGCCTTCGCGATCTTGATGAGCGGCAGGCCTGGTGTGACCCGGGCGGTCGCGGCGGCCATCGCCTGCGCGATCGCACTTGTAATGAAGGGCACCACCCTATTCCTCGTACCTGCCTACCTGATCGCAATTCTCTCGCTGGGCAATGAGCCTGCAGCGCTCAAAGTGAAGGCAGGGGCCGCCTTCGCGTTAGTACTCGGTGTTGCCCCCGTCCTCGCGCTTGCGCTCGGACTCGCGACAGGGTTGATCGACACGACCCGATTGCTGGACTCCGCGGAAAAACTGCTTTCGTTCGTTTCGATCGCAGACTCGTACTCCTGGGTCAGCCTGTACTTCGTCAATTCCTACATGGTCAGCGTGAACTTGCTACTGGTCGGCGCGTGGCTGGTGTCCTGGCTGCCAGCCACCGGGTCGATCGATTGGAAGGACCCAGCGGCTCGAATATTTCACCATGCCGGGGTTTGGACGGTGTGCTGGTTGGCTGCCTCCATGACTTTGGACTACATGCCGGCACGATACGTTCTGCACGTGTTGGTTCCCCTCGTGCTGTATGTCGCGGCAGGCGCACATCTCGGCCGTGCCGGCCGCCTCAGCGATGCATTCGAGTATGTGGCCGCAATGCCACAGGGGCTCATGCGGGTCATTTACGCAACCTGGCTCGCCCTGCCCCTGGCGATTCTCTCAGCCCCGATCCTGGCCGCATCACTTGCCTTGCTCGCGGACGTGCCAGTCGAGAGCCTTGTAGGGCACCTGAGACACCGAATTTCACTCATTGCCTTGGCCACTAGCTTCGTCGTTCTAGTCGATGTCGTCCGACCGCTATCCAAAATGACTATGCAGAACCTCGCCTACGGCTCGCTCCTCGCCGCCCTGATCTGGGCGCTGGGCAGCATCGACGGCGTACTCTGGACCGGTTTCTGGGACGTCGCGTCGTCGCCAACGCTATGGAAACGCTCGGCCGCGCTGCTCATTCCATTTCTGGCGGTCGGTATGTTGGGCGGACGTCGTCAGAACTTCATCGCAGTGACGACGAAAGCCTTGATCGTCACACTGGTGGCGGCGCTCTTCCTCGACGGCCTCCTTCCTCAGTACTCACGGCCGAGTTTCTCAATCCGTGACGAGGGACGTGCGCTCGCGTCGGTGTTTCCTGCCGGCGCAGCGGTCAAAGCACGCCAGTCAAGTTCCCTGTTTCTGGAGAACGGCCTCCGCTATGACGAAGGAAGACTCAATGCGTCGAGCCCGCCGGCGGGCATCGTTGTCTTCGAGTATTTCGTTCGGAATTGCTGCAAGCCACCATATCGGCTCAAGTATCGACACGAGCTTCGATTCGATCCACGCTATTTTGTGGCCACGACCTTCGATCCGCCTCGAGGGCCGGCTACAGTTGCGGTCTACGAACTGCAGGAGCCCGAACGTGACTGATAAGCCCGCATTTTGATGCGAGATTGCACTCCGGGCAGGAATTTCGCGGCTGCAAGTACACGGCGGTGGATTCGAGCGCATGGACCGCGTGGTGATGAGATGAGGCCTGATCCTGTAGACTCCGGAGCGTTACGCTGAAATTCTGAAGGAATCACGCGATGCGGAACACGATAAACAAGACCGTTCTTGTAACCGGCGGCAGCGGTTTTATTGGATCACATCTTTGTCGGAAGCTGCTCGGCCTGGGGCACGACGTACTTTGCGTGGATAACCTGTTCACCGGCAGCAAAAGCAATATCCGTGACCTACTGTCGCACCCGAGCTTCGAGTTCATGCGTCACGACATCACGTTTCCGCTCTATGTCGAGGCCGACGAAATCTACAATCTCGCCTGTCCGGCTTCGCCGGTGCATTATCAGTTCGATCCGGTCCAGACGACGAAGACCTCGGTGCATGGTGCGATCAACATGCTCGGTGTCGCAAAACGCGTCAAGGCAAAGATTCTGCAGGCCTCCACCAGCGAAGTCTACGGAGACCCGGAAATTCACCCGCAGCCGGAAGGCTACTGGGGACGAGTCAATCCGATTGGTCCGCGAGCCTGCTACGACGAGGGCAAGCGTTGCGCGGAAACACTGTTCTTCGATTATTACCGGCAGTACCAGCTTCCGATCCGCGTGGTCCGGATCTTCAATACCTATGGTCCGAACATGCATCCGAACGACGGCCGGGTTGTATCGAATTTTATCGTTCAGGCGCTGCGTGGCGAAGACATCACGGTCTTCGGCGACGGTGGTCAGACGCGCAGTTTCCAGTTTATCGATGACCTCGTGACCGGCCTGGTTTGCATGATGACCAACGACCGCAATTTCATCGGGCCGATCAACCTTGGCAATCCACGTGAGTTCACGATCCTGGAACTGGCCGAACGCGTGCTGAAGCTCATTCCGGAAAGCCGAAGTCGCATCGTTTTCAGAGAGCTGCCGGCCGACGACCCGCGGCAGCGGAAACCCGACATCGCACTGGCGCAGGAAATTCTGAATTGGACGCCGGTGACGGAACTTGAGGAGGGGCTGCGCCAAACGATCGCCTACTTCCGTGCGGTGATAACCGATCCCGCGCGATTTGGCGGCTGATGCTCGAGGCGCTACGCCCAGGCCCGCGGCTGATCTCCTCACGCTCCCTATTACTGAGATGACTATCGCATCGACCTGTGGCGACACTCCTATCGTCAAATAATGCAAGTGTTGCACTTGTTGACTGAGAGCCGGGTAACAAGTCGAGGGGATACTCCCCTCATGCTCCCCTGTATCATGGGACGTTTCGCTCATTTTGAAACGGCCTATCGGAAGTTATAATGCCCATTTCAAACGCAGGACCGTGGTATATCTTATGGAAATTGCAATGAAAAGGTCACATTTTCCTAAATCGTGAGGATATGGCCGTGCAGAAACTAATGCCTGCGGATCAGGCTATGCTGATGGTTGCTTTTGGCAGGATGGATGTGGTGGCGCTGGCGGTGGCGATGGGAACCGTCTGCGCCATTGGGCTTTTTCTAATGACGGTTTCGCTGCTGATCAAAGGCGCGCCTGCAAGCATGCCTATCGGGCCACATTTGAGTCTCCTTAACATCTATCTGCCGGGATACAGCGTCAGCTGGGGGGGCGGCGTGATCGGTGCAGTTTACGCCTGGATTGCCGGCGCCGTGATGGGCTTTGTTTGGGCTGTCCTGTGGAATCTGACGCATTACCTCTACATCATCCTGATCGTCGTTCGCGACCGCTGGTGGAACCTGATGGGCGATTGAACCGGAAATGCCGATTTGGCTGGCCCGTAACAGTTTCACGGAAAAAAAGACACGAGAAATGAGTGAAAACGCACCCGTCATGATTAACGAAGTTCTTCTGCACGCAACGGTCAAGTGGAATACGCGGATGTTTGCAGGAATATGCGGCCTCATCGGCGCACTAACCTTGTTGTGCATGACATATCTTTCGCTCTTTCGAGGGATGCCCGACCCTGGCCATTATTTGAGTTTGCTGGGGTTATTTCTGCCGGGCTACACCGTCAGCGCCGGAGGCGCGTGGGTTGGATTTCTGTGGGGCGGCTTGATCGGAGCGGTTTCGGGCGCGATGATTTACCGTATCTACGCGCGCAGCATCCCGCAGCAGGTAGCCGATTATTTCGCCGGTAATAGATCCATACATACTCTTGAAAATGTTGTCCTGAAGCTCCACGGCCATTCTCTTGGCCTCGCGCTGGGCAGCCTGGCCGCGCTGGGGTTGCTGATTACGACGAATTGGCTGGTGGTTCGCGGGACCGCGGATGAAAGCGTTCACGCTGCGCTATTGTCCCAGTATCTTCCCGGGTATACGGTCAGCACCTCGGGTAGCATCCTCGGTGCGGTGGAAATTTTCGTCATCATTTATCTCTTCTGTGTTCTGCTGAGCGTGATTTATAACGGCGTTGTCGCCTTGCGGCAGAACGGCGCCGCATCATGAAAAATCCGGGCCACGTAGTGATATTGGGCGCCGGGCCGGCCGGGCTCGCTGCGGGTCATGAATTGAGCATCAATGGCGTAAAAGTGACCGTGTTGGAACGTAACGATTATGTCGGCGGCTTGTGCCGTACCGTGAAATACAAGGGATACAAGTTCGACCTGGGCGGGCACCGCTGGTTTACCAAGAACGAGGACCTCAACACCTGGTTCCGTCGCCTGATGGGCGACGAGATTGTCATGGTGGACCGCATCAGCCGCATTTACTATGGTGGCAAATACTTTTTCTACCCGGTTCGTTTTTCCGACATCCTGAAGAAAACCGGCCCGTTCACGATACTGCACGCAGGCCTGGCATTCCTGTGGGCCGTCCTCGCGCAATCGATCACCAATAAGCCGCCAGCCAACATGAAGGAGGCGTACGTCGCGCAATTCGGCAGCAAACTGTATGACATGTTTTTCCGCCGCTATAGCGAAAAAGTTTGGGGGTGCCCTTGCGAAGAGCTGTCGGCGGACTGGGTGTCCCAGCGCAGCAAAGGCCTGTCGATCTGGACGCTGGTGCGGGAGTCGCTGGTGGGCAACAAAGAACAAGTCACCAGCCTGATCGATAATTTCATGTATCCGCGCGATGGTTACGTTCGCATTCCGGAACGGATGGCTGAAGACATACAACGCCAGGGCAATGAGGTGCTGCTCGGCGCGGGAGTGACCCGGCTTACTTATCATGGCGCCAGTGATATTGAAGTGTTTTACCAGAAGAATGGCCAAGAGCGCAGCGTACGTGCGAACGCGGTTTTGTCCACCCTCCCGCTCGGACTGCTGGTGCAAATGCTCACCCCGGCTTGCGGCGAGAAAGTGGCGGCTGCGGCGCGCGGCCTGGTGTTCCGCGACTTGGTCACCGTTAACGCTATTTTCAGGCGCAAGCAGGTCTCGCCCGATACGTGGCTGTACGTGCAGGATGAGGACGTGTTGTTCGGAAGGCTGCACGAGCCGAAAAACTGGAGCGCCGCGATGGTGCCCGACGACGAGCATACCTCCGTGGTTCTGGAATGTTTTTGCACGCGGGGCGATTCCGTTTGGCAAATGACCGATGAGCAAATTGTGCAGCGGTGTCTGAGGGATCTGGTGGATAAGCTAAAATTCGTCCGCGATGAGGATTTCGAGGACGCTGCAGTGGTGCGCACCACACAGACTTATCCCGTCTATGATCTTGAATACGCAGAAAAGGTCGCCACTATCAAGGCGTTTCTGCACGACTTTGATGGGCTGCACATCGTCGGGCGCGGCGGCACCTTCCGATACAACAACGCGGATCATTCGATAGAAATGGGGCTGCTGCTTGGCCGCAAGCTGCTGGGTTATGACATCGACCACCTGGCCGTGAACACTGAACCGGAGTACCAGGAAATCAAGCAGGGCGATTCGATCCAGCGCGATCATTTTACCGATGCAACGTCGTCCTCCGGGAATCAGCCAAAACCCCCGCGGAACAAACGGCTTGTTGTTGACTGAATCTCCACTGCGGATAGCGGTGGTGGGCGCCGGCCTGATGGGGCGATGGCATGCCTATTTCGCGCAGCGCCTCGGCGCGGAAGTGGCGGCCGTTGTCGATAGCGCACCGGGTGCCGATACCATGGTGCGCGTGCTGGAAGACGCGGCCGGCCGATGAGCGAGTCGTTGAGATTCTGCCTCGTAACGACGTTCTATCCGCCATACCATTTCGGCGGTGACGCTATCTTCGTGCAACGCCTCGCGCACGCCATCGCCGCGCGGGGTCACTCCGTTGACGTCGTGCACTCGGTCGACGCCTATCGGCTCTCGCGCTCAGCTCCCCGCGACGGCTACACGGAAACGCAGGGTGTGCGACGGCTTCCGCTTCAAACACCTGTGCCGTTCCTTTCGACCTTGTTCTCCCATCAATTCGGAAGTCCGGGTCCGTACCACCGGCGCTTGCGCGAGATTCTCGGGTCTGATCGATACGACGTGATCCACTTCCACAATATCTCTCTCGTGGGCGGCCCGGAAGTGCTGTGCTACGGCGATTGTGTGAAACTCTACACGACGCACGAGTACTGGCTCGTCTGCCCCACCCACGTGCTCTTCAAGTTCGATCGTGAGGCATGCCGCTCGAAAGAATGTCTGCTTTGCACGCTGCGCGCGCGACGCCCGCCGCAGCTTTGGCGATCGACCGCGCGCGCGAGGCGGTGCGTCGCCCGGCTCGATCGGCTCCTCATTCCGAGCCGTTTCGCGATGCAGCGTCATAGCGACGAAGGCATTCTGGCAGCGATGGAGGTATTGCCGCATTTCGTGCCGGTCCCTCGCGAGGAACCGCGGCGCGCCGACGGTCGCGATGGCAGCTTCCTCTTCGTCGGACGCCTGGAGAAACTGAAAGGCCTTCAGGATCTCTTTCCGATGCTACGGGCCTTCCCGCAGGCGCACCTGCGCATTGCTGGCACCGGGACGTACGAGGCCGAGCTACGTCGCATGGCGTCAGATCTTCCGAACGTGGGGTTCCTGGGGCAGGCGCAGCCGTCGCGCGTTGCCGAACTCTATCGCGAAGCGCTCGCGGTCGTTGTTCCATCGCTTTGCTACGAAGTCTTCCCGCTGGCTGCGGCGGAGGCGCTCGCGCACGGCGTTCCCGTCGTCGCGCGCCGCATCGGCGCGCTCGCGGAAATCGTCGAAGAGAGCGGCGGCGGACTCCTCTTCGAGTCCATCGCGGAATGCCGCTCGGCGATGGAGCAACTGCTCGCTTCGCCGGCGCTCCGCTGCGAGTTGGGCGACCGCGGGCGCCGCTTTGCGCTCGAGCAATGGACCGAGGAGGTCCACCTCGAGCGGTATCTGGAACTTGTCCGGAGCCTCATGAAGAAGCGCGCCGCTTCCGCCGCTGGTGTTTCTGCGCAAGATCGTAGTGGCTGCAAATGATCAACCGCAGCACCGCCACCGGTTGGGGCGCGCCCTTCCCTGGCTGTGTTTTTTCCTGATTGGTAGGGAGTTGTGCAAGGGGCGCGGCGATCTGGAAAACATCGTGCGAAGATGAGCGATAGGCCGACCATTTCGGTGATCATGCCGGTCTACAACGGCCGCGCGTTCATCGCACGCAGCTTGTCGCCGCTGCTCGACATGCTGCACCGGGGCGAACTGCTCGAAGTGATCGTGGTGGACGACACTTCTACCGATGACACGGCTGTCATGGCGGAAGCGATGGGCGCCCGCGTCATGCCGTCGGGCGGCCGTCTGGGTCCCGGTGGAGCACGCAATGAGGCGGCGGCGCAGGCAAAAGGCGACATACTATGGTTTGTCGATGCGGATGTCATCGTGCATGACGACGCGGCGCGTGAGCTCCAGCGCGCATTTGCCGAACCTGGCGTTACCGCGGTGTTCGGCTCCTACGACGATCAGCCGCCTGCGAAGAACTTCCTTTCACAATACAAGAATCTGGTACACCATTTTTACCATCATCGAGGCCACAGGGATGCATCCACTTTCTGGGCGGGATGCGGCGGGGTACGCAAGGAAGCGTTTCTGGCCGTGGACGGATTTGATGTGGTGCGGTATACGCGGCCATCGATCGAAGATATCGAGTTGGGGTACCGGCTGCGCGCCGCAGGCGGCCGGATCGTGCTGTGGCCGGCGTTACAAGGAACACATCTGAAAGTATGGCGGTTCTTCAACCTGATCCATACCGAGGTATTCTGTCGTGCTATTCCCTGGTCGCGGCTCATGCTGTCCCAGACCGGGTTGGTCAATGACCTTAACGTCGGAACCGGAGAACGGATGCGCGCCGTCGTGGCTGGCATTTTTTTTGTCGGCACCGCCGCTTCTCTGCATCCCGCTGTGCCCGGGTGGGTCGCATTGGCCTCGTTCGGCGCGATCGCATTAGCGAATGGCAGTCTGCTGCGCTTGTTCTACCGCCGCAAGGGGCCAGTGTTTGCCTTGGGCGCATTATTGTTCCATCAGGTCTACTATCTATACAGCAGCGCCGCCTTTGCCTGGTGCTGGCTGGAATACCGAATCACCAAGATGACAAGGGCGGGGTGAAGCCTACGGTCTTGAAACGACAGCGATGCTCCATAGCCTGCCGAGATAGTTGCCGCGGCTGTATTTGATTTAGCATGGCGACCGGAAAAGCTTAAGGCGCCGCATGAGACTTGGCCTCTACATCCGCCTTGGCCCGCATGAGGCGCAGGAGATCGGGTAGCAGCTTTCGGTCGATCAAAAGCGCGAACAGGACATAGACCGCGGCGGCCGCGGCGGCTCCGAGAACGGGATGCGTGTCAAGGCCCTGAGCCAGCAGGCCACCCAAGCCAGCCCCGCAAGCCGGCAGCAAGACAGCTGTGATGCCGGGCAAGGGGCCGACCTTGCGCATGCCAAAAGCATGCGCCATCGCCCAAACGGCCAGGCTGGCCGCCGTCATGGCAATCGCTGCCCCCACCGCCCCGAAACGGCTCGTAAGCGCGAGGCCGACCATGAGCACCACGGCGGCACCGGCAAGCTGCGCGAAGAGGACATATCGCTGCAGACCCTTCGCGATCAGCGCCCAGCGCGCGTGGCCGGAGAGGAGCGTGACCGGCAAGGCCCAGATCAACACGGCGAAAGCGGGAGCCGCCTCGGCAAACGAGGTGCCGAAGCCAAGAATCATCAGCGGCCGCGCGACCAGGGTCAGGATCAAGGCGATCAGTATCCCGCCCCACGCGACGACACGGAAGGAAGCACCGATCAGGGCGTGCAATTCGTCAGGCGAGCCTGCGGCGCGGCGGGCCACGGTGGGATACAGATTCCAATGATAGATCCAGCTAAAAGTCAGGAGGGATATGACGACCCGGTGCGAGGCGGCGAACCAAGCCAAAGAGACCCCACCGACGAGATTGGCGACCAGGAACAGGGGCGCGTACTGGATGAAGGCCCACACGACATTGCTCAGGCCGACCGAGAACCCCTCGCGAATCAGGCGAATCACGTCCTTAGGCGTGAACTTCAATCGCACCGGGCAAATTCGCACTCTTTGTGTGCCGAGGTAATACGCCGTCGTGAGCACAACCGCGGCAATCTCGGCCAGGCCGACATAAAGAATATCCAGCTCGGAGTGGACCAGGATCACGACCCCAGCGGCGAAGGCGCACATCCGGATAAGCTGGGCGAACGCGGCCGCATTCATCATTTCCCGCCCTTGCAGCAACCAGTCCTGCTTCCACGGGACCGCCAGCAGGCTTAGCGCGTAAAGCCAGACCAGCTTGACAGCCGTCTCCGGCTGGCCCGACCAAAGCGCTGCGAGACCCAAAACCGGAACCGCGACACAGGCGATCACCAAGCGGGCGCCCGATATAAGCGCCGCGAGCGACGCGGCCGATTCCGGCTTCGCCGCGAGCTCGCGCACCCCGATAGGGCCCATACCCCAATCGACGACCATGGCGAAGAAGACCGCCAGGCCCACGGCATACTCTGCGATGCCATAGGATGCGGGGCCCAAGGTCCTGGCGAGATAGGCGAAAGCGACAAACCCCACGACCTTGCTGACGAACTGGCCACTCGAAAGAACCAGAAAATCGCGCGCGAGCTTGAACCTCACGAGCCGCAAGCCTCCCCGGGTCTCGCGAAGGTCACTTTGCTAGCCAGATTCAAGGGCAAACTTGCGTCGGGCGCGGATAAAGGCCCGGATAGACACAAAGCGAAACCCCGAGCGGGAATCCTTGGCAAAAGCCGGTATAACCGGTTAGCACCAGTTCCTAACACGATCTCATCTTATCTCATGACAAGGTCACGCCCGCTACGAAAATATTCGTTAACTATTCAATAAAATCTTATCTAATAAAAGACTGATTCAATGCCGACGGAAAATTGAGATTGTCGCCAAAGTCTCGTTTTGCGGAAATGTGAAACCACACTATAATAATGATCGAAGATAAGGACCGGTGGAATATGGTATCTGCTGCAAAAGCCCGCTGAGATGGGTGTGTTTTTCGCCACGATTCCTTGTCGATAAGTTCGTTTCATTGTCACGCAATCGCAAACCCCCGGCTTGATCAATATGCTTAGCACCGAGTCACGCGACACCAGACTGGAGGCAGCCTCTCAGGCCGCACCCAAGCCCGTGGGCGTTTCTGTCGTTATTCCGGCGTATAACGAGGAAATGGCGATCGTTCAAACCGTCGCCGCGGTCAATCAGGCCTTGTCTGGCCTGTCGACCACCTATGAGGTTGTCGTGGTCGATGACGGCTCGACGGATGGTACCGCCGAGAGGGCGGAGTCCACCAGCGCGCGGGTCATCCGCTGCGGAGAGAACGGCGGCTACGGCTCCGCGCTGAAGCGCGGCATTGCCGCGAGCGATTCGGAATTCGTTGCAATCATCGATGCGGACGGCACCTATCCGGCGGCCGGCTTGCTCGCCATGCTGGATACCGCGGAGCACGCCGACATGGTGGTGGGCGCCCGCAACGCCGACATGACCAACGTACCCTTCATCCGGCGCCCCGCGAAATTCATACTCAACAGCCTGGCGAATTACCTGGCGCAAAAAAAGATTCCCGATCTCAACTCAGGCCTGCGCGTATTCCGGCGCGGCGTGCTGACGCGATTCATTCCTTTGCTGCCCATGGGCTTCTCCTTCACCACAACGATCACGTTGTGCATGATCTGCTCCGGTTTGCGGGTGGTTTATGTGCCGATCGAATACGGCCGCCGGATCGGGAACTCCAAGATTCGCTTCACTGATTTCTTCAATTTTATCCTGCTCGTGCTGCGCGCCATCGTGTTATTCAATCCCTTGCGGGTTTTTTTGCCGCTGGGGTTCGCGCTATTCCTGCTCGGCGTTTCGAAGCTGGTGTATGACATTTTCATAGGTGATTTGTCCGAGAGCGCCGTCCTCGGCATCCTGGCCGCGATCATCATCTGGTCGTTTGGCCTGATCGCCGACATGCTGGCGCGCCTGCACCTGCGGCCCTAGATTATTCCGCGATCGATTTGGAGATCGCGGCTCGAGATACGCATGGGCGAGCCCGAAGCCACGCGCAACAAGAGGTTTCCCGTGCGTTGGGCGTTGAAGTTCGGCGTCTCGGCGATTCTGCTTGGTGCGATTCTCTGGCTATTGCCGACGGACCAGGTTTGGGGCGCGATCCTGCGCATTCCAATGTGGCTCTGGGCCGCTGTCCTTATGCTGTTTCTGGCTGGGCATGCCGGCGCCGCGGCCAAGTGGTGGCTGCTCGTCGCCAAAGGCTCAAACGTCGCTTTCTCGTCCGCGTTGAGAGCGCATTTCGCGGGCTTGGCGGCCAATCTTTGCTTGCCCGGTGTGGCCGGCGGCGACGTGATTCGCGCGGGTATGGTCTTTCGCGATTCTGACAGCAAGGCTCGCGTTGCCTTGGGATCGCTGGCCGATCGGCTCTTAGACACCATCGCGCTTTTGTTCCTCGCCGGGTTGGGCGCGGTCATGACCTTCGGCGCCCAGGCTTTCGCCACCGGTCCGCTGCCCCTCGTGGTCGTGTTCGTGTTCGTGCTGCTGGCGATTCTCGGTTGCGCACTGGTGGCGGTCATTCTGCCGCGTATCGCCAAGGGCGGTATGTTGGCCAAGCTTGCCATGGCCCTTGAGGAGTTTCGGCGCCGGCCGGGGCGCCTGGCCCTGTGCCTGTCGTTGTCCATATTGATCCAGGCTGGATTCGTCGGCCTAAATGTCGCCTTGGCCACGGCAAGTGGGCTCACCGTCCCGGCGTTGGCCTGGTACTTCGCTTGGCCGCTCGCCAAGCTGATCTCAATTGTGCCCATCAGCCTGGCCGGGCTGGGCGTGCGCGAAGCCAGCCTGGCTGCGCTCTTGGCGCCCTTGGGCGCCGATCCAGCCAAGGTGGTCGCGGTCGGCTTGCTGTGGCAGACCGTCATCTTCGCAACCGGCATACTCGGCGGGATCATGCTGCTTCTGCCCGCCAAACCGAAGGGGCCAGGCGGAGCGCCGGTCGGATTCAGCGATCCCCTTTCGACACAACACGTAGCACGGCGGGACGAATGAGCGAACGCACCAAGCATGTTCCCGGCAGCGCGCCCGGCCATACCCAGGGTGGCGCGGCCAAATCGTCGGCACCAAGTGGTCCGCGCGTCGCGATTCTGGGCGCCGGCCCGGCGGGAGTCGCGGCCGCGCTTGGCCTGGCGCGCGAGAAGCGTGCGCAGGTCACGGTGATCGAGCGGCGCGAGTCTGTCGGCGGCAACGCGGGCAGCTTTCAGTTGGAAGGGGTTTGGTGCGATTACGGCAGCCACCGTTTCCACCCCGCCGCCGGACCCGGCGTTTTGGCCGAGGTCAAGGCGCTGCTCGGCGATGATCTGCTTTGGCGGCCACGGCACGGACGCATCCTGCTTCGGAACCGTTGGATTCACTTCCCGCTGAAACCACTCGACCTGATCTTGCGGCTGCCCAAGGGCTTCACGATCTCACTGGCCTTCGACACCCTGCGCAAGTTCCTGCCCAACACGCCGCCCGCGGAAGAAAACTTTGCCACAGTGCTGCGGCGCGGCCTGGGCGCGACCCTGAGCGAAAACTTTTACTACCCCTATGTCCGGAAGTTGTGGGGCGTCGACCCCACCGCGCTCGCGCCGACCCTGGCCAAACGCCGGGTCTCGGGCAGTTCGGTTGGCAAGATTCTGGGCAAGATCTTGCGCCAGATTCCCGGCCTGAAGCAGAAGACCACCGGCGGCTTCTATTACCCGCGCCAGGGCTTTGGCCGCATCTCGAACGGGCTGCAAGAGGCCGCGGCGGGGCACGGCGCTGCGTTCGTGCTCGGCGCGCAAGTGCGCGGCATCGAACTGCAGGACGGGCGCGTCAGGGCGATCAGCTATGGAAACAACGTGGAGACCCAACGCCAGGAAGTCGACTGCGTATGGTCGACCCTGCCGATCACCTTGCTGATCCAGATGATGGCGCCGCCACCGCCGCAAGCCGTGATCGAGGCCGCCCGGCGGATTCGCTTCCGTGGCATGATCCTGGTCTATCTGGTTCTTGAGCAGACGCAGTTCACGGAATACGACGCCCACTATTTCCCGGAACTGACGGTACCGATCTCGCGCCTGTCGGAACCGAAGAACTATTCGGCCAACCTGGAGCCACGCGACTGCACGGTTTTGTGCGCGGAGTTGCCGGCCGACCCGGGCGACGAGCATTGGGGTCTGAGCGACGAGGAACTCGGCGAACGCCTCTGCGCTTGGCTGGGCAAGGTGGGCCTGCCGGTGCGGGCGCCGGTACGGAAGACGATCACCCGGCGCTTGGGCCAGGCCTATCCGGTTTATGACCGCGATTACGAAGATCACTTCAAGATCATGGACCAATGGCTGACGGGCATCGAAGGGCTGCTGACCTTTGGCCGCCAAGGACTCTTCGCGCACGACAATACGCACCACGCGATGGCGATGGCGCATGCCGCCTGCGACTGCCTGCGGCCCGACGGCAGCTTCGACCGGGCGCGCTGGGCAGAGTATCGGCTCGAATTTGAAACCCACGTGGTCGAGGATTAGAGCCATGAACAGCGCGGTCAATGTGCTGATGTATCACGCGATCTCCGATGCGCCGGGCCCGACCAGCATCGACCCGGCAACGTTTCGCCGCCAGATGGACGCTCTGGCCGCGCGCGGCTATGAGCTCGTGCCCCTGCGCGACCTGGCGGCGTGGCATGAGGGAAGCACGGTACTGCCGGCACGCGCCGCCGTCATCACCTTCGATGATGGCTTCGCGGATTTCGCCGAGCAGGCCGCACCCATACTCCTGGCCCGGGGCTGGAGCGCGACCGTGTTCCTGCCCACAGGACGCCTAGGCGGCAGGGAAGACTGGGACGGTGCCGACGAACCAACCCGTCCGCTCATGACCTGGGCGCAGGTCGAAGACCTGGCGGCACGCGGCATCGACTTCGGTGCCCACAGCGTCAGTCACGCCGACCTGACGAAGCTGGGCGCCGCCGATTTGGAGCGGGAGATTCGCCAATCGTCAAAGGATATCGAACGCCACATGGGTCAGGCGCCGGTCGGTTTTGCGCCACCCTATGGCCGCTCCAGCTGCGCCGTGCGCGCGGCGATTGGCAAATGGTTCCGCGTTTCGGTCGGCACGCGCCTGCAGCGCGCGACGCGCGACTGCGACCTTCTGGACCTCCCGAGGATCGAGATGCACTACTTCCGTGACCTCGCACGCTGGGACGCCTATCTGGACGGGCGTGCCGAGTTTTATTTTGAATTGCGGCGCGCTTTGCGCCGCTTGCGGCAAATCGCCGTCGAGCGTCGCTGGAGCTGACGCAATGGCACGTGTCCCCCTGCACAACACAATCATAGGCTGCTCCGAGGCGCATTAGATGACGCACTGCAACCCGGTTACGGTGGGACGAAGTGATCGCGTCGATTCCTACGTGTAGTCTCCTACTCGACATAGTCAATAACGACTAGGTTTCAGTAATCCGATTACCTAATCAACGCAGTCCCACCAGCGATTCCCGTCATTGAACGGTTACATTCGTGTCAGTCCGCGCAGAGACTTGTCCACTGAGGCTTGAACGCGACATACTGAACGCCACGACAAGGCAGGTTTCTTTAACATTTCTTTGGTGTTGTGCCGGGCCGCGTGGAGTTCTGAATCGGGGCTGGCGCCCACCCAGAACGCAGTAAGTTCTTAATAGAACACTTACATGTTGTATACTTCAAACTAATGTTGATCAGGTAACCGCTCAATTTGCAAACTCGCATGATTCTTCGAGACATCTTGACGAACACGCTTCTGCGGCGCGTGGCCAAACACCTGCAGATCAATTGGCAGAACCTGGCGATACCGCGGGTTCCGAGCCCGCCTTTTCTGATTCTTTTTATCAACTCCATTTGCAACATGAAGTGCGAGCACTGTTTCTATTGGAAGGAGCTCAATCAGAAAACCGATCTGAAATTCGACGAACTCGTCGCGCTGTCCAACGAGCTTGGCCATGTCGAGCAGCTAAATCTCTCGGGCGGTGAACCCTTCCTGCGCAAGGAGTTCGCGGCAGTCTGCCGTCAGTTCATCCGCCGAAACGGCGTCAAGGAAATCTATTGCCCGACCAATGGCTACTTTACTGCGAAGACGATTCAGGCCCTGCGCGAGGTTTTGAAGGAAGAAAGCCTGAGAGTCCTCGGCATAGAAATCTCTCTCGATGGCATGCCGGCGTTTCACGACGAATTTCGCAAGGCCCGCTACTCCTTCCACAAAGCGATGGAGACCTACGAGGCGCTCGCCGAGCTGCAGAAGGAGGATCCGCGGCTGCAGATTTTTGCGATCTCCACGGCGACTGCCGATAACATGCATGAGATCAGGCAGCTGACTACCTATCTCTTTGACCGTTGCCCGCAAATGAGTCAGCACCACCTAGCGATTATCCGCGGCGATCGGAAGAATCCGAGCCTCACCGGCCCGGCCCTTGAGGAGTACAAAGAGCTCTATAACTACGCGCGCCAGCTCTGGATCGAACGGGCCGGCCAGCGGCGTGGCTCGATCGTCGATCCCATGCTGCAATGGGCAAAGTGCGAGAGCGCGAGACTGCAAGAGCAGGTGATACCGTGCCGCGCTGGTGTCTTGAGCGCCGTCATCCATGCCAATGGCGATGTGGGTGTGTGCGAGCAGCGTCCTCCGATCGGCAACCTCCGAAAGAACAGTTTCATGGAGATTTGGCGCGCCCATCACACGCAGCAGATCCGCAAGTCGATCAAGGCGAAAGAATGCTATTGCACGAACGAGATCTTCATGTGGACCAGCATCGTGTTTCAGCCATTTCAACTGGCCAAATCGATGCTTGGAGCGAAGGTCTGGAAAAACGTTGAATCGCTGAGCACAGAGAAGCGGGTCGACTATGCCGACGCCGCAACCCGGATGGAGGTGCCGCGCCCGCGCCAGAACGATGCCACCCGAGTCGCTCGAGGCAGCCAGCAGGTTTCGGTCGCCGAGAACGCGGTCGAAGCGGAGTATTAAATCTACTCTTCCTGAGTAAGCCCTTTGTCGTTGAGCCACGCTCGTCGGGCCGCATTTACAGGAACTACTGCCCGATGACCGAACGCAGGTCAGACTGGTTGTGGCTGGGTGTTATCGTGGGCCTTGCGCTGGTGTTGCGCGCCGTCAAGCTAGACGCGGGACTGTGGTATGACGAGATCAAAACCTTGATCGATTCCGTGCGGCCGCCGCTCGCCGAGATCCTGACGCACTTTCCGGGCAACAATGACCACCCGTTGTATTCTGTTCTCGCCCATATCTCGATCAGCATCTTCGGGGAACACGCGTGGAGCCTGCGCCTGCCGTCCGTCATATTCGGCCTGGCCGCGATCCCGATGCTCTATATTTTCGCGCTACAGGTCACCACGCGCCTGGAGGCCGTTGCCGCGGCCTGCCTGCTCGCCATTTCCTACCATCATATCTGGTTCTCTCAGAATGCACGCGGCTACGCCATGTTGCTGTTCTGGACCTTGCTGACCAGCTACCTGCTTCTCGAGGGGCTAAAGAACAACCGGCGCGCTACTTTCGTGGCGTATGCAGCAGTCGCCGCCCTTGGCGTCTATACCCATCTGACCATGGTCTTCGTGGTGGCCAGCCACGTGGCTGTGGCTGCCTGGCATGTGTTGTTCGCTCGGCCGGGAAAGTCCGACATGCGCGCGTTGATCAATCCGGCGCTCGGCTTCGTGCTCGCCGGCATCTTCACGTTGCTGCTTTACGCGCCGATTCTGGCCGAGGTGCATACGTTCTTCGAGGAGAAGTCCGTGTCCCGGGAAGCGCGTGTGGCAACGCCCGGGTGGGCCTTCCTGGCTGCCCTGCGCGGATTGAATATTGGGTTCACGGTGGCCGGAGGGACGATCCTCGCGGGCCTTCTGGTACTGATCGGAGCCTGGAGCTACCTACGCCAATCCATCGCAATCAGTGCGCTCTTCGTATTGCCGGCGCCAATCATCCTTGCGGTCGCCGTAATGCTTCAGCGTCCGGTCTTTCCGAGGTTCTTTTTTGTCCTGATGGGCTTTGGTCTCTTGATCGCGGTGCGCGGCGCGGTGATCCTTGGCAATTGGATCGCCAACCGCTTGCCCGCGTCCGGCACGGCACAACGCCTAGCCTGCAGTCTGCCGGTGGTACTAATCGGTGGGCTTGTCATTCTCTCGGCTCTCGCCTTGCCACGCCTCTACGCGCACCCGAAGCAAGCCTATGAACAAGCCCTGCGCTTCGTAGAGGGTTCGCGGCAAAAGGGCGAAAGTATCGTTGTCGTGGGCGCTGGTGCAGCCGATCCGTATCAGCATTATTACTCGAAGCCCTGGCCGAGAATAGAAAGCGTCGAAGAGTTGACTGCGGCCCGCGAAACCGGATCCCTCTGGTTAATTTACACGTTTCGTCGCTATATCGAGCACCGACAGCCTGTTTTCTGGAACGCGATTGAGACGACGTGCGCGCCGGTCAAGTCTTTTCCGGCGACCGTCGCCGGCGGCGAGATCGAGATACGTAAATGCGAGGCCAAATGAACGGTCTTGCTAGGCAGGTGCCCGAGCATTCCGTTTGTGACGGAAGCGCGGATTCTGGGTCCACGGGTCGCGCGCTCTGTACGGGCCATCGATATCAACAAGGATTCGATAGTTGATGGCATCGATCTTGGGAAAATTGACACTGCTGGTATTGTCCGTCCTGATTGCTTTGGGGGGGGCGGAACTCGCGGTTCGGCTTGCCGGGATCGGCAGTGACCAATTCCTGCAGCAGGACCCGGTCCTGGGTGTCCATTATATCCCAGGCAAGCGCGGGCTTAGCCAGGGGAGTTGCTACCGGGCTGATGTGACGACCAATTCCCACGGTTGGCGCAGCGGCGAAACCACATGGAAAAAACCAGAAGGCGTCTTCCGTATTGTTATCCTCGGCGATTCCTTTATCGGCGCCCTGCAAGTCAATGATGACCAGACTTTCAGCGCGGTCAGCGAAACGTTGCTCAACCGGTCCGGCCTTGCCCGGCGCGTCGAGGTCATCAACCTTGGAGTGCCGTCATTCGGAAACGATCAGGAATACCTGGCACTACGCGAATTCGGGAAAAGGTACGAGCCTGATTTCGTGATTTTGGCGATCTACGCCCAGAACGATGTTAAAAACAACTCGATCGTGCTCGAACGCCGCGATAGTGCCTATCCCAAGCCGTACTTTGAAATGCGTAATGGCGAGCTGGTCGAGGTTCCATACCGGGATCCGACTCCCGGCTGGATCGCATTTCTGCGCCGCCTCGCGCAACCGCTTCGGCTGTATCCCTTGACGCGCGACACACTGACGAAAATTCTAATCATCCACCGGATTCTGTACAGGACCGGGATCGTCGGCACTATTCCGCGAGACGAGCCCAAGGCAAGGCAAGTGAGCCGGTTCCCGGGGCGATGGGACCGGCAGAGCGCAGTCTATCGGCGAACCTATGATGGCGAATGGCTGGAAGCCTGGGAAATCACCAAGGCCTTGCTAGTAAGGACCAGAAACGAAGCACGCGACATTGGCGCCGGTTTCCTACTGGTAGGGATCGCTGATCCGATCGCGGTCCTGCCCGAATTTGTCAAGCGAGAAGTCTTTCCAGCCAACCTGAGGCCTGAACTGGACCCAGACAAGCCAACTGCAATACTCGATGAGTTTGCGGCTTCCCGGGACATCGATTTCTTCACATTGGTGCCGATATTCCGTTCGCACATCGGCCAAAGTGAAGATGCCTTCACAAAATACTACCTGTCATGTGACGGGCACTGGACCGTGTCGGGGAATCGCCTTGCGGCCCAAGCAGTCGTCCAACATTTGATCCCTATTCTGAAGCAGAGGATCGGCGGTTGACAGCAACCGAGAAATATCGGTTGTTCACGCGGGTCTTCCTTACCCTGGGATTCGGCGTGCTAGGTCTCGCCTACGCCGTAATTTGTTTTCGGACGGGCAGTTTGTGGCCGTGGTCCCATGTCGTGCACGAGGACGGTATCCGGACGCTGCTGGGAACCGTCTTTTATTTCGAACATGGCGCGCGTGAGCTTCTTCTCGATATCGTGCTAGGTGTCACCGTTGGCGGGTGTCTTTTGTTCGCGTGCCCGCCCCTGGAACGCAAAGGCGGTGGCGCGACCAGGCGGGCGGACGGTATCGTCAGCATCGCCGTGGCATCTGGACTTGCTGTTGCGATCATCCTGGCCGGAGCCGCGATCGATGTCGGTTTGGCCGGACTGCGCGACAATCTGTTGCAGTACCACACTCGGCCTCTCGCGCCGTTGGAATGGGGCTCGCATTGGCGATACCATCTACTGTCTCGGCTGGCGCTGATCCTCAGCGCGTTGGGAATCGCCGGCTTCCTGCGGCTCTTCATTGGCGGCGAGGTTAATCGGCTGGCACGCCACGGTATGCGTATTTTCGGTGCCGCGCTCGTCGCGTTTGCGCTCTTCACGTTCGTGTTCTCGAACCGCCTTGCCGCTTTCTTGATGCCACTGTTTGACCCGGTGTACCTGGGCCATCAGGCACGGGAAGTCTTCACGCACGTCCTAGCAACCCTGCCGATCGCGTGGGGAATTTGCATGGCTGTCGTCAGGCCAGGGCTCGCCTGGTCGGCGGATCGTCACGCGACGGTATTCGCATGGCCGGTGACAACGGCCGCGGGCGTGCTGGGAGCCGTTCTAGGATTATACGTTTGTGTAAGAGCGCTGCTCAGCGATTCGGCCTCCCACGGCCAAACGGACGACCTCGCAATGCTGCTGTTTCCCCATTTTTTCGAGCACGTGCAAACGTACGTCGTGGTAACGGCTTTCGCGTTGCTGGTTTATCAGGCGACTTTGAAGACAAGCAGGCGTATGTGATGGTGGAGGTCGCGCAGAATACAACGGCGCGCCAGCGAGCCGCGCAGGTCGGCATTTTCAGGCGCATTCGACGACAAATGCTGAGTTGACGTGAATGTCGCGCCCGCTGATACTTGGCGTCGCGCGGTTGGATTGCCTGACCTCATATTTCACGCTCACCTGCAAAAAGTTGCCCCTGGTGCCGGACCTGATTTCAGAAACGCCGCGAATGCGCGTTGGTGTCGAGGCGTGCACGTGGGCCAATCGCCGCGGCTATGGCCGGTTCACGCGGGAACTCGTGTCTACGATGGTGACGCGGCATCCCCAGCATCGCTTTGTCCTTGTTGTAGACAGCCATACGGCGCGCGAGTGCTTGTTTCCCGCTGGCACCGAGACTGTTGTCGTCGATACGGCGGCGCAACCGACGAAAGCTGCGGCCGCCGACGGATCGCGTAGTCTGCAAGACGTGTGGCGGATGAGCCGTGCGCTCGCCAATGCCCGGTTCGATGTCGTATTGTTTCCGACTCGCTACACGTTTGTGCCGATGCTGCGCCGAACCCCCGTCGTGCTGACGATCCACGACGCCACAGATGTCAAGCATCCGCGGCTTTTGTTTCCGACCTGGCGCTCGCGGTTGCTTTGGAAGATGAAATCGCAGCTGGCGATTCGGCGAGCGGATCGCATTGTCACGGTGTCGAATGACGCGCGGCGGCAGATTGCCGCTGCCTTTGGCCTGCGCGAGGCCTCGATCGCCGTGGTGAGCGAGGGCCCCGACGCTGTCTTTCGTCCGCGCCCGGGCGATTCGGCGGTAGAACGCATTCGCGACCGCTATCAGCTGCCGCGTGCCGAAAACCTCATTCTCTATGTCGGTGGCATCAGTCCTCACAAGAACCTCGATACACTATTGCGCGCCGCGGCAATCGTACGCAAGAGTGAGCCGGGCGGTTGGCATATGGTTCTCGTCGGCGACTACCAAGGCGACAGTTTCCTGGGTTGCTACCGGGAACTGTCGGTGCTCGCGCGCGCGCTCGCAATCGCCGATGTCATAACGTTTACCGGATTTGTCCCCGACGATGACCTCGCGCTGCTCTACAACGCCGCGACGTTGCTCGCGCTGCCTTCCAAGGGAGAAGGGTTCGGCCTTCCGGTGGTCGAGGCGATGGCGTGCGGATTGCCGGTCATCGCGAGCAACCGGAATTCGCTTCCGGAGGTGTTGGGCGGAGCGGGAATGCTCTTCGACCCTGACTCGGATCAGGCGCTTGCTGCGTGCATTCTGCGCTTGCTCCGCGAGCCGGCCCTGCGTGCGGATTTGCGTGCACGCGGGCTCGACCGCGCACGCGCCTACACGTGGGACGCGGGAGCAGACACCATGGTGTGCGTGCTCGAAGACGCGGCCGCAAGGCGATGAGTGGCAGTCATCCGGTCTGTCTCGCCGCCACCGCCAATATTCGCTGCCACTCTCGAGGTGACCGCCCAGCCCATCGGCTTGCCAATTCAACGTTCCGCGCGTCGCTAAATGCGCCTACACCGCAACAACCCGGTTTGCATTTACTACCCCGAGGATGCCCGAAACTCCCAACAAAGCAACCGATGCGTGAACAGTCCCTTCGTTACCCCGGCCCGTTTTCTGTCATTGCCTAGCATCCCTGCTAGGGCTGGACGCCCAAACTACAGGGCGGATTACTATTGGGCCGACTTGTTGGTCGTCGATACCGTCGTATTACTTGCGCCGGAAAAGAAATATCGCGCCGCCAGAAAATTGACGGGAACCATCATACCGGCCACGACCGCCCCTGCAATCCGCGGACTCAGTTCAAGCCATTCGATCGCCCCGGAAAGTAGAGATTCGCTGACGACGAAGCTGATCAAATAGAAAATAGTGTTGCCGGCCACCCCGACCGCCGTTCCCCGGGTACGAAAAACAAACCTCGGATAGACGACGTTGACGAAAACGATCCCGCACACGAACGCGACGGCCCATGCCAATAACGGAGACAGCGCGTACAGAAGCAAAAAATAGACAGCCAGCGTTCCAAGCGTATTAACGGCACCAGCGCCTATAAACCGCAAAAACGAATTTTGAAACAGCACGACTTTACTTGCGCACGACTCAGGTCCGGGCAGAGACGAGGGCGATAAATTCGTCGTAGTCTCGAATATAGTCCGCTGCGTCGTACTCGTGCGAGGCAAACACCAAGAGCACCGCGTCGGAGGAGTATTTGTATTGAATGCCCCAAGTCATTGCCGGGAGATAGAGGCCTAGATTGGGCATATTCAACTCAAATTCTTCCCTGCTCGTGCCGTCATCTGCAACGACCGCGCATGCCCCTTTCACACAAACCAGAAATTGTTCGCAGCGGTGATGCGCGTGTTCACCTCGTGTCTTCGAGCTCGGCACGTTGAAGACCAGAAAATAGCGCTTCGGAGCAAAGGGAATCTCCTTGCGAAACTCGCCTACTGAGAGATCGCCCCTGAGGTCGTGGACGTACTTCAGGTGATGGAGCACGACACCATTTACGGCAGTGGTTACGACTCCAGCGCCAGAAGACGGCAGACCGCCTTCCGTATGCTTGGTCTCTACATAGTCAACTATTCGGGCGGGGTTACCCACTACGATGGCTCGGGGCGGAACGTTGTGGGTCACAACTGACCCGGCACCAACCACCGCGCGTGCGCCTACCGTGACGCCGGGCGCGACCACCGCATTTGCACCGATAACCGATTTTTCCTTGATGATCGCGGCAGGCTTGCTCAGAAAAAGCGCATCCGTGCGTCCGAGGACCGACGCGTTGGGACCGACATGCGCTCCAGACTCCACAATGACATCGTCGCCAACATATGCGCTTGCGTGAATGATCGCGTCGGGCGCGATACGCTGGCGGTGTTGCTCGACCTGTTTCGTCATTTGAAAAAGGCTTTACGAAGGTCGTTTAAGTTTAGCAGACGCGCCGAAGGCGAGTATATGGGCGCCACGACCAAAGGAGTAGTCAAGCGATTCCAGTACGCGAATGGCGGGACGGTTGGTGGATTGCGTTGTTGTATAAACGACCTGCGTTCCACGGTCCTTGAACCAGTACAACAACTCGGAATTCAAACGCCGATTCCAACCTCTCCGCTCGGGGGCAACTGCGGTCAGCGGAATGCGCGCAAGTTTTGTGCTGCATGCGCTTTCGTGACGGTGATCAAAAGCGCCGGTAAGGAAGGCGCCGGGTTCAGCCGAATCGGGCGCCGGCACGATAACCATATCTGAGAACCCGCGAACTGAATTCGCGACATAGGTCGCCAAATACTCATCAGCCTCTGATGTCGAAAAGAATGGATCGGCGTGATACCGGTCAAAGGCATTTCTCGCCCGACGCGCGACATCCTGCAAAGTTGGAATATCCGCTTCACTGGCCACCCGGGTGGGATACCGTTCCGCCCGCTCAAAGTGCTGTATATCCTCTCGGAAAAAGGTGAGGCGCGTCTCGATAAGGCGAAAGCCTGCGAGACTCATCGCCTGCAGCACCAGCAGATCTTCTGAAGGCAGCTCCGCAAAAACATAGAAGCGTTGGTGCTGCTCGGCGAGCCGCGAAACCAGCATTCTGTAGCTCTCGGCCATGGCTTGGGAAGCGCCTTGGTCAAATTCATCCGGATAACTGGCAAATACGATGCGATACACCGGAAAGCCAAAATATCTTGTATCCCAGTCCAGTTGGCGATAAAGAATGCACGCGCCGGTGTCCCACGATCTGATCTCTCCTTTTGCCAAGCCCTGCCGCAGGGTATCCGACTCCACGGCAATCAGTCCGTTTTCCTGCGCCCGGAGGAAGCTGACCGGCGAATAGAACTTGAGGCGCATCTTGTCTGTTTCCGTCAGCATGACGGAGTTTCGTTTCGAAAAGTATGAGCCCGCAGGACAATGTTCAGTGGACGCTGCTTCGTGTTCTCGTAAGCCCGCCACGCGTACGAGCCGATGATTCCGAGCGCCATCAGATTGACGGTGCCAAAGAAGATGATCCCCAGCATGGTTGCGGCATAGCCGGGGACATCGATCCAATTAAGCATTCTCAATATCACAACCACCATGCCGAACAGGCCGGAGAGGATCGCGCCGATCCCGCCGACCCTTACCAAAAGGCGAATGGGCAGATCCGTAAACGAGAAAATGCTGTCCATCAGGTAGGCAACCTTCTTTTCCAGTGTCCAGGCAGAGCGTCCCTCCCTGCGCGCCAGGCGTTCGTAACTTAACGTCTTGCGCCGGAAGCCGAGCCAAAAGATCTGGGCAATCAGGGAACTGTGACTTTCGCTCAACTGCAAGAGTTGATCGCGAAAAGCCTGGTTGCAGCCAAATACGTCCACGCCACCGGGGGGCATTTCCTGAATCACGAACCGCCGGTAGATGCCCCAGAATATCCGGGACGGCAGGCGAACAAACCACGGATCTGCCCGCGAGGCCCTTACGCCCACCACGACGTCGGCCTCGTCGTTCAATAGGGCTTGATGCATCTTCACGATAAGCGATGGCGGTTCCTGCAAGTCGGCGGCCATCACTGCGTAGAACGGACCTACCCCCGCTTCCAGACCCGCGCGGATGGCGGCGAACGAGCCAAAATTCCGCGTGAGCAGCAGCAGGCGCGAGGGCACCGGAAACGCGGGCAAGGCGTCGCGCAGTGTTTCGTAGGAGCGATCCGGGCTCCCATCGACCACAAAGACCAGCTCAAGTTGTCGCAGCAGGTGCTCGCTCGCGAGCGCTACCAGCGCCTTTAGCAGGTGCGGCAGGTTTGCCTCGTTGCGATAGACCGGAACGATGAGCGATAGCGTCATTGGGCCGCGAGCTTTACCGCCTCAATTACCTGCTCCACTTGCTCGTCCTTGATCCCGGGAAAGCATGGCAGCGATACAACGCTGTCGCAGGCATCTTCCGTCACCGGCAATGCGCCTTTCCCATCCTCACAAGGGTAGCCGGGTTGTAGGTGGTCAGGTACTGGATAGTGGACATCCGAAGCAACACCACGCTCATTGAGGACTTTTCGGAACCGCGCGCGATTGGCGACGCGCAGGACATAAAGGTGCGCCACATAGTCCTCGCCGGTGGAGGGGGGAAAGCGCGCGGGCAACTCCACAAAGGCTTCGTTGTACGAGCGGGCGACGGCTCGTCGCCTGGCATTCCAGGCATCAAGATGACGCAATTTGGCGCGCAGGACCGCGGCTTGAATTTCATCGAGCCTGCTGTTGCGTCCGCCGGGCGCTTCGACGTGGTATTTGGCACCCCAACCATATTGACGCAACCGACGCACCCGGGCAGCAATCTCCGCACGTGACGTAATCACCGCACCCCCGTCGCCCAGGGCACCCAGGTTCTTGGTGGGGTAGAAACTGAAGCAACCCACGTGGCCAAAGGCTCCGGCACGCCGACCGCCCCGCGCAGCCCCGTGCGCCTGGGCGCAATCCTCGATGACGGGCACGTCAAATTCCGCTGCAAGGTCAACGATCGTCGTCACATCCGCCAGCTGACCATACAGGTGGGTCACGATTATGGCTTTGACACCCTTTTCCAGAACCTTGCGTAGGGCGGTCGGCGCCAACGTCAGTGTTTGCGGATCGACGTCCGTATACACAGGTACGGCACCGATGATACGCACCGCCGTGCTGCCGTAAAAGCCGGCGTTGGCGGCGAGCACAACCCGGTCTCCCTCGCCTGCTCCGACGCTTCGCAACGCCAACTCCAATGCGTCGGTCCCATTGGCCAGGCCGACGCAATACGGGACACCGCAATACTCTGCGAATTCGCGTTCAAATTCAGAAACTTCCTTGCCCAGTATATACCAGTGGCTGTCCATGACGCGTTGCACGGCACTGGCAAGGTCTACGGTCGCAGTCACACCAACTGTGGAAAACAGCGGAACAGTAGTCATTTCGTATGCCCTAGCACCTCTTCTCACAATTCTATACACAGTGCCTCGAGCGATCAATTACACCCGCGCGAGGGAGACCCCAAACCCTGCGCGCGACGTATCACACGATTCGGTTCCGAAAAACGCTTATCGATCAGATTATGCAAGCGTCATTTTACAAAGGTGGTAGCTGCTTAGCCTGCTCCAGAATCTGGATTAGTGGCAGACACGCCGCGATCCACACAAGATAACCTCCCAATATCCAAAGACCTTGCTTGATGCCCCCCGAACGAAACAGTCTGATGAGAACCCATAGTGCCGCGACGGCCACGGGCATCAGCATCGTGACGATTGGCAGTGCGAAGCGATTTTCCATGGATGAAAGACCGTAAATTGCAGTCCAAGCGACCAAAACAGGAACGAATACCTGGCCCGCGGTAATCGGCGCTTCCCAACGGAAGTGCGCCGCCACGGACTCGCCCAGGATTTGTTGCGCCACCCTCGGAAAAGTGAGCAGAACGATGCCTCCAAAGCCGAAAAACACGATAAGTTGCGAGAACAAAAAAAGCGCCGGACGATAGTCCGGACGTAGGTCGTAGATATAAGGAAAAAGATAATCGAAGTCGAACCCACCAAACAAATGTAACGCAATGGTTGCCGCCCCACGCAAAGGCTCGCGAAAATACCATTCGACTCCCATGCGCCCCTTGATTCCCTCACCGATTTCGTGAAACAGCGGATTCTTGTAGAAAATCCCAGACGGCGTCCCTACCATGCTCGTCGCGTATTTGATGTTGCGAAGGCCCCCATCTATTTGCAGCTCCTTCAGGTCGTGTATCGGAAAAGGCGACACTTTACCGGCTCGCGCCCAGTTCAAAGCGGATTGCGGTGTCGTAGCGAGGACACCTGCAAGACTCGATACTCCAATGAATAGAATCGCGCCGAGGCCCGCGTGAATTGTTGATCGTCGGTGGGAGCTCTGCTCGCGCTTACGAAACACCAGAAGACCACCAATTACTATGAGCGCGCAAAACCATAGGTTGGCAGGCCGCACGACGACTGCATAACCCGCTACCAACCCCAACAGGAGTGCACGAAGCACGATCATTCTTGGTCGGTGTTCGGTGGACACACCAATCAATAAGATTGCGGCGCCAAGCAACAAGATAACTGAGAACCCATCGGTAAGCGGGATCGACAGATAGGGAAGCAACAACACATTGAAGGTAAGTCCATAAAACACGGCCGTGCCGGTGGAAGGTCCGTACGAACGGGACAGCTGACGATAAAGGATGGCGGCGCAGCCGAAATACATTGTGAGCTGCGTCAAGAAGAGCGCCCCCTCCAACGACACGCCCACGTGACGCGCCGTACGGGACAGCAAAGAGAGAAACAACGGGAAGCCAAAAGTTCGGGTATCGGAATGGGGTGAGTTCGCGATGAACCCATGCGCCGCGAAGAAATCAGCCATCCCGACATACTGCCGTACGTCGCAGCACCCCGGGTAACTCAGCGCGTGCCTGTAGAAGACTATTGAAACACCGAGCGCAACGAGAAGCCCAACGGCCATCAACCAGCGCTGATAATTTGATGTCGCCACCAAATCAATCCTCCCGGTACGCGCACGGTAACCATCCACATCCCTTGCAGATTACTCTTCCGAGTCAAGCTCGAAGGATTTCACCGACGCTTGTAAGCTTTCACGGTCTGTCAATCGCGGCGATTCCAATAATCTAATCCGATACAACGTCCTTTTTCAGTTGCCTACTTGGTGGAGACGTGTGCGGCTCCAAACGTAGAGACAGCGGGACTGCGTAGCCGCCCTTCCACCTGTCTAAGGATTCACGATTAACGGATTAGTTATTAACTGAGCATATTTCTTTAGACCAGCGTCAATCTTCTCTCGTTCTAGAACGTAACAATAATCCATCTGAGTTTCACGAATTCTCTCCGCAGCAAAAACATTTTCGTGAAATTTCCAGACATGAGTATTGCCTTTGCGAACACTAAATCTCGCCTGATCAAACCCCAACCATTTCCCGTAAGCGTAGATCAACAGAGGGGCTTCAATTAAAAGATGAGGAGACAGCCCGCTAATCATTATCCACGATCCCCAACAATAACTAGATTCAGAAGGATCATACATCCTCACACAGCCCAATTCATTTGACGCCTTATCGCAAACGATGAAGTAGGCTTGCTTGTCGTCCTCCGCGTAGCTGCGGAGCCAGTTAACCTGATCCTCTAACTGGGCGGATGTGCCAGAAAGATACTTGCTTTTGGATGGGTCAAGCCGCAAGGACAAAATAAACTCGGCGTCCTCAACTAAGGCGTCTCGCAATATTAGATTCGCTCCGGCAATTCGCCGCGCCTTCCTTATACGGCGACACATTGCCGATCAAACTCT
>Ga0224512_10000469_pt1 | contig 42903 bp, 39 predicted proteins | sample SF_May12_sed_USG_4_FD_169103 | JGI IMG/M metagenome (GOLD analysis project Ga0224512, IMG submission 169103) | Sediment microbial communities from San Francisco Bay, California, United States - SF_May12_sed_USGS_13 | ecosystem: Environmental > Aquatic > Marine > Sediment | place: USA... | reverse complement strand
GGTGGTCGTGGTCGGTCACGAAGCGTCGAAGGTCCGGGCAGCGCTCGCCGGCCGCGACGTCCGCCTCGTCGACAATCCCGAATTCGCCAACGGTATCAGCACCTCCCTCAAGCACGGCTTGCGCGCCTTGCCGGACGAGGTCGACGGCGCGCTGATCTGCCTTGGCGACATGCCCCGCGTCATGCCGGATCAGCTCGATCGGCTGATCTCGGCTTTCGATCCGGTCGAAGGCCGGGCGATCTGCGTCCCCACCGTCCACGGCAAGCGCGGCAATCCGGTCCTCTTCGCGCGCCGTTTCTTCGCGGAAATGGAGTCGGTTTCAGGGGATGTCGGGGCGCGACACCTGATCGGCGAGTCACCCGAACTGGTCTGCGAAGTGGAGATGTCGGACGGCGGCGTGCTGCTCGACATTGACACGCCGCAAGCCCTCGACGACGTCCGCGACGGAATGCTCCGATGACCGCAGCCCTCTACCAGCAGTCTATCCTCGCCCGGGCGAAGGACGCCACGGGCGCCGGGGAGCTTGAAAATCCGCACGCCCGTGTGGTTGCCGACAACCCGGTCTGTGGCGACCGCGTCACCATGGACATCCGTATGGAGGGGGACGTCATCGAATCCCTGGCCCACAACGTCCGTGGCTGCGTGCTGAGCCAGGCAGCCGCCTCCGTGATCGGCGCCGAGGCCCCGGACTGCAGCCGCGCCGAGATCGATGCCGTGCGCAATGCGCTCGCGGCAATGCTCGACGGAACCGGGGAACCGCCAGCCGGGCGGTGGCGGGACCTTGCCATATTCGCGCCGGTGGTGGCGCAACAGCACCGCCGCCACTGCGTCCTGTTGCCGTTCGAGGCGCTGCACCGCGCGCTCGACGCGGTCCAAGCCATAAAATAGATTTCGTCGGAATGCCGGAAAACGCCTCGCTCAGTTCGGGCAAGGTTGCAGCGGCCACGACAGGAGTATCGCCATGACCGCAGCGCATCCCAACATCCTGATCGTAATGGGCGACCAGATGGCGGCCCCGGCCCTGCCAGTCTACGGGCATCCCCTGGTCAGGACGCCCAATATCGAACGGCTGGCGCAAGGCGGCGTCGTTTTCGAGAACGCGTACTGCAATTTCCCGATCTGCGCGCCGTCGCGCTTCTCGATGCTGTCGGGACGGCTCGCCTCACGCATCGGCGCTTACGACAATGCGGCCGAATTCCCTTCCGCCACACCCACCATGGCGCATTATTTGCGGCTTGCCGGATACCGCACCTGCGCATCGGGCAAGATGCATTTCATCGGCGCGGACCAGCAACACGGGTTCGAGGAGAGGCTGACCACCGACATCTATCCCGCCGATTTCGGCTGGACGCCCGATTGGCGGCAGCCCGACGAGCAACTCGAATGGTTTCACAATCTCGTCAACGTCGTCGCCGCGGGGCTGTCCCACCGCACGCTGCAGATCGATTTCGACGACGAGGTCGCATTCCGGTCGCGGCGCTGGCTGTACGATCATGCGCGAGCCGACGACAAGCGTCCGTTCTTCATGCTGGTCAGCTTCAGTCACCCGCACGACCCGTACAATATCCCGCAGGACTACTGGGATCGATACGATCACGACGCCATCGACCTGCCGACGGTGCCCCCGATGCCCTTGAACGAGCGCGATCCGCACAGCCGGCGACTGTACGCCAACTACGACAGGGGCGAGCACGAAATCACCGAAGCGCATGTGCGCAATGCGCGGCACGCCTATTATGGCGCAATCTCCTATGTCGATGACCGGATCGGCGAGTTGCTGCAGACGCTTGAGGTGACCGGGCAGCTTGAAGATACGATCGTTATCGTGACCTCGGATCACGGCGATATGCTGGGCGAGCGCGGCATGTGGTTCAAGATGACATTCTTCGAATGGGCCTGCCGCGTGCCGCTGATATTCCACGCACCCGGACGCTTCGCGCCGGCACGGCCGTCCGGCAATGTCTCCCTCGTCGACCTCGCTCCCACCCTCCTCGATCTCGCCGGCGCGAAGGCGCCGCAAACGGCTGAGCCCGACGGCCGGAGCCTCGTGCCGCTGCTCGACGGCGCCGGTGCCGGCCGGCCGGATATCGTGCTCGGTGAATACTTCGCCGAGGGTTCGGTGGCGCCGATGTTCATGGTGCGCCAGGGCCGCTACAAATATATCGCGTGCGAGGCCGATCCACCGCTTCTGTATGACCTCGATGCCGACCCGGCGGAGCTGGATAACCTTGCCGGCACGGCCGATCATGCCGGGACGGAACGGGCGCTGATGGAAATCATCGGCGAGACCTGGGATAGCGAGGCGCTGTGCCGCGACGTCGTTGCCAGCCAGCAGCGGCGCCGCCTGGTCTTCCAGGCCCTGATGACCGGCGACCGTACCTTGTGGGACTACGAGCCGCGCCATGCCGAAGCCAAGGCCTACGTCCGCAATATCGCCGGGCTCTACGAAAAGGAGGCTCGCGCCTTCCTGCCGCGGCGGGGACCGGCCGGGAGCTGACCGCTAACGGGCCGCATCCGGGCCGCGGACGACGCGGTGTTCGAGGAAATTCAGGACGATCTGCCCCGCACCGAGCCGGTAGAGATTGCCATGCGTCCCGCCCGCGATGAAATGGCCTTCTTTGGGCTCCGGCGCAGCATCAAACAGCTTCCTGCCGAACTCGACAGGGATAACGCGGTCCCTCTCGCCATGGATCACCAGCACCGGTGAGCGGACCTGCGCCATGCGCGATGCGGAATCGAACGTGTCGCGCAGCAACAGGCGCACCGGCAGGAACCAGTAGCGTTCACGGGCCACGTCCGCAATGCTCGAATACGGCATGTCCAGGACCAGTCCGCCCGCCCTGTATTCCGTGGCCATCGCCGTCGCGACGCCGGTTCCGAGGGATTCGCCGTAGAGGATGATCCGGTCGGTCCGGACACCCTGCGCGCGCACGAATTCGACGGCCGCCCGCCCGTCGGCGAGGAGCCCCGCTTCGCTGGGGTCGCCGCCCGCCCCGGCATTGTACCTGTAGCCCGCCAGCAACACCCCGTAACCGGCATCGATGAAATACCGTGCGCGCCCCGCGCGCTCCCCGATGTGGCCGCTGTTGCCGTGAAACCAGACGATCACCGGAACGGTCTTGTCGCGGCCCGGGACCCACCAGACAAGAGGCCGGAAACCGTCGGCCGTCTCGAGCCGGCGCGCAGTCATCTCGGGCACGCCGAAATCCGCAGGCTGCGGCACCAGATCGTTCGGATGATAAAGGATGCTCCTCTGCTCGAAGAACATCAGTCCGGTAATCCCAAGATAGCCGGCGGCGGCGAAGATCGCGACGGCGCCACCAAGGCGAATGAAGAAGCGTGCGAGCAACATTGCTCCTTTCAGGCTGTCTTACGCACCATCGTCCGGGCGTTGCGCACGCCCCGAAAGCGCAGCGGTACGGCGCTCCAGATAGTCGATCACGAGGTCTCCGGCGCCCAGATCATACAGATCAGTGTGGCCGCCTCCGGGCAGGAAATGGGCTTCTTTCGGTTCCGGCGCGGCGTCGTGGAGCCGCCGGGCGAAGCGAATTGGAACGGTGGTGTCCGCATCGCCGTGAAACAGCAGGATCGGCGCGCGAACCCGACCGATCCGGGCCATCGAGTCGTATCGGTCCCGCATCAGCCATTTCGCGGGCGTGTACCAGTAATGGGCCTGCGCGACTTCGGCGATGCTGCTGTACGGAGTCTCGAGGACCAGGCCGCCAACGCCATGATCGGCCGCCAGCGCGACGGCGATGCCGGAGCCCAGTGATTCGCCATAGAGGACGACCTGGTCCATCGCGTAACCCTGATCCAGCACATACTGAATCGCCGTCCACCCGTCGGCCAGCAGGGCAGCTTCGCTCGGCACGCCGCCGGCGCCGGCATTGTAGCGGTAGCCGGCCAGCAGCACGCCGAACCCGGCATCGATCATCCGGCGGGCCTTGTAGGCGCGCTCGCCGATGTGTCCCGCATTGCCGTGGAAATATACGACCACCGGCCATCCGGACTCGCGCGGCGGATGCCACCAGGCGAGGCTCTCGACGCCGTTGCCGACCGGGATCCTGACCACCGTCATGTCCGCCACGCCATGGGCACGGAGGTCCGGCACGGTGCCGTCCGGGCGGTACAGCAGCGCGCGCTGACCCAGATACAGGGCGGTAACCAGCACCGCGTATCCCCCCGCCGCCAGGACTAGGAACGTCAGCACAGCAATTTCCCTCCTGTTGCATGCCCGTTGTTCGCGGACGGTCGCACGGCCATTATGGAGACGGCCGGTTAACGCGTGGTTCAGCCGGCCGGCACGGGCTCTGCCTGCCGGGCAACGGTCGTCACCCCGAAATCGTGCAGGATCGCATAGAGCGCCGGCACGATCATCAGGACCAGGACGGTCGCCGCGAACAGACCGAATGCGAGGCTGGTCACCAGAGGCACCAGGATCTGGGCCTGCAGGCTGCGCTCGAGCAGCATCGGCAGCAGACCCAGAACCGTCGTCAGCGACGTCAGCAGTACCGGCCGGAAGCGGATCCGCGCCGCCATTCGGGCAGCGTCCTCGATTTCCATGCCGTCCCCGGCGCGTCGCTTGATGAAGTCGACCAACAGTATGGCGTTGTTGACGACCACGCCCGAGAGCGCCGCGAACCCCACCATGCTGGGCATCGACAGGTCGAGCCCCATCGCCAGATGCCCCCACACGACACCGATCAGCGACAACGGAATCGTGGCGATGACGATCAGCGATTCAACGTAACTGCGGAACAGGAAGCTGAGCAGCAGGAAGACGCCGACCAGGCCGATCGCGAACGCCCGGCGCACCGACGATGTGCCCTCGGTACCCGTCTTCACCTCACCCTCGAAGCTGACCGCGACACCGGGGAACCGTTCGCGAAGCCGGGGCAGGAAGCGCCGCTCGGTGTCGGACAGGATTTCGGACACGTTCATCCTGTCGGTATCGACATCGCCCTGTACCGACACCGTCCGTCGCCCGTCGATGCGCTGGATCCGCGCATATCCCCGCCCGCTTTCAATAAATGCCGCCGTGCCAAGGGGCACCTGGGCGCCGCCGGGCGCCCTGATCAGGAAATAGTCGAGGTCGGCAAGGCTGTCGCGGTCGGCGGCGGAAAGCCGGACGTCGACCTCATAGGATTCCGGTCCGGCCTGGATCTCGCTGACAACTTCGCCGAAATACGCCGCGCGCAGCTGCGATGCGATCTGCGATGCGTCGAGGCCCAGTGCCAGCGCCCCTTCGCGCAGCCGGAGCCTGATTTCCGGTTTCCCCGGGCGCAAATCGTCGGACAGGTCGAAGACTGCCGGATAGCCCGACAACCACGCCTGCAAATCCATCGACGCCGATTTCAACACCGCCAGATCGGCGCCTCTGAGCCGGATATCGATCGGCCGCCCGGCGATTCCAATCTGGAATTCCGCGAATTTGAGCGCGATGACGTCGGGCACCGCGCCCATCGCCGCGCGCCAGGCCTGGATGATCTCCGCGACGCTGGTGTTGCGTGATTCCGCGGCAAGCAGGTCCGCCGTGACCGTCGCCAGGTGCGGGCCGGCCTCGAAGGCATCGCTGTTGACGCCGTATTCTATCCCGACCTGCCGGACGAGCTGTCGCCCGCCGGGCTGCGACGGGGAGAGATCCCTGTTTACCCCTTCCATCGTCTCGACAAGCCTGTCTACGATCGTCTCGGTGCGGGCCAGCGGCGTTCCCTGCGGCAGCAGCAGGCGGGCCTGGACCACGTCGCCGTCGAGCTTGGGGAACGCCTGGAACTTGAGAACACCCCCCGCCAGCATGGCAACGGACCCCAGCAGCGCCAGGAGAACCAGCCCGGCGGCGGCGTAACGGTACTCGATCGCAAGGTCCGCGGCCCGTCCCGCGATCCGCTCGCGCATCCAGGCGACGGCGTTCTCGACATGCGCCCGCAGTCCGCGCACCTCGCCCTCGTGCAGCAGCGAATGGCGCAAATGATTGGGCAGGATCAGGAATGCCTCGATCATGCTGACAGTCAGCGTCATGATCAGGATGATCGGGATGAATTTGAGCACGTTGCCGATGTCGCCCTTCAACGCGGTCAGCGGCCCGAATACGCAGATCGTGGTGAGGTAGGAGGCCAGAACGCCGAGGCCAACCTCCCGCACGCCGGCCACCGCCGCATCGAGGGCCGCCTTGCCGTCACGGCGATGGCGCGCGATGTTCTCTGATATGACGATGGCGTCGTCCATCAGCAGGCCGGTCGCGATCAGCAGGCCCACCATGGTGATCATGTTGATCGAGAAGCCGCCGAGCGCCATCACGAAAAGCGTGCCGAGGAACGACACCGGAAGCCCCATCGCCACCCAGAACGAAAACCGCAGCCCGAAGAACAACCACAGCGCGAGAACAACCAGGAAGAGGCCCTGCGCGCCGTTCTTCAGCACCATGTTGAGACGGTCCCGCACCACCGTCGAAACATCCCGCGTCAGGCCGAACCTCATGGCCGGCGGCGCCATGGCGCGTTCCCGGTCGAGAAACGCGTTGACCGCATCGACCACGACCAGCGTGTCGCCGGAGCGGGCCTTGCTGATCTCCAGCAGCGCCGCACGCCGCCCGTCATAGACGATATTCTGCTCGACAAGCTCGAACCGGTCCTTGATCGACGCGATTTCGCCGAGGCGGATTTCGGCGCCGCTCTCCGCGCCGACCACGATCAGATCGCCGAAATCGGCAGCCGTCCGGCGTTCGTCGGCGAACCGGATCAGCACGTCCCGCTCGTCGGTCTCGACGCTGCCCGCAGGAAGGTCGATGCTCTGTCGGCCGATGACACCCGCGATATCCGAGACGCTGAGTCCGTATTGCAGCAGGGTCTGAGCCGGAATCTCGATACGGATCTGGTGGTCAGAGAATCCCTTGATGTCTACCTGCGTGACCTGCGTGATCTGCTGCAGCCGTTCCTTCATGTCTTCCGCGTAGGCCTTCAGGTCGGACTCGGACATCGGTCCCGACACCGAGACGGCGGCCACGAAATCGTTGCGGCCAAGCAGCTGAATCGTCACGCGCTCGGTGCGCACCGGAAAATCGTCGATCGCTTCGACCTCGCTCTTCACGTCGTCAAGAAAGCGATCGATATTGCCGTCCTGGTCCATCTCGACGACCGCGGTCGCGACGCCCTCGCGCGCCTCGCACCGAAGTTCGGCGATATCGTTGATGCCGTCGACTGCATCTTCGATGCGGCGACAGATCGCATCCTCGATCTCCTCCGCACTGGCGCCGGGATAGGCGACGCGCACCTGAACATCGCTGAGCGGCAGGTCGGGAAAAGTCTCGCGTTCAAGGTCGGGCAACGCCGACAGGCCGAGCGCGAGGATCCCGATCATCAGCAGGTTCGCCGCCGTCGGATGGCCGGCAAAGAAGCGGATCAACGGATCGCCCCCTGGCCGGTAGCCGCCGCAATCAGCCGGTCACGAAGCGCCGTGTCCTCGACCGGATCGACCAGCATTCCGTCGATCGCAGGAGTGAGGTCGGTAACGACGATGATTTCGCCGGCAGCAAGGCCCGAGTCAACGATAACGAAACCTGACTGATGCGCGCCGACCTGCACCGGCCTGCGCTCCAGGCGACTCCCGTCGCCGACCACATAAACCATGCCGTCATGCAGCGCCGCACGCGGGACCACGAGCCTGCCCGGCACCGGCCTGCCCTGCAACTCGACCTCGACGAACATGTTCTTGGCCAGCGGGGGGCGGCGGCCGACCTCGACAAACTTGTAGGGCTCATCGACCGCGACGACGACCCCGGCGGTACGGGTGCTGGGGTCCACGGATTCACGAATTCGCACAAATCGTGCGGGCCAGGACACCTGTAACTCCCCGGCGCTGAGGCGCACGACCGCCGTCAGACCGAGCCGTCCGAATACTTCGCCGAGGTTTTCCGGGCTTGTGTCCTGCACATCGATTGGCGTGCCCGCCACAAGCTGCCGCATTCTGTCGAGTGGAATTTGCGCCGCCACCTCCGCGAGATCGACCCCGTCGAGCACCGCGAGAACCTGTCCGGACGCGGCGAACTGACGTTCCTCGACATTGACGGCGGCGACCCGCCCATCGAAAGGGGTGACCAACTCGGTCCGCTCCAGATTTCGTTCCGCCTGCCGGAGTTCCGATTCGAAAAGCGCAAGGTTGGCCGCCAGGACTTCGCGTTCGGCCGGGATCAGGGCCAGCGCACTTCGCTGGCCCTGGACCGCCTGACGCAGCGACAGAACCGTTCGCTCAGCCTCGTCGACAGTCGCTTGGGAAATACTGCCGCGCTTGAGCAGGGTCTGCCTGCGCGTCAGATCGGTTTCCGCCAGCGCCAGGCCGCGCTGTTCGATTTCCAGCGAACGCCGCGTGTTCTCCGCGCGGACATCGAGCTCCGCGATTTGCGCTTCGGCGCCGCGGATCCTTGCCCTGGCGCTCTCAACCGCAAGTTCGTAATCGGTCGGATCGATCCGCAGGATGACCTCGCCCGCGGCCAGCAGCTCGCCGGATTCCAGCCGCGGATGCTTTTCGACGATGCGCCCGCCGACTTCGGCCACCGCCTCCCAGACCCGGCCCGGCTGTATATGCCCGTAGCCCAAGGTCCGCGGGACGAAGTCGACCGCCGGCACCGATATCACGCGGGCCGGCCGCACCGCTTCATCCGGCGCGATCCGAACGGGCGCGTCGCCGCTGCGGGCGAACCACAATAGAACGGCGATGCCGATCAGAACCGGCGGAAGAAATAGCGCCTTCCGCTTCAGCCCGCCCATATTCATGTCCAGCTAGGCCGCCCCTGGGCGCGCTACTTGTTGGAGACGAGGCATTCCATGCCGCGTGCCTTCAACTTGCTGCACAGCGATGTCGCTGCGCTTCCGCTCTCAAGTCGCTCCGTCGCCAGCCGGAACAGGGTACCCTGGCCCCGGAATTTCACGGGTGAAATGACCGGATTCAATCCGCCCAGCAGGTCGTTATTCTTTTCCATGTAGATCCGCCAGCCACGCGTGGCGTTTTCCTCCGAACTGAAGGCCCCAAGCACAACCCGCGGACCGGCACCCGTCTGGGGCTCGATCGGCTGCACCGGCGGGGGCGGGAGTTCCTGCGCCGGTTCGGGCGGTGGCGGTGGTGGCGGCGGCGGTGGCGGCGCCATCTCGGCTGGCTCACCGCCGAGGGCGACACGCCGGAACGAAAGCAGGTTGCGGACCACGGTGCCCTCATTCGTCGGGTCGTCGATTCGCATGACGACGAAATAGCCAATGCTCGGGGCGTAGAAGAACTCGATTTCGCTCGGCTTGTAGCGCCCACACACGATCTTGTAAGTGTTGAAGGCGCCCGCCGGCACCTCCATATTCTCGGTACCGGCCACGTTGCACGACCAGTTGTATTGCCAACTCTGTGGCTGTTGCCGCACGCCGTCCTTCAACGTCCAGTTCTCGACATTGGAGGTATAGGTCAACAGGTTGCCCTTCTTCAGAGGGAACAGCGACCCCTTGATGTCGGTGAACTGCCGGCGGCCGCCGCCCTGGCCGACGAACTTCCATTCCAGTGCGGGCATCAGCGGATCGTGCCCGGTGACGTGCTCGTCGCCGCGGTCACTGCGCCAGTAGACCCGTTCTCCTTCAATCGAGACGACGTTCCACGTTTCCTGCGGATTGTCGAAGGTGAATGAATCGCCGACCATGTAGCGGCCGTGCGTTTCGATCCCGTAACCCTCTTGTTCACCCCCCGTCGATCCGTCGGCGACACACCCGGCGACGAGCAGGGCTCCAAACAGCGCGCCTGCAATACCCGACCACCGACTCATGCGCATCGTCCTCCAGACTCCGATCGTCGCCGCTGCGCAGCCACCCGTTCACGCGCCAGCATATCTTGTGCCTGCGCCGCACGCAACCGCTAGACCTTGACGCATCCGCACCAGCCGCGGGTTCCCTGACAACATGGCCCACCGCAGATCAATTCCATACCGGAATAGGCCTTACGGTACAGTTAACGCAAGCCTGAAGCATGCGATTTGCGCCATTCGCAACAGGGTGCCAGCCGCCGCTTACCCGCCGAGAAACAGCCTGCCCACTTCGGGGTCCTGCAGAAGCTCGTCGCCCTTGCCCACCATCGCCGTATTGCCGGCGACAAGAACGTAGCCGATATCGGCGAATTCCAGCCCCTTCTTGGCATTCTGCTCGACCATGATGATGGTCTTGCCCTCGACGTTCTGCAGGTCGTCGAGGATCTCAAACACCATATCGATGAACCTTGGCTCAAGCCCGATCGACGGCTCGTCGACCAGCAGGACCTCGGGGTTCATTACCAGCGCGCGGGAAATCTCCAGAAGGCGGCGCTCGCCGCCGGACAGGACACGGGCCAGATGTTTCCGGCGTTCCGCAAGGCGGTCGTACTTGTCGAACACGCGTTCGGCTGCCACCTTCGCATCCTTTGGACTGTCCATGAGGTATCCGCCCATCCAGAGATTTTCCTCGACGGTCATGCCGGGAAATACCGATTTGTCCTGGAGGATATACGCGATACCGGCCCGCCGGAGCTTGTCCTTGGAACTCAACGCAGTCACATCCAACTGACTGCCTTTATCCCCGACCAGGATGCGGCCGCCGAAAATGCGGGTAAACCCGAAGATGGAATGCAATATCGTCGACTTGCCGGCGCCGTTCGGGCCGATCAGACACAGCGACTGTCCCTTGCCCACCTGAAGGTTAAAATTGTGCAGGATCTCCATCTTGCCGTAACCGGCCTTCAGATTCTCGATCGTCACGTAAGGCTCGGCGCCGGCGAGGCTAGCGATGCGCTCCGGCGAAATCCCTTCCCTCGCCAGTGCGGCCGCCTGCCGGTTGACGTCCTCGACCGAGATGACGGTTTCGACCGATCCCTCGTGGTAGCCGGCGGCTGTCGCCTTGCCGCTGTCCTTCTTGTTGCCGCCTGCCATCAGTGCGCCCCCAGATAGGCGTCGACGACGCGTTGGTCGATCTTGATCTGCTCGGGCGAACCGTCCGCCAGCATCTGGCCGTGCGCCAGGCAGTAGATATGTTCGGCAAGATTCATGATCACCCGCATGTTGTGTTCGATGACGAAGAGGGTAATCCCGAATTCCTCATTGGCGCGTTTCAGCCGGTCGATCAGCCCGTTGATCAGGGTCGGATTGATCCCCGCCGTCGGCTCGTCGAGCAGCAGAACCTTGGGATCGTTCATCAGCGCCATGGCGAATTCCAGCAGCTTCTGCTGGCCGAACGAAAGGTCGCCCGCGTTCAGCTTGCGCTTCGCGTAAAGTCCCACGAACTCCAGCAGACGCTCGGCCTTTTCGATATCAGCGGCGGAATAGTTGCCGAACATATCCAGTAACCCCATGGACCGGTGCGGCACCGAGATCAGCATGTTCTTGACGCAGTTCATGTTGCCGTAGATGCGCGTTTGCTGAAATGTGCGCAGCATGCCGAGGCGCGCGATCTGCGGCACCTTCAGGTCGGATATCTCCCGACCCTCGAACTTGATCGAGCCGCCGTCGATCGGATGGTAGCCGACCACGGAGTTGAAAAGGGTGGTCTTGCCGGATCCGTTCGGCCCGATTAGCCCCGTGATCTTCCCCTCCTCGACCTCCATGCTGACCTCTTTGTTCGCCTGGACGCCGCCGAACGATTTGGAGACGTTCCTGACCTCGATCATCGCCGCCATTACGCCGCCTCCTCTTCGCCCTCGGCTGACATATCCTCGACGACGATGCCGAATTTTTCCGGCCATTTTTCCTGCACCCAGCCAAGAATGCCCTGCTGGAAAAAGACGACGTTGACGACGATAAGGACGCCCAGGGCAACCCACTGCCACCCAAGCATATAGGTCCAGGTCACCTCCTTGATAACGTGGAACACCGTCGCGCCGATGACCGGACCCCAGAGTGTGCCCTTGCCGCCCAGCAGCGACATCACGACCATGAAAATGCCGAACGTGATGGTTGGAAACGCCACCTCCATCGGTTCGACGAAGCCCGTCATGTTGCCGAACACGGCGCCGGACATCCCGAGAAAGAAGGCAGACACCGACCATGCGACGACCTTGTGGCGCATGGTATGAAGACCCATGGCCTCGGCCTTTTCCTCGTCGTCGCGAATCGCGTTGATGGCAAGACCGAACCGGGTCGAATAGAGCCACCGGACAAAGATGAACGTCGCGATCGCAAGAACGAAGAGGATGGTATAGTTGACCAGGGATTTTTCGTCCGGCAAACCGGGGTAGACCGGCATCGCGATGCCGCTGCCGCCGCCGACCCATTCCCAGGTGCTGAACAACTCGCGGGCAGACAACGCAATGCCCAGCGTACCGATGGCGAAATAGGGGCCTCGCAGGCCGAAAACGACAAGGCCGATGATTATCGCGAGGATGACGCACCCCACGGCCGCAAGTCCCATACCAGCGAACATGCTGATAAAGTAATCGCCGTAGCCGAGGACCAGTTGCTCGCCGCCCCGCGCCGATGTGTACGCACCGACATCGGTGAACATGCCGACCTGGACAGTCGCGGAAATATACATTCCGGCGCCGAAGAAGAAGATGTTGCCAAGGGAATTGTAGCCCATCTGGCCGCCCACGATATCCCAGGTGAGGGCGAACAGGATCATCATCCACAGAAGGGCGATCTGGGTCGTATAGCCCGGAAACAAAAATGGCGCGAGAACTCCCGCGGTCAGGATCGCAACGTGAAGGATCCACGTGTTACGGCTGGACGTCATGGCTTACTGCACCACCTGGCGGTGGCGCGCATACTGAAGCATGCGCACGACCAGTACGACCACCAGCAGGCCAACCACGGTGGCCTGCTGATACTCCGAGCCCAGGACGAAGCCGGAGTATTGCTCGGCAACGCCGAGCCCCAGACCCGTAACGATCACACCCGGCAGATTTCCCAGTCCCGCCGCGGTAACGATCACAAAAGACCTGATCGAATGCGGCACGCCGTAGAACGGCTGTATCACCCATATCATCGACACCAGGACGCCGGCGGCGCCGCAAATCGCCGCGTTCAGCGCATAGGTAAAGGCGTAGACCCGCTCGGTATCGATCCCCATCACCTTGGCAGCACGGGCGTCCTGGGACGTCGCCCGGATGGCCTGGCCCATCCGGCTCTTCTTCATGAAGGTGACGACGCCAGCGGCGAGAAGAATGCAGAGCCCGAACGAAATGAACTTGATCTCGGCGATCGTGACCAGGCCGTCAAAGAGCGACCAGGTGCCGAAGCCGGAATCGGCCGTACGCACTTCAGGCCCGTAGGCCAGATTGAGTGCCTGTTGAACAACGAGCGCGATGCCGAACGTCGCCAACAGCGACGTAAACAGATCGCGTGTAACGACATATTTGATTATCGCCTCGTAAAGCACCCAGCCGAACCCGAACATCAGGGCGAAGACGACGGGAAGCGCCAGGATCGGATGCAGACCCAACGTCCCCAGATGCCAGGCGAAATAGCCGCCCATGATGACGAATTCGCCCTGGGCGAGATTCTTGACGTTCATCACACCCCAGACAAGGGCCAGTCCGTAGGCGGCGAGAACGAAAATGGCGCCAATGAAAAGCCCGTCCAGAAGCAACTGGACATTGAGCGCCGGCGCGATCGTCAGCAGATCGATATTGTTCAGCATTGCGACCCGTTGAAGGTTGGCGCGAAACGGAGATAAACCAGATTGCCCCCGCCCTGTGCGGGCGGGGGCGGATTCTGGCGTCGGACATTACGCCGTTATTTCGCCTTCCGGGGCCATTCGACCTTGTGCGACGCGTATTTCGACGGCGCCACAACAACGTACTCGCCATTCTGGATTTGCCGCAGAACCATCGGTTTCGCGATGTTGTTGCCTTCCGGCGCGAACTTGATGGGGCCGTAGAAGGTCATCGTATCGGTCGCGGCAATCGCGTCACGCACCTTTTCGACATCGAAGGAATTTGCGCGCTCGAACGCCTCTTTCCAGACCAGCACCGCCGCCGAAGCCTGGGCAGCCTGATATGGCACGTTGGTGTAGCCCTCGAAGCTCTTCTTGAACAACGCGTCGTAATCGGCCGCGGACCCGAAATACTTGTCGCTGTAGCTCAGCGTCTCGGCCCACTGGGTCGGGCACAGATAGCCGTCGGTGGCGGCGCCGAACTGCTGGACGATCTTGGCGCCTTCACAGTGCGTCAGGGCGATCATCGGAACGTCTACCTGCAATTCATTGATCTGGCGCGCCGCCGTGACCGCGCCCTTGTTATGCCCGGAAATCACCAGCAGATCCGGCTTGACCGCCTTGACCTTGGTGAGAGTCGCGGAGATGTCGGAAAGATCGGTCGGCATCTTGTCGTCGATCACGGTCTGCATGCCGTACTTCTTCATGTCTTCCAGCACGCCGGCGCGGACATCGAGAGAAAACGCATCGTTTTCGAAGACAAGGGCCACCCGAACGTCAGAGGGCTTTTTGCCGTTCTTCTCGGCGATCTCCGCGGCGAGCGAGACCGCGCTGGCGAGATACTGTTCCGAGGTCGACAGCACCGCGAAAAGATACTTGTATCCCTTCGTGAATAGCGCCCGCGACGCGCCCTCCGCCTCGACCATGGGGACCTTGTATTTCTCCGTCACCGGGGCCGCGGCAATGGTCGTCGCCGAACTGTATGGACCGAGGATATACTGAACGTCGTCCTGCTTGATCAGGCGCTCCAGAAGCTGCGCGGTACGCGCCGGAGTCGACTCGTCATCGTAATAAACAACTTTCAGCTTGTAAGACTTGCCGCCCACCTTGACGCCGCCCATCTCGTTGATCTTCTGTGCAGCCAGATTGTATCCATTCTGGCTGTCGACGCCGTTGGACGAGTACTTCCCGGTCAGCGAGATCGCCGAACCGAGGATGATCGTGTCGCCCTCGACCTTGGCCTGGGCCGCACCGGCGGCCAGCAACGCAGCAGCCGCGACGCCCATGACAGCGAGCGCTCCGCGCCGGGTGTGTTTGCTGATATCGAATGCCATTGGTTCCTCCCGTTGGCGCCCGGTACGACCGGGCCGTTGGTTTTACCATCGCCTTCGCGATAGGTTCGCTAAACTATGGGAGATCGATCGATTTGACCACCCCTTTCGATATGCCAACGCGCTGAAATCAAAACACAACTGTACACGAACGGAATACCATGCCGACAATTCGCGACTATGAGACCCTCGATATCGCCAGGCCCGGACCGAATCTGCTGGTTCTAACGCTCAACCGGCCGCAGGCGGCCAACGCGTTCAATACCCGCATGGGTGAGGAACTGCGCGGGTTCTGGAACGCGCTTCTCGCCGACGCCGGTAAGGTGCGCTGCATCGTTGTGACCGGCGCCGGCGAGCGGGCGTTCTGCGCCGGCGCCGATCTCAAGGAGCGCCGCGAAATGTCCGACGATTCGTGGCGCCGGCAGCACGTGATCTTCGAGGAGGCCTTCTACGCAATGATGGATTGCCCGGTTCCGGTGATCGCCGCGGTCAACGGCGCGGCGTTCGGCGGCGGATTCGAGATCGTGCTCGCGGCCGACTTCGCCTATGCCGCAGACAACGCCCGATTCGCCCTGACCGAAACCACCCTCGGAATCATCCCGGGCGTCGGCGGCACGCAGAACCTGCCGCGCGCCTGCGGCGTCCGGCGGGCCAAGGAGATCATCATGACCGGCACGCCGTTCGGCGCCGACGAGGCGCTGCAATGGGGGATCGTGAACCGCGTCGTACCGCCGGACGGCCTGATGGAGGAAACGCTGGCGGTGGCACGCCGCATTGCCGGCAACGCCCCCGTCGCCGTGGGCGCGGCGAAACAGGCGCTGAACGCGGCCGCCGGAAGCGACCTCAAGACTGGCCTCGCCATCGAAATCGAATGCTATAACCGCACCGTAACTACCGACGACCGGCGCGAGGGCATGCTCGCCTTCAACGAAAAGCGGCCCCCGGTCTTCCGGGGACATTAGGAGCCGACGCCATGAGCGAGAGCCTCATCACGATGCAACTGGGCGACGACTATCCCGAAATCCGCGATTCGGTCGCCCGTATTTGCGGCAATTTTCCCGGCGAATACTGGCGCCTCCTCGAAGACGACCGGGCCTATCCGGAGGACTTTGTCGCCGCATTGACACGCGACGGATATCTCGCGGCGCTAATCCCCGAAGAGTACGGCGGCGCCGGCCTGCCGTTGCGCGCCGCCGCCGTGATTCTCGAGACGATCCATGCCAGCGGCTGCAACGCCGGCGCATGCCACGCCCAGATGTATATCATGGGCACGCTGCTGCGGCATGGCAGTGACGAGCAGAAGCAGCGTTACCTGCCGGGCATCGCATCGGGCGAACTGCGCCTGCAGGCCTTCGCGGTCACCGAGCCCTCGACGGGCACCGACACGACGCAGATCAAGACCCGGGCGGTGCGGGACGGCGACGAGTACGTGATCGACGGGCAGAAGCTGTGGACCAGCCGGGCCCTGCAGTCCGATCTGATGCTTCTCCTAGCCCGGACCGCACGACCGGAAGAAGACGTCAAACGTGGGGACGGGTTATCGGTATTTCTTATCGATCTGCGTGAGGCGGTCGGCAAGGGCATCGAAATCCGTCCCGTCGACACCATGATCAATCACAACACCACCGAGGTCTTCCTCGACGGCCTGCGCGTGCCGGCCGATACGCTGATTGGCCAGGAAGGCAAGGGATTTCGGCATATCCTCGACGGTATGAATGCCGAGCGCATCCTGATCGCCGGCGAGGCGCTGGGAGACGCCCGGTATTTCATGCGCCGGGCAGCCGAGTACGCCAATGAGAGGCGGGTTTTCGAAAGGCCGATCGGCAGCAACCAGGGTATCCAGTTCCCCCTGGCGCGGTGTCTTGCGGAAACCGAGGCCGCAGATCTGATGGCGCGAAAGGCGGCGACGCTGTTCGACGCCCGGCACCCCTGCGGCGCAGAAGCGAACATGGCCAAACTGCTTGCATCCGAGGCAAGCTGGCATGCTGCAGAGGCCTGCTTTCAGAGTTTCGGTGGATTCGCCTTTGCGCGGGAGTATGACATTGAACGAAAATGGCGGGAAACGAGGCTTTTCCAGACCGCGCCGATCTCAACCAACATGATCCTCGCATACCTTGCGCAGCACGTTCTGGGTCTGCCGCGATCGTACTGAGTGCTGCCTGAAATACTTCGTCAAATGTTGAATCTGCCTGTCACAGCCGCACCCATCGCCCGTTCCAGGTTCGGCATGCGAGGCCGGGCACGAGTCTTTGGGTACCGTTTCCCTGGACCTCCTGCCGGAATGTCCGGCAGAACTGGCCAGCCTCTGTCTGCATCGTTCTGGTGACCGTCATCGTTACCGTGACATCGCCTTCGGACGACCTCCAGCTCGCCGGCTTGCCCGAGGGCATGCGCTCGAGTGTCTGCTGCTCGAGATCATAGAGCGCGCGTTTGGCATTGCGACTCATCCCGTCGAGCCCCTGCTGGATCGATAGCAGTTCGACGTCCCGGGACTCCCGGCCGCGAAACCGGTCGACTCGCCGCACATAATGACCGATATCCGAGACGTAGTACCAGGTGCGTGTCTGGCGCCACATACCGCGCCCATACCGCTCGCACGAGATTTTCACCGCATCGAAGGCACCGAACCGGACCTCCACCTGCTCTGAACCGTTGACGGTGCAAACCCACTCACGCCGGAACAGGCGTTCGCTGTTTTGCCCATGCATGCGAACACTGATCACGCTGCTGATTTGTCGCCGTGTTCCGGGGATCAGGGGCCACAGAACATCGGGTGGTGCGTCGAATGTCCGGGTGATCTCGCCGTTTTCGGTACGCGTTACGGCGGTTGGCAGGACGAAGTTACGGTAACGTTCGAATTCCGATCTCAGGTCGTTGCGCCAGACGATTCGATCATCTTGGATTTCTGCGACGGTCTCCGTCCGGCCGCTGGAGTATGTATAGGCATCGCCCATCTTATAGGTTGGCAACTCCGCCAAGGGCGGCCCGTCGTAGTCCGGCGGGTCGTAATCGACGGACATCTTGTCGCGCAGCAGCGAGTTGAAATTGCCAAGCAGATCGCGGGCGCCCTGCATATCCACAGACGGAGAGCAGCCGCCCGACGCAAGCGCCACCGCGATCACCCCGCAGAGAAACAAAAAACGAACCAGCCGTCCAGCCAAGTTCTCCGCCTCGCGCAAGCCCGCGCACCACCTTACATATGTGGGGCTCCCCTGGGGGAGCCCCGGCTTGCCGTGTCGCCACGGCGCGCGGTCGGCGAGAGTGATTTGCTCGGCGACCGCTCTAGTAGCTCAACGTCGGAACCGTACCAACCTCCGCCACGGCCTCGACTGTCTTGATCCAACGGCCCTCGGGCCCCTGTTCACGGCAAGCAACGCCGTAATTGGGCCGTTTCGGACCACTGTTGGTTTCCACCATACGGAACGCACGGCAGAATGTTCCATCCTCGCGCCGGTAAGTCTTTACCGGAATAATGGCGCCGCCGTATCCGGTTTCGGGATTATTCCAGATCACCGCAGTTTCGCTTGTCTTCGTCTCAAGCGCGTCCTGGAAGGCCGCCTCACGCCAGGGATTGTCTATTGCGGCAACGACGTTCACCTGTCGCCCGTCCGCAGTCTGCCGGGAATCGTTGATCTGATACTGGCCAATCAGGAATCCGCCGCCCAGCATCACTGCCGCAAATGCCGCTGCGGAAGCAAATGCTGCGACCGAACGACGGCGGGCCATCGAAATTCCCGGTCTATTGACTTCAGCCGAGCCGCCGGTTCTCGCAGCCCAGTCCACCATGGAGTCGCCGCCTTCCGGCGCGTCCAGGATCATGTTCACCAGGTGTTGCGGCACGACGGAATCGGCCGAGCGCATTTCGCTCTCAACCGCCATCATCACGGTGTCGACCAGATGTTCGGGTACTGTTTCATGGATAACATGATTATGGGCTGCCCGGATCAGATGGGCACTGTCCTGCAGCAGCCTGGCCGTTCGTGACGCGTCCGCATTCTCGGCCAAAAGCGTCTCGACGAATGTCGCCGATTCTGTGTCGAGCTCACCGTCGACATAAGCGACCAAGGTGTTTGCATCGAGCTGTTTCATGGTGGCCCCTTCGATTTGCCTGCTCGTTGTTTCGTTGCCGTAACGCGGACTGCCGGGAGGCGTTACGCCTCTCTGCCCTCGGCGGCCAGGATGGACGTTTCCGATCCGCCCACCATTCTGTTGAGCGCGAGCCGAGCCCGTGAAAGCCGGCTCATTACCGTGCCCACCGGTATTCCGAGGGTTTCCGCGGTTTCCTTATAGGAGCACCCCTCTACGCAAACGAGAAGCAAGACCGAGCGCTGGTCGGGCGGAAGCCTCTGCACGCCGCGGCGAACCGCCTCGAGCGTCAACCGGTTCATGGTGGCCTTCTCGCCATCCATGCCAGGCGCTTTCTGCCCATCCGGATCGACCAGCGAAAGATGGCTGCCCCGCAATTTGCCAACCCGGATCGCGTCGATCCAAAGGTTCTGCATGATGCGGAACATCCAGCTGTCCAGCCGGGTCCCCGGCTGCCACTGGCCGATACGCTGGATCGCCCTTTCGCAAGCTGCCTGCACCAGGTCGTCGGCTTCTTCCTCCGATCCGGTCAGGCCACGTGCAAACCGCCGCAGCCGCGGCAGCAAGGCGATCATCTCGGCTTTCGTTCGTTTATCCAAAAGGGATTTTCCCTGTAACGTCATTATTCTTAACGAGCAGGCCATGAGTTTATTCCCCGCAATTTAAAAAAAACGTAAACAGGGACCGGATGCGTTAGTCGGCCGGTACGGCATCGCCTTATCGGCCGCATTGCCGGATAACACACTGCCGCCCGGCCCGCCGTCGCGTTGCCATGTCGATTGTGGTTCGCGTAACCGAGGGCAGCGATGCCGTTCTTGTCTGACCGCGACCGACCGCATTTTTCCAATCCGGGCAGGATGTTAAGCGTGGGGCGCCGGCCACCGTTTACCAATCCTTAGCAGTGTCCTCGCTAGACTGGGGGCGACTGACAAGAGCCCGCACAGTCGCGAAAATTCTTCCTTTCCCCCGGGAATAATCGCGCGTGTGGATCGTTGTTGCTTCAAATGCGTGGAAAAAACCACGCGATCAGGGGATCGAGTACCAGGGTTCGATTTCGAGGACGACAGCGATGCACAACGCAACCCATCGGAATAATCGCCGCAACGGCGCTGTTGCGGGCTATTGGCGCATCGCGATTTTGGCATCCTTCAGCAGTTTCGTTCTGGCGGCGACTGCGCTGCCGGTTAGCCTCGAAGGCACGGGATTGGTTCTTAATCGGGCCTTTGCGGGCAGCGAAAACGGCAATGCCGGCGGCAACGGCAAGGGCCGAGGCCCCGAGAGCGCACCCGGTCAGCAGAAGCAAGAGGACTTCGCGGTTTCTAAGGACCTTGGCAACAACGATGTCGAGTCTGCGCTTGCTGAGTCCGGCGAATCGGCCGAGGTGCCCGCAATATTACCAATTTCCGAGGACGAACCGGCTAAAACGAATGTCATCAAGGAGATTGCCGGCCTGGCCGGAGACGCCGAGCTTTCTGAGGAAGAAGAGATCGAAGCAATCCGCAGTGGATGGGGCACCTGGCGGACGGCTGACGGTCCCGAAACCGTCGTTGCGCAGTGAGTTCGCTGGCACGCGATCAAAGACTGGCAGGTATTGAGCTTATGGCAAACGGAATGCCGCATCGTTGCTAGCGACGGGGAATATCATTCCGGCTTTTTTTTGGCCTGATTTGGAGATTAGCGATTTGTTAGGGAAGAGTTTTAACATTGTGTAAGGATTTCGAAGCGTAACATGGGATGATCGGATAAATGGGCGAAACCAAAGGCTTGCGATCCGGCAGGATCACAATAGTGGAAATGCCACTGACGAAACTGGACTGCCCGATATACCGATCCGGAAAACAAAGAGGCCAAACAAATCAACGGCCCAGACAACGCCCGGAGGGCAACATGGCACAGACAGGAAAAGTTGTAACGATCGAACCGAATTCATTGGCAGCACACCGCGTGTCGGCGCTACAAAACGGCAGGCGCCTGCGTCTGTTGTGCGGTCTGTCCGCAATCGCGTTTCTTGCCTCTGTGGCACTGCCGATTACGATTGACACCGTATCACTGTCGCCGGTCTTCAAGTCGGCGCTGGCGGCCGGCAATGGCACCGGAAACGGCGACGGCCAGGGCAGGGGCATCGGCAACGGCAAGGGCCAGGGCGATGACAACCGCAACGGCGGGAAGACGCCGAAGGGCGGCGGCGGCGACGGTGATGACGACGGTGATGACGACGGTGATGACGACACTGGCGGCGCGGATGACGACGACCACGGCAAGCGAGCCGCCGACCGAAACGACGATAATGGGCGCGATGGCGACTACGGCGATTTCGACGAGACCGCCTATGCGGACACGGTCGAATCCGTGGACGGCGTTGCAGGCGATGAATTGGCCGGGTCGCCAACCACGGCGCTGCCGACGGTACAGCAGGTATTCGCGCTGGGCGAGGGATCTGTCCTGAGCACCGAGCAGGAATTGCTGGCCATTCAGAACGGCTGGAACGCCCAGAACTGAGCCGCCTGCCGGTTCCCACATTCCGCAAACGACCTCGATACCGGGATTTTCCGAGGTTCGGTTCAGCGCGCCCCGTCGGCCGCGCTGAGGCCGATTATGCCTGTGGCATCAACCCTGTCGTTGTGCGAACATGTGGGAACTCGGCAAACCGGCACTGCATGAGCCTGTCTCGGGCAGGGAACTGGTCGCCGAATATACAGGGAGACAACAATGATACATTCAAGCTTAAGGGGATTGGCAGGCCTCGTCACGGCGGCGGCCATCACGTTCGGGGCTTCCGCGGCGCATGCCGACGTCACTGTGGGGGCGCTGATGCCGCTGACCGGCCCGCTGGGCGAGTATGGCGAGAGTTCGCTGAACGGTGTCAGGCTGGCTGCTAAAGAAATCAGCCAGTCAGGAGGCATTCTTGATGGTCCGCTGAACATCGCGGTCGGCGACACGCAGACAAATCCGCAAGCGGGGGTTCTCGCCGCCAAGCAACTGATCGCCACAAACAAGGTGGCGGGCCTTATCGGCCCGCTGGCAAGCGGCGTGACCATACCGGTCGCGCAGAGCGTCACCAGCGTCTCGGCAATCCCGCAGATTTCGAGTGCGTCCACGGCGCCCACCATCACCACTCTCGACGACAAGGACTTCCTGTTCCGGTCGACGCCGCATGACGCCCTGCAGGGCGTCGTTCTGGGCGACGTGGTCAGGGATGCCGGTTATGCGAAGGTCGCTGTCGTTTACGTGAACAACGATTACGGCAAAGGACTGGCGGACGCTTTCTCGGCGCGCTTTGCCAAACTCGGCGGGGCCATCACCGCGTCCATCGCCTACGAGGAAAAGCAGGCGAGCTATCGCGGCGAACTGACCCAGGCAGCCAAGGGCGGGCCGGAGGCGCTGGCCCTGATCGGCTATCCGGGAGACGGTGTGCCGATGCTGAAGCAGGCCATCGAGGAGGGCCTGTTCAGCCGCTTCATCTTTACAGACGGCATGAAATCGCTCGACATGACCAAGGCGATTCCGGCGAAATATCTGGAAGGTTCCGTGGGAACGTCGCCGGAGGCCCAGGATTCTGAGGCGAAAAAGCGGTTCGAAGCGGCATACGAGGCGTCGTACGGCAAGAAGCCCCCCCTGCCCTTCATCGATACCGCCTACGACGCAACCTACCTGCTGGCGCTGGCGATCGAAAAGGCCGGCTCGACCGACGGCGCCAAGGTGCGCGATGCGCTGCGGCCGATCGCCAATCCGCCGGGCGAGCCGATCCTGCCAGGCGAATGGGCCAAGGCCAAGCAGCTGATCGCCGAAGGCAAAGACATAGATTATGTCGGGGCCGCGGGCAGCCAGAATTTCGACGCGGCCGGCGACGTGCCCGGCACGTTCGGCGTGTGGACGGTCAAGGGTGGCGAGATCACGACGCTGAAGATCGTCGAGCCGTGAGCCCCTCGCGCGACATGACTTGATGTTTGGAGCCCGCGCTGCCGCCGCGGGCTCCGGCTTTTCAGTCGTCGCCATCTCCGCTGTCGGATGTCCCGGGCGCCGTGCTGCGCCGGTCGTCGGCGCGGGCGACGAAATGGGCCTCCGGCAGCAGGCCCGCGGGCCGGGTCAGCAGAATCACCTCCAGGAGAAGTCCGACCAGCAGCATGCGGACCGTCGCCGCCCGGGTCAGGAATTCCGGCGGCGCGAACCTGTTGGTCAGATATTCGGTCCCGGCCCAGATCGTCCAGATGGCGAGCGCACCCAACAACGCCCCCCGGTTGTTGCCGCTGCCTCCGGCGATCAGCATCACCCAGATCAGGAACGTGGTGTACATCGGATCGAACGCTTCCGGACTGACGAACCCGAAGAAGTGGGCATAAAGGCCGCCGGCCAGCCCCATGATGGCCGAGCCCAGAACGAAACTCTCAAGCCGGAAGCGCACGATATCCTTGCCGGCCGCCATGACCGCCACCTCGCGTTCGCGGATCGCCCGCATCACCCGCCCCCAGGGCGATTGCCGGCCGCGCTCGAGGGCGGCATAGACCATCACGATCACCAGGCACACGACGAGCAGATTGGTGACGCCCGTCGGATCCTCGAACCAGCCCGCGAAGGGCCGCGGAATGCCGGCAATGCCTCGCACGCCGTTGGTCAGCCATTCCTCGTTCTTGAGCACGAGGCGGATGATCTCGGCGATGCCGATGGTGGCAATCGCGAGGTAATCCTCCCGCAGGTTCAGCGTGATCAGTCCGACCAGGAGCGCGATGAAGCTGCTGAACAGGACGCCCAAAACCAGTCCCACGGGCATTGGCAATCCGAAGCCGCCGACGTGCCCGCTACTTGCAGGCGTCGTCATGATGGCGCTGGTATAGGCGCCAATGGCGAAGAAACCGGCTATCCCGATGTTGAAAAGCCCGGTCATACCCCACTGGACATTCAGACCGAGTGCCAGAATCCCGTAAATGCCCACCAGGGTCAGGAAAAACACGGCAAAGGTGAACAGTTCGAACAGATCCATCCCCGCCTCTCTAACGCGGCGCCCCGAACAACCCGGTCGGTCGTACAAGCAGCATCGCCACCATCAGCGCGAACGCAACGGCCGGCTTGTACACCGGCGGAAAAACCATCGTCGAGAGTTCGGAGGCGATACCCACCACCATGCCGCCGACAATAGCGCCGTAGGGCTTGCCGATCCCGCCGAGAATTGTCGCCGCGAAGACGGGCAGCAGAACGTGCCAGCCCATGGTTGGCTGCAGCCGCGTATCCATACCGAGAAAGATACCGGCCGCTACGGCGAGCGCCGCACCGATGGCCCACGTCCAGACGACCACCCGTTCGGTATCGATGCCGACCACCCGGGCCAGATCCGGGTTGTCGGCCATCGCCCGCATCGCCTTGCCCATGCGCGTGCGGGTCAGGAACAGATGCAGCACGACGACGAGAGCCACCGTTCCGGCAACGATCTGCAATTGGGTGGATTTGAGCTTGATGTCCAGGAGCCGCATCGGCATCTGCAGTTCCTGCGTATAGACCTGCGTATCCGGGCCCCAGATGAACTGCACGAGGCTTCTGAGGATCAGGGCGACACCGACGGACGATATCAACAGTATCACCGGCGCGGTGCGCCGCAGCCGCCGATAGAGTGCTTGGTCGATGAGGATCGCCAGAGCCACGCCGCCGGCGACCGCGAGGCCGAACGCGGCCCACATCGGCAGGCCGAGCCCGGCTACGCCTGCCAGTGCCAGATAGGCGCCGACGGTCATCACGTCGCCATGGGCGAAATGCGCGAACCGCAGGATGCCGTAGAGCAGCGACAAGCCGATCGCACCGAGCGAAATGACGCTGCCGAGCACGATACCGTAAACCGTGAGCTGTACGATCTCGAGAAACATGCTGCGCCCTACCCGCCCAGGAACATGTCGGCGACCTCACGATTGGCGAGCAGGTTGGCACCGGTATCCTCGTGCCGGTTCGCGCCCAGCGCCAGCACATAACCGCGATGCGCGATCCCCAAGGCCTGCTTTGCATTCTGCTCGACCATCAGAATGCTGACGCCGGCGCTGTTTACCTCGACGATCTTTTCGAAGATCAGGTCGGTAAATGCGGGCGACAGGCCGGCCGTCGGCTCGTCGAGCAACAACAGCTTCGGCTCCAGCATCAGGGCCCGCCCCATGGCGACCATCTGGCGCTGGCCGCCGGACAGTGCACCGGCGCGGGCGCCCCGCTTTTCCTTGAGCGGCGGAAAGATGTCGTACACCCGATCGAGTTGCCCGGCAAAATCGTCGCGGCGGATGAAGCCGCCCATTTCCAGGTTCTCGTGCACCGTCATGGACGCAAAGACATTGTTTTCCTGGGGCACGTAGGAAATGCCGAGACGCGCCAGCCGGTCGGACCGGCACCGCATGATATCCATGCCATCGAAAATCATACGCCCTTCTCGGACATTCACCATGCCGAACACGGCCTTCATGGCGGTCGACTTGCCGGCGCCGTTGGGGCCGACGACGACCACGATCTCACCGGCCTCGACACGCAAATCGATTCCCTTCAGGATGTCGTCGCCCGCCCCATATCCGCCACGGATTCCGGTCATTTCCAGTAGGCTCATGCACCGGTCTCCCGCGATGCACCGGAGCCGCCGAAATAGGCCTCGATTACACGGCGGTCGCGCCGGACCTCGGCCATGCTGCCCTCGGTCAGCACCCTGCCCTCGGCCATCACCACCACCGGGTCGCAGAGCGCGGCGATCAGGTCCATGTCGTGCTCGATGATGCAGAAGGTATAGCCGCGTTCCGTGTTCAGCCGGCGGATGTCGGCGACGAGCCGGGCCATGAGCGTCGGATTGACGCCGGCCCCCGGCTCGTCCAGCAGCACCAGCCGGGCGTCGGTCATCATCGTGCGGCCGAGCTCGAGGAGCTTCTTCTGTCCGCCCGAAAGATTGCCGGCGAACTCGTCCCGGACACGGCTCAGCTGCAGGAATTCGAGCACGTCGTCCGCCTTCTCGCGAATCCGGCGCTCCTCCTCGCACACCTGGTGCCAGCGGAACCACGACGCTACGATATTCTCACCGGACCGGTCGGACGGCACCAGCATCAGATTGTCCAGCACGGTCAGGCGCTCGAACTCGTGCGGAATCTGAAACGTCCGCACCAGCCCGCGCCGGAACAGAAGATGCGGCGCGAGACCGGTTACGTCCGCGCCATCCAGCAGAACCTGTCCCGCACCCGGCCGGATGAAGCCGGCAATGATATTGAAGAGCGTCGTCTTGCCGGCGCCGTTTGGCCCGATCAGCCCTGTGATCGTGCCGCGCGTTATCTCGAAACTGCACGCGTCGACCGCGCGGACGCCGCCGAAGCGCTTGCCAATGTCCCGGATCGACAGGATCGGGCCGATGTCGCCCGCCGCGCGCGGGCCCAAGGTGGTTTCCGACGATGCCAAGCGGAGCCGCCCTGCGCTGTTGGTCCATCCGCACACCCGCACCGGATCGAAAGTTGCGCGCGTCGGCCGGTGCAGATGTGGCGCACTCCTACGGATAAAGCACGCGGGAATCAAGGTGGAAGTTGGGTTTGGGCCGGCGCGGGTTTGATCTGCGCAATTTTATGACCGGGTCGCAAGAACTTTCAGTTCTTCAAGAAAAGACAAAGTTACCTTGAACCAGTAGTTAATATTCGTCAAATATAATTTGCAATCTGAGAATAGAATAGCGATACGCAATAGATTAAAGAATCCTTTACGTATAAATGGTATTGGTAGGAGTATTCGTTGCCATTTACCCGCTGTATGCGCTTAAAGTCGACGCTGCGAGGATTTGGTATAGTAGTTGCGTCGACCGGACCAGCGACAGCTTCGGGCTTACTGAAGGTGTGGACCATGAACGAGGCAGGTTTTGCCCCCGAGCATGAAGTTTCCGGCGTCTTTCCAAGCATTGCCGGCGCCGCTTCCGTGGCGCGCCGCGCAAGGCCGCGCCGCTTGACGCCAGGCGCGATCGCCGTTGCGGTAGTCTTGTTCGGAGTAATTCTTGTCGCCTGGCTGACGCCGGCATTTGGCGGGCCGATTTCGATAACGCTGGTAGGAGATCTGGCGTTCGGCACGGTTGCCGGAGACGGCACGTCTCCGGGAACGGTGACGATCGATCCCATGACCGGGAACAAGACGGTCGGTGGCGGCGCATACAATTTCGGGGGTCTGCACAGCCGCGCCGAATTCGAGGTGAAGGGGACCAGATACGCGACATTCACAATCACCCTGCCGGCGTCGGTCACGCTGAACTCCGGCGGCAATTCGATGACGCTCAACAATTTCACCTCCACCCCGTCGGGGACCGGGGATCTATCGACGGTCGGAGATTTACCAGGTAACGGAAAAGCGACCGTCTATGTTGGCGCGACGCTCCAGGTCGGCACCAACCAGCCCGCGGGGACCTACAGCGGCGCGTTCACGGTCATCGTCAATTATTGAGAGGGACTGTTCTAGTTATTTGATTTTAAATAAGAAAATGTCTCTGGCATGAAATTTGCTGCAAACAAAATGACCATCACCAATTCAGATGGTCGGAGTTCTAGCCAGCACCGCCGAATACCGGTGAGCTGAATTAGAAACAAGCAGCATTAACGGAGACAGGTCATGAAGTTTGGTAAAAGCATTAGCACAGTAGCCGCCGGTTTGACGGCGATCGGCCTTGCCGGCTTGGCGTCGAGCGGCGCGCAGGCGGCCAGCGACACCGGCACGGCGAATGCCACCATCGTCCAGGCGATCGGCATTACCGCCGTCAACACGCTTGAATTCGGCGACATCCTCAACGGCGCCGCCAACACGGTGACGATCAGCCCGGCGAGCGTCCAGTCGGCGACCGACGGAACGCAGCTGATCGGCGGCACGGTTCAGGCCGCGAGCTTCGACGTGACCGGCGATCCGAGCCGCGCCTACACGGTCACCCTGCCGGCTTCGACGACGGTGACCGGGCCGGGTCCGGCGATGACCGTCAACAACTTCACCCATAACTCGGGTGGTGCGCTCGGCGTTGCGGGTACCGACACGTTCAACGTCGGCGCCGATCTGATCGTCGCCAACGGCCAGACGGCGGGCGCCTATACCGGCACGTTCACCGTCACCGTGAACTACTGATCCGGCTTCGAGGTCCGTGATGCGACCAGGCTTCATGAAAGACGCGGGCGGCCGCACCGGGGCACTGGTGCGGCTCGCCCTGGCGGCCACGGCGGCGGCGGCGCTCTCGATGAGCGCCGGCGCCGCCCGCGCCGGCCCGTCTTCGACGAACAATCTGGTCGGCGCAAACATCTATGGCGGCGTCGTGGTGGTGACAGAAACCACGACCACGACGATCGATCTCGGCAACGGCGCCTATCTCGGCCTCGGCCGGGGCGGTGTTCCTTCTCGCGATGCGGCCGGCATGAGCCTGCGGCCCAGCGGACAGCTGGTGGCGACGGGCGGCGGCAACCCGCATCTCAAGGCCGCGTTCTCGGCCACCTTCACGCTCTCCGGCCGGCCCAACCAGGCGTTCGGGCTCTCGGTGCCGGGCGCGACGCTCCTGCAGACGGGCGGGGCAGACCACAGCACCCGCGCCTTTACCCACGATGCCGGACAGACCCCGGCGCTCGGCCACCGCGGCAACGCGCAGTTCAACGTCGGCGCCACTTTCAGCCTCGACGACGACAAGCGGCAGAACCACACCTACATCTGGGCCATCGACATCATCGTCTCGAACAATTGAGCCGATCGCATTCGTTCGCTATCAAAGCGCGGCCGGCAAGGGCTGCCAGCGCGGCCGACATCGACAACCGGCGTGCCCATTCCACGACGATCAGGTCAATATAGTGGCGCCGGCACGTCGCGGCCCGACCGGCACAGCGCCCCGGATCTCTCTCATCGATCTGCCGCAATGGATATCCGGGCTCCAATTCCTCCTTTCCGTCACCAGACGCCCTTGCAAAATGATAAGCAAGGGAGTTGAATAAAAAGTCCAATACACTGTGCTGACTCTCAATAATCCACGATCAACAAAGAAAAAACCGGACCAAATAACTAAAAAACACGGATTGCTTTGCGATTTGTCTGCATGCTCGCCGCGTATCGCCCGAGGGAAACCCGATGTTTACCAAATCGAGTCATAATGGATTGATTGAGAACCAGGGAATTTCCGGAATTTGTCAGGCGGCGAAACAGATATTTCAGCGGCAGGCGGCTGGAAACAGGGTTTCAGACCATGGCGCGAATTCGCATAGGCCTCGCCCTGGGCAGCGGCGTGGCACGCGGATGGGCGCATCTAGGCGTGCTGAAGGCGATCGACAGGCTTGGCATCGTCCCCGATGTCATCGCCGGGAGTTCCATCGGCTCACTGGTCGGCGGATTCTATCTGGCGGGGCATGTCAAGCAGCTCGAACTGTGGGCCCGGCGCCTGACCAAACTGCGGTTGCTGCGTTACGTGAATCTCGGCCTGGGCGGCGGCATGATTTCCGGCAAAAAGCTATTTCAAGAAGCCGAGCGGTACCTCGGAGACAAGGACATAATGAATTTGAAGGCGCCTTTCGTCGCCGTGACGACCGATCTGCGTACCGGTCACGAGATCTGGCTTCGCGACGGCAAGCTGGTCGATGCGATGCGGGCGTCCCTGTCCCTGCCCGGTATCTTCAAACCGGTCAGGATGAACGGGCACTGGCTGATCGACGGTGCGCTCGTCAACCCGGTTCCGGTATCGGTCTGTCGTGCGCTCGGCGCACAGATGGTGATCTGCGTCAATCTCAACGCCGATATCATGGGCAAACATCACGAGGTCGAAGCGAAGCTGGGTAGCGAGGCCGGGGCCGCGCCAAACGGCGGCAACGGGGATACGGCGCAGTTGCTGAATACGATCATGCATCCCAAGCCCGGCATACCGGGCACCTTCGAGGTCATGATTGCCGCGCTCAACATCGTGCAGGACCGCATCGCCCGCAGCCGCCTTGCCGGCGAACCGCCGGATGTCAGCATCAATCCGCGGGTCGGCCATGTCGGCCTGCTCGATTTCCACCGCGCGGACGAGCTTGTCGAACTCGGGGAAGCGGCGGTCGAGCGTGCGATGCCGGAAATCCAGGACGCGATCGCCGTATTCGCGTCGATTCACGATTGACCGGCGCGAGGGCCCTGAAATTGAGTGCCGGAGACACCTATATGAAGTATCAATCCTGCGGGGGCAGCGGGTATACAGGGACCCCAGCGTTGTGAACGAAGGAAAACTCATGGCGTCAGCGATCCTGACCCGCATTAAGGACATCGCCAGCCGAGTCCGCGCCCGCATCGGCGGGCCGAAGCCGCCGCCGGAAGCGCCGGGGCCGCCGGAACCGCAGCCCTTTCCGTGGGAGGCGACGTATCCGGACGACGTCGACTGGTTTGCGAGGATCCCGACGGCGCCGGTCCAGGCAATCCTCGACGATGCGGTCGAGAAGTGGCCGGAGCGGCCATGCCTTACCTTCATGGGCAAGCAGTATACCTACGCGCAGGTCGGCAGGCTCGTCGCGCGCGCCGCCAGGGGATTTCAGGATCTCGGTGTATCCAGAGGCGTGCGGGTCGGCCTGTTCCTGCCAAACTCGCCCTATTACGTGATCTGCTATTACGCGATTCTCAAGGCCGGCGGCACCGTGGTCAATTTCAACCCGGTCTATGCCGAACGCGAGATCGCGCGCCAGGTCGAGGATTCCGACACCCGCATCATGGTGACGCTGCAGCTGACCGCAACCTATCCCAAGCTCGCAGGGCTGTTCGAGCACACGGCCTTGGAAAAGGTGGTGGTCTGTCCGATGGGCAGTGTCCTGCCGCTGGTCGCCCGCGCGTTCTTCACGCTGTTCCGGCGCAAGGAGATCGCGAAAGTCCCGGATGACGACCGTCACGTCGATTTCGACGACCTGATCGACAACAAGGGCGACTACACCCGGTATCCCGTCGACGTCAAATCGGACATTGCGGTGCTGCAGTATACCGGCGGCACGACCGGACTGCCCAAGGGTGCGATGCTGACCCACGCCAACGTCTACGCCAACACCGTCCAGACGCGGATGTGGGCCGTTAACGCGCGGCCTGGAGTCGAGAAGTTCCTTGGCGTGCTGCCGCTGTTCCACGTGTTCGGCATGACCGGCATCATGAATGTCGGGCTGTTTCTGGGCGCCGAGATCATCCTCGTGCCGCGCTTCAAGCTGGCCGAGGTGCTGAAGATCATCGACAAGGAAAAACCCAGCGTATTCCTGGGCGTGCCGATGATCTACGCCGCCATCAACGGATTTGACGAACTCGACGAGTACGACCTTTCCAGCCTGACCGACTGCATTTCCGGCGGCGCCCCGTTGCCGGTCGAGGTCAAGCTGACATTCGAGAACCTGACCGGCTGCGTCCTGGTCGAAGGCTACGGCCTCTCGGAGGCGTCGCCGGTGTGCACGATCAACCCGTTCGTGGGCGTGAACAAGCCAGGTTCGATCGGCATGCCGGTGCCCGGTACCGTCATCGAGATCACCTCGCTGGACGATCCCGACCAACTGCTGCCGGTCGGCAAGCAGGGCGAAATCTGCGTCACCGGCCCGCAGGTCATGGCCGGTTACTGGAACCGGCCGGAGGAAACCGAGGCCGCGTTCCGCGGCGGCCGCCTGCATACCGGCGACGTCGGCTATATCGACGAAGAGGGTTACGTGTTCCTGATCGACCGCATCAAGGATTTGATCCTGAACGCCGGCTTCAACGTCTATCCAAGGATGGTGGAGGAAGCGATCTACCTGCACCCCGACGTCGAGGAAGCGGTTGTCTGCGGCGTGCCCGACAAGCAACGCGGCGAACTCGTCAAGGCCTACATCAAACAGCGCGCCGGCTCGCAGCTCAAGGCCGGCGAGTTGAAGCGCTTCCTCAAGGACAAGCTTGCGCCCTACGAGCAGCCGCGGCGCATAGAGTTCCGTGACGAGCTGCCCAAGACGTTCATCGGCAAGCATTCCCGCCGCGAGCTTGTGGCCGAGGAGGTGCGGCGCTTCAATCAGGGCCTGCCGCCGCTCGGCGACGAACTCGATATCGACGATGTCGGCGCCGAGCGGGCGCGCGCGGTCAACTTATGAACCATCGAAAAGGACGGTTGGCATGAGCCTGGAGACCATCGAGCAGGAGATCCGCAGCAACCTGATGCGGTTCGCGGGGCTGGGTTACAAGGTGAAGTTCGTATTCGACGACGGCCCGGCGTTTCTGCTGGACGGGACGGTCACCCCGCCGACGCTGAGCGCAGAAAACGGCGAGGCCGACTGCACCCTGCGGCTCTCGGCCGAGAACATGGAGAAGCTGATGGCCGGGGCTTTGAACCCGACACTGGCCTACAGCCTCGGCAAGCTGAAAGTGGACGGCTCGGTCGGCGTGGCGCTGAAGCTCGCTTCGATGATGGAGGAATGAGCGTCTAAGGCATCGGCGTCGTGCGCGTGAAGGTCAGGGTGGCGCCGTCGTTCACGAAGCGCAGCTGTATCCAGTTGCCGGCGGCATCGAACCAGAGGTCGCGCGCAATATCGCCCGAGACGGTGTACTGGTGTGTCTTGATCGCCTTCCCGGCGACCTTGATTACGTCCTCGCCCGCCGGCGCGACAGACACCTTCAACAGCTTGCCGGTCTTGGTGTCCATCAACAGCTTGCTTGTGACAATCCCCGGATTCCAGGGGTGGGTGGGAAACACCGCGCCGTCCGCCTCGGCCTTGCCGGCCGGCCCGGTGATGACCAGCTGCGCGCCGTTGGCCCGCGCCGCCACGTCGATCAATTCGCTGTTCTCGTCGGTATGCGCCGTATAGGCGACGAGCTTTCCGTCCCGCCAGGTCTCCCGGCGGTCGGAGGTCAGCGAATGCGCGGTGATGAACAGCAGCTTGACCTTGATGTCGATCCGGACGTCGACGACCAGGTCCCCGCCGCTGCGCGAGAAGGTCACCCTGTGCGTGCCGATCTCGTCGTATTTCGAGTGATTGATCGCATATTCGACCGTTCCCGACGGCGGATCGTACGCCAGGGACTGCGCCGTCCAGGCGGCTGACAGAACCGCTGCCGCCGCGCAACGCACGGCGAACCCGCGAAATGATCCAGACATGGTGCCTCCGGCTGTTTTGCGCCGTTATTTGGCGCAGCCTAAAACAGTTCCGCCTCGAGGTCCATCAGCGGCTTCTTGCCGGCCATGATGGCGGCGAACAGGCCTGAGGTCTGCGGCAGGATGCGGGCCATGTAGAAGCGCGCGGTGGCGAGCTTGGCGTGATAGAACCCGGTCTCGTCGCCTTCTGCCTTCGCCAGCGCCACCGCCGCCATGCGCGCCCACAGGAAGGCCAGCGCGGTGAGGCCGAACAGCCGCAGATAGTCGCTCGCCGCGGCGCCTGCCTCCTCGGGGTCGCGCAGGCCCTGCTGGGCGATCCACGCGGTCGCCTGCTGCAGCCGGCCGAACGCCTTGGCGAAGGGCAGCACGAAGTCCTGCATCTCCGGCTTTTCCATCTCCGCCTCGATGAACTCCATGCCGGGATGGAAGAAGCGGCGCAGCAGCCGGCCGGTGTGCTGCCCCATCTTGCGGCCGACGAGGTCGAGCGCCTGGATGCCGTTGGCGCCCTCGTAGAGCTGCGCGATGCGGGCGTCGCGCACCAGCTGCTCCATGCCCCATTCGCGGATATAGCCGTGGCCGCCGAACACCTGGACGCCGAGATTGGCGCATTCCGATCCGATATCGGTGAGGAACGCCTTGACGATCGGCGTCAGCAGCGACACCAGGTCGTCCGCCTCCTGTCGCGTGGCCTCGTCGGGATGTTTCGCCGCGATATCGAGGTTCATCGCCGTCCAGGCGGCCAGCGCCCGTGCGCCCTCGGTATAGGCGCGCATGGTCAGCAGCATGCGCCGCACATCGGGGTGCACGATGATCGGGTCGGCCGGCTTGTCTGGCGCCATGGCGCCACCCAGCGCCCGCCCCTGCAGACGCTCCTTCGCATAGTCCGCGGCGCTCTGATACGCGGTTTCGGCAATCCCCAGCCCCTGCATGCCAACCGCGATCCGCGCATCGTTCATCATCGTGAACATGACCCGCATGCCCTTGTGCGGCGGTCCGACGAGATAGCCCTCGGCGTCCTCGAAATTCATCACGCAGGTCGGCGAGGCCTTGATGCCCATCTTGTGCTCGATCGAGCCGCAGGCGACGCCGTTGCGCGGGCCCAGCGATCCGTCCTCCTTGACCAGGAATTTCGGCACCAGGAAGAGGCTGATGCCGCGAATCCCGGCGGGCGCGTCCGGCAGCCTGGCCAGCACCAGGTGGACGATGTTCCCGGTCGCGTCCTGCTCGCCGCAGGAAATGAAGATCTTGGTGCCGGTGATCCTGTATATGCCGCCATCGGCCGGTTCCGCCTTCGTGCGGATCAGGCCCAGATCGGTGCCGCATTGCGGTTCGGTCAGGCACATGGTTCCCGACCACGTGCCCTCGACCATTTTCGGCAGCCATTTCGCCTTCTGCTCGTCGGTCGCCCAGCGTTCCAGCAGGTGATAGGCGCCCTCGGTCAGGCCCGGCAGGATCGCCAGTGAAATATTGGTCGAGCAGGCCATCTCCTTGACCATCGCGCCGATCGTCGCCGGCAGCCCCTGCCCGCCGTAGTCGGGATCGGCCGCGAGCGACCCCCATCCCGACTGCACGAAGGCCTCGTAAGCGTCCTTAAAGCCGCTGGGAAGGCGTACGACGCCGTTCTCATAAGTGCAGCCCTCCTCGTCGCCGCTGCGGTTCAGCGGCAACAGAACCTCCTCGCAGAGCTTTCCAGCCTCGGTCAGCACGGCGTCGACGAGGTCCGGCGTCGCCTCCTCGTAGCCGGGCAGCGCGGTCAGCGTTTCGGTGCCCAGCAACTCGTTGAGCACGAACCGCATGTCGTCAATTGGTGCGCTGTATACGGTCATGACTCAGTTCCTCAAGGGTTTGCCGGTGTCCAGCATGTGCTCGACCCGGGCCAGCGTGCCGGGATGGCGGATCAGTTTCATGAAGGCCTTGCGCTCGAGCGCCAGCAGATCATCCTCGCCGACCTCGTCGACGATGTCGGTATCGCCGCCGGTCAGGACCTGTTTCAGCTCCTCGATCACGACACGGTCGTGCGGCGTGACGAGGCCCTTGAGCTCGAAGTCGCGCACCGCCGTCTCGATCGCCGCGCGGCCGGTCTCGCCCGGAAGATGCAGTTTCGCCTCTTCCGGCGGTGCATAATCGACCGAAAGCGCCTCCGCTTTCGCCTTGGCGTCGGCCAGCAGGCGGTCGCGGTTCATGGTGATGCGGTCGCCCTCGCGCAGAATCATCATCTCCTGCGCCTCCATGGCCGATTTGGCGACCTTGGCCGTGCCGATCGTCTCGAAGGCCTTGGCGACCGGCGGCATCGGGCCCTTCGGCGCCTTCGCCGCCGTCGCCCAGCGGGTCAGCAACTCCTTGCAGCCGCCCCAGCCGGGAACCACCCCGACGCCGACCTCGACGAGGCCGGTATAGGTCTCCGCATGGGCCTGGACGGCGTCGCAATGCATCAGAATCTCGCAGGCGCCGCCCAGCGCCATGCCGGACGGCGCGCCGACCACCGGGAAGGGCGCATATTTCAGCGCCTTGTAGACCCGCTGGCCGGTGGCGACGAGGTCCTCGATCATCGGCCACAGCGCGACATTGGCGGCGAACAGGGCGAGCCCGATATTGGCGCCGACCGAGAAGTTGGAGCCTTCGTTGTAGATGACCAGACCCTTGTGGGCCATCGGCACAATTCTGACCGCATCCTCGACCATTTTCAGGGATTCCTGGTCGAGCGCATTCATTTTACTGTGAAATTCCAGACACAGAATGCCGTCACCGAGATCCCACAAGCTGGCCGAGCCGTTGCGTTTGACCGGTTTGGAGTCGCGCTTGATATCCTCCAGCAACAGCACGCCCTCGCGTCGCTTCAGGTCCGCATAGGCGCCATCGACGGTCAGGTACTGCAGCGCACCATTCTCGACGCGGTAGAAGCCGCCTGCTTCGGCCGCCTTCTGCAGCAGGGCTGGAACCTCGCGCCCCTCGGCCTCGAGCCGCTCCACCAGCCAGTCGGTACCGACCCGGTCGGCGAGCTGGAACGGCCCCTCCTTCCAGGCATAGCCGAGCCGCATCGCCTCGTCGGCCGCAGCGACATCGTCGGCGATCTCGGGGATCAGCGAGGCCGCATAGATCAACACCTGCGAGAGCACCCGCCAGGCGTATTGTCCGGTCTTGTCGTCGTACTCCGCGAGCTTGCGCAGATCCTTTCCGGCCGCGGTGACGCTTTCCAGCCGCGGTCGCTTCGCCGGCGCATACTCGCCGGAGCCGAGGTCGATGGACTGTTTCTCGCGCTTGCCGCCCTCCCTGTCGAGCCGGTAGAAACCGCCCTTGCCCTTGCGGCCCGTATAGCCGTCGTCGATCAGCTTCTGGAACAGCGGCAGGTCGCTCCTGACGGTGTGATAGGCGTCGGTCTTGGGCAGCGCCGCGGTCAGTTCGCGCGACACATGGCGGCTAAGGTCCAGGCCGACCAGGTCGAGCAGCCCGAACACGCCGGTCTTCGGAATGCCCATCGGCCGGCCCATCACCGCGTCGGCCTCCTCGATCGTCAGCCCGCCCTCGACGGCCCCGGACACCGCGGCCTCGATCCAGAACGCGCCGAGCCGGTTGGCGATGAAGCCCGGCGTGTCCTTGGCATCGACCACGCCCTTGCCGAGTCGGCGGTCGCAGAATTCGTGGATCGTCTCGACGGCGGCGGCCTGTGTCTGCGGGCCCGCGACGATTTCCAGCAGCCGCATGTAACGCGGCGGATTGAAGAAATGGGTGATCAGGAAGTCCTTGGTGAAGCCCGCCGGCAAGCCCTTGGTGAGCACCGCGATCGGCAGGGTCGAGGTGTTCGACGAGACGATCGAACCCTTCTTGCGGTGCTTTTCGATGTTCTTGTAAAGGCCTTGTTTTATTTTCGGATCCTCGAGCACGGCCTCGACGATCCAGTCGCAGTCGGCCAGCTTTTCGAGGTCGTCCTCGATATTGCCGGGCGTCACCAGCCTGGCGTTGCGCCGGTGCATGAACGGCGCCGGGTCGGTCTTCAGGAGCCTGGCGATCGCGCCTTCGGCAATCGCGCTGCGTTTGTCCGACGCCGCGTCCTTCGGCACGATGTCCAGCAACAGGACGGGAATACCGGCATTGGCGATATGGGCGGCAATGCCGCTGCCCATCACGCCGGCACCGATGACGGCTGCACGTTCGATGCCCATGGTCACACCGCCTCCAGAATCGTCGCGATGCCCTGGCCGCCGCCGATGCACTGCGTCGCGAGGGCGTACTTGCCCTTCTCGCGCTTCAGCACGCTCGCCGCCTTGCCGGTGATGCGCGCGCCGGTCGCCCCCAGCGGATGGCCCAGCGCGATGGCGCCGCCGTCGAGGTTCGTCTTCTCGTAGTCGAACGGCAATTCGCGATGGCACGCGATCACCTGGCTGGCGAAGGCCTCGTTCATCTCGATCACATCCATATCGTCGAGCTTGAGCCCGGCGCGGGCCAGCGCCTTGTTGGTGGCGACGACCGGGCCGATCCCCATGATCTCTGGCTGGCAGCCGGCAACGGCGATGCTCTTCACGCGCGCTAGCGCCTCGAGGCCGTTCTTCGAAGCATATTCCTCCGTGCAGACCAGCACCGCGGAGGCGCCGTCGGTCAGCGGCGAAGACGTGCCGGCGGTGACCGATCCGCCCTCGCGGAAGGCGGGTTTCAGATCGGCCAGCGCCGCCTTGCTGGTGTCGGCGCGGATGCAGCCGTCCCGGACGACGATGCCGTCCCTGGTCTCGATGGGCACGATCTCGTCGGAGAGCCGGCCGGCGTCCTGTGCCGCCGCCGCCTTGGCGTGGCTCTTTACGGAAAATTCCTCCTGTTCGTCGCGCGTTACCTGATATTTTTCAACCAGATTCTCCGCCGTCTCCCCCATCGACATGTAGGCGCCCGGCATGTTCGCGGCGAGCCCCGCGTTGGGCATCGGGTTGTAGCCGCCGACCGGCACCCGTGTCATCGATTCGACGCCGGCGCAGACGAAGAGGTCGCCGGCGTCCATCTTGATCGCGCCGGCCGCCATGTGGATCGCGTTCATCGACGAGCCGCAGAAGCGGTTGATGGTGGCACCGCCGACGGAAATCGGCAGGTCCGACAAAAGCCCAATCAATCGAGCGACATTGAGCCCCTGCTCCGCCTCCGGCATGGCGCAGCCGCAGATCAGGTCCTCGATGTCCTCGGGCTTCACGCCGGTCCGCTCGATCAGCCCGCGGACAGCGGCGGCGGCCAGCTCGTCGGGGCGCACGCGCACCAGCTCGCCCTTGTTGGCGAAGGTGAAGGGGGTCCGGGCATAGCCGGCGATGACGACGTTCCTGCTCATTTTCGGGCCTTTCTGGTATGCTGTGGTTTGCAGTTCGGGTCGGCCAGCCAGCGTTTGGTGGCGCCCACGATGTCACGCAGTTCGGCGATCGTCGCGTCGATGTCCTGGCGCTGCTGTTCCAGTGCCGCGATCCGCTCGCCGGCCGTGGCAAGCAGCGCCTCCATCTGCGCTCGCTGGCCCGGCCCCGCCTCATAAAGATTTAGCCACTCGCGGATCTCCCGCAGGCTGAAACCCAGCCGTTTGCCGCGCAGGATCAGGACCAGCCGCCCGCGGTCGCGGTGGGTATAGACCCTTGTATTGCCGATACGCCGGGGTTCGATCAGTCCCTTGTCCTCGTAGAAGCGCAGCGCCCGCGCCGTCACGCCGAGGTCCCCGGCAAGTTCGGTCACGGAGTAGAGTTCGGGATGGTTGGAAGCTTCCATGGGCGGCATGATACGCTCGACCTGACGTATACGTCAATATTCTCTCTATAACGTAATCGTGAAGCATTAAAGATAAATGCCGTCAAACCCGCAAAACCGAAAGTCCTTCGCAAACAGCCTCGAAGAAGCGCATGGCAGCGGCAGACATGCGGCGCGCGCGCATGCAGCCATGGACCAGCCCCTCGCCAAGGTAATAGCGTGAGGGTACGCCCGCCCGCTGCAGCCTTTCGTGCCAGCCTGCAGCCTCGTCACGCAGCGGATCCAGGGCGCAGGCGGCAATCATCGCCGGCGGCATGCCGGTCAGGTCGCCCGCCAGCAACGGCGCGGCCATGGGGTCGGCGATATCCGCGGGCTCCTGCCCCGTATACAGGCGCAGGTATTTGGCCATGTCCCCGGTGGTCAGCACCGGCGCGTCGGCGTTCTCGGCGAAGGACGGCAGGCTGTGGTCGCTGCCCAGCGTCGGGTAGATCAGCAGCTGCAGCGCCAGGGCCGGACCGCCCTCGTCACGCGCCTTCAGGGCCACCGCGGCCGCCAGCGCCGCCCCCGCGCTGTCGCCGCCGACGCCGAGGCGGGCCGGATCAATGCCGTAATCGGCGGCGTGAGCGGCGATATGGCGCACCGCCGCGTCGCAGGCCTCGAAGGGAACCGGATGCCGGTTCTCCGGCGCCAGCGGGTAGTCGACAGAGACGATCACGACGCCGGCCTCCGCCGCCATCCAGGCGCAATGGTCGTCATGGCTGTCGAGGTCGCCGACCACCCATCCGCCGCCATGGAAATAGACCAGCCCGCCCGTCGTGCCTGTACCCGCCGGGCCGTAGATCCGCACCGGGATGTCGCCATGCGGGCCGGGGACGGCCGCATCGCGGACCGACAGCCCGTCCGGGTGCGGTCCGGCGAAGGATTGGCAGAGCGCCGTGAAGGCGCGGCGCTGTTCGTCGGCCGTCATGTCGCCGGCGGTGTGGGAGAACAGCTCCTCGGCGCGGGCGAGGTAGGCCGCGATGCCGGGCGCCATACGGCCGGCATATTTTTCCATGACACCGGTCACGGGCGCTCACCCGGCAGGGCGATGGAACGGCCGGCCTGGTCCGGCAGCGGCAATCCCGCATGCGCCGCCCGGATCGCCGCCAGCCTGGCCATGAGCTCCGGCGGAAAGGGCGCCGATTTCGGCCCGCCCATGTCGACATGCACCAGCATGTGCTCGCCGGTGGCCAGCAGGTCGCCGCCGTCGGCGTGATACATGCAGTGAAACAGCCGGTAGCGCTTTTCATCGTGCCCCAGGAGCTGCGTTTCGACGCGCACCGCCTCGCCACCGGAGACCTCTTGCAGGTACATCACATGGGTCTCCAGCGTGTAGATCGAGGTGTTGGTGCGCGCGCGATAAGCCGCGTCCTGGCCGGCGAAATCCATGAATGCATCGGTCGCGTGGCTGAACACCAGCACGTAATACGCCTCGTTCATGTGCCCGTTGTAGTCCAGCCACTCCGGTTTGACGGTGGCGCGGTGGAGGCAGAGCGGCGCATCGATGGTCATGCGGAATTCCTGTCGTTACGGGATACATAGAGCATGATTCCCGGCGCCGGATAAAGCCTCTCTACCGCCGCTCCTCACGCGGCGGGCTGCCGAACCGGGCGCTGTAGGCGCGCGAGAAATGGGCCGGCGAGGCAAAGCCGCAGGCCAGCGCCACCTCGCGCACGGGCAGCCGCGTCTGGCCCAGGAGGATGCGCGCCCGCCGCAGCCTGAGACCGAGGTAATAGCCCGTCGGCGTACAGCCCAGGCCGCGCCGGAACAGCCGTTCGAGTTGCCGCTCCGAGACGCCGGCGATGGCCGCCAGCTCGGCCGAGCGGAGCGGTTCCTCAAGGCTGCCCTCCATCGCGGCGACCACGGCCTCGAGCTTCGGCTCGCCGACCCCGAGGCGGCGGCCGAGCGGCATGCGCTGCGCGTCCTCGGCCGCGCGGATGCGCTCGTGGATGAACTGCTCGGAGATTTCGACGGCAACGTCGTGCCCGCAATCGAGCCCGATCAGGTGCAGCATCATGTCGAGCGCCGCGGTGCCGCCGGCGCAGGTCAGCCGCCCGCGATCGATCTCAAACAGGCTGTTGCGGACGTCGACTTCGGGGAATTTCTCGGCGAAGGCATCCTGCCATTCCCAGTGCACCGTCGCCCGGTGGCCGTCCAGCAATCCGGCATGGGCGAGGAACCAGGCCCCGGTATCGAGGGCGCCGAGCGTGATCCCCGCGACCGGTATGCGGCGCAGCCAGGAAAGAGTCGCCCGGTCTATCGTGTCCTCCGGGGCATGGCTGGCGCAGACGAACATCATGGCGACGCGCGGGATGTCCCGGATCGATCCTTCGGCCGGCACCGCGATGCCGTTGCTCGCTGCGACCGGCCGGCCGTCGCGCGAAAACACCTGCCAGCGATAGACCTCCCGCCGGCTGATCAGGTTGGCGACGCGCAGCGGCTCCAGCGCCGAGGAAAACGCCATCATCGAGAAGTGGGGCGCCAGGAAGAAGCCGACCCGGCGCGGCCGATCGCGTCCGTTGCCAGTGCCGCCCAGATCCGTTCGTCCCTCGATTGCCATGTCGGGAAATATCATAACCCGGTCGGATGATCGCAAATAGCGAAATCGAATTCGCCGCATCATGACCGCTGTCCATCGGCGGGTGTAGCGTAGAGAGAGGACTGGCATGAACACCGACGTCATCGTGAGTTGCGCAGTCACCGGGTCTGGTGACACCGTCGGCAAGCATCCGGATATTCCCGTCACCCCGGAACAGATCGCCAATGCCGCCATCGAGGCCGCGAAGGCCGGTGCCGCGGTCGCCCATTGCCATGTGCGCGAGCCCGACAGCGGCAAGCCGAGCCGCCGGGTGGAGCTTTATGAGGAGGTCGTCGAGCGCATCCGCGCCAGCGACACCGACGTCATCATCAATCTGACCGCTGGCATGGGCGGTGACTACGTGCCCGACCCGGATGAACCGACGAAGGGCATCGAGGGCACCGACCTTGTCAACGCGCGCGAGCGCCTGGCGCATGTCGAGGCGATCCGGCCGGAGATCTGCTCGCTCGACTGCGGCTCGCTGAATTTCGGCGACAGCCTGTATATGAGTACGCCGCCGATGCTGCGGGAGATGGCGAAACGCATCCAGGAACTGGGCGTCAAGCCGGAACTCGAAGTCTTCGAGATGGGCCATCTCCGTTTCGCCAACCAGCTTGTCGCGGAAGGCCTGATCGATGCGCCGCCGCTTTACCAGATCTGCCTCGGCATCCCCTGGGCGCTTGGCGCGGACCCCGACACCATGCGCCTGATGCGCGACAACCTTCCGGACGGCGCGAACTGGTTCTCCTTCGGCATCGGGCGCACGCAGATGCCGATGGCGGCGACCGCGGCGATCCTGGGCGGCAACGTGCGGGTCGGGCTGGAGGACAACCTCTATCTCGACAAGGGCGTGTTCGCGAGCAACGGCCAGCTCGTCGAGCGCGCGGCGCAGATCGTCCGCCTGCTCGGCGGTCGCACCCTCACCCCGGCCGAGGCCCGCGAAAAGCTGGGCCTGCGCCCCCGCAACTGAGCGGCCGGAACCACGCACATGACCGATATCAGGAAGATCGCCGTGGTCGGCACCGGCGTAATCGGCGCCGGCTGGGCCACCCGCTGCCTTGCCCGCGGCATCGACGTGGTGGCGACCGACCCGGGGCCGGATGCGGAAGCAAAGCTGCGCGCGTCCCTTGAGAACGCGCGTCCCGCGGCCGCGAACCTCTATGGATCGCCGGATGTGGCACCGGGCACGCTGACGTTCGTCGACAGCGTTGCGGAAGCGGTGGCCGATGCCGATTTCGTGCAGGAAAGCGCCCCCGAGCGCGAGGAACTCAAACGCAGGCTGCATGCCGAGATCGACGCGGCGGCATGGCCGGACGTCGTGATCGCCTCCAGCTCCTCCGGCCTGATGCCGACCGCCATTCAGGCCGACTGCACGCATCCCGAACGGGTGCTGATTGGCCATCCCTTCAATCCGGTCTACCTGCTGCCGCTGTGCGAGGTGGTGGGCGGGAACAAGACCGCGCCGGAGAACATCCAGCGGGCCAT
>Ga0224512_10000468_pt1 | contig 42995 bp, 38 predicted proteins | sample SF_May12_sed_USG_4_FD_169103 | JGI IMG/M metagenome (GOLD analysis project Ga0224512, IMG submission 169103) | Sediment microbial communities from San Francisco Bay, California, United States - SF_May12_sed_USGS_13 | ecosystem: Environmental > Aquatic > Marine > Sediment | place: USA... | reverse complement strand
ACTGGGGTTCGATCCTGATCTCGGCGTGGACGAGGCGAGGAACGCCTGCCCGGTCGCGCCCGCTTGGCAAAGTTGACGTCATTTTCACGGGTCTTTCGGTCCGCACCGGTAGTTTTAGGCTGGCTGGTCCGATAGGAGAACGATGGAAAACGACGAGGTCAGTGTACCCCGGACCGAGTACGAATCGAGACCGCCCGCACCGTCCAAGGCAACCGAATCGCCTGCCGGCGATCCCATCGCTCCGGCACCGCCGTTGATCGCACCCCGGCAGCTGGAGACGCCGGCCGAGGCCCGCCGATCCATTCGTCGCTGGGTGTTCGGCATGGTCGGTTTCGTCATCGCGGCCGCCGTCGCCGGCGGCCTGCTGCTCGACGTTCCCTACGTTGCCCTCGTACCGGGATCGGCCCGGGACACCGAGCCGCTTCTGGCCATCGAGGGGATCGACGAGTACCCCAGTGACGGTGAACTACTCCTGCTGACCGTCCGCTTCCGGACCCGTCCGAACCTCTGGGAGTACCTGTGGTTACGGATGGACGACGACGCCCAGGTCGTACCCGAGGAGAACATCTTCGGCGATCGCACGCCGGAGGAGAATCGGGAATTCAACCTCGAACTGATGAACGACTCGAAACGGGTTGCGGTGGCGGTCGCGCTGGAGCAGTTGGGCTACGACGCGGTCCAGGCCGACGCCGTCGTCGTTCAGCAGATCGAAGCCGGTGAGGCGGCCGAGGGTATTCTCGAGCCTGGTGATTCCGTGCTCGAGATCGACGGTCGACCAACACCGGACACGGCGACCCTGGTCGAGATCCTCGGATCCCATGCGCCCGGTGACGAGATCGAGCTGCTCGTCCAGCCGTTCGGCGCCGAGGAAACAAGGGATGTCACCGTCGTCCTCGGCGATCATCCCGAGAAGCCCGGAACCGGCTTTCTCGGCATCCGCCCAGCCGATCGCCTCAAGTTCAACGAAGAGTTCGATTTCCTCGTCGAGATCGACTCCGGTTCGGTCGGCGGTCCGTCGGCCGGGCTGGCCTTCACGCTCGCCGTGCTCGACCAACTGACCGAGGGCGAGTTGACCGGGGGCCGCGCGGTGGCGGTGACCGGAACCATCAATGCCGCCGGTCAGGTCGGTCCGGTCGGTGGGGCGCTGCAGAAGACGGCGGTTGTGCGTGACCTCGGCGTTGACACGTTCATCGTGCCGGAAGCCCTCGGCGAGGACGAGCTGGCCGAACTGGTCGAACGGGCCGACGGCGAGATAGACATCGTTCCGGTTTCAACGGTCGAGGAGGCGCTCGACGCCCTCGCCGGCCTGGGCGGAGACGTCGACGCGATCGATGAATTCGCCGCCGCGAATCGTGGTTGACGCCTGACCAGCGGCCTTTGCCAAGGGTCCAGCACTCGAAGCTCCCGGCGTCGTAGCATCGTGGTATGTCTATGCAGAGTGACCACGAGTTCGCTCCAACGCAGATCGCCGCCGCTGAGTTCCCCACCGCCTTTCGCGGTTACGACCAGGACGCCGTTCGCCACTACCTGACCAGGCTGGCCGCCGCACTCTCCGAAAACGGCGGTGACGCACTCGCCGCGCTGGCGCGGACCACCACACTCGATCGGATCGAGGAGCTGGAGGAGGAGAACGACACCCTCCGGTCCGAGGTGCGCGACCTGGAGTTGGAACTGGTTCAGCGTTCCGTCGACGGGCCCGCAGATGGTCGATCGGCCGAACGATCCGGTCGGCAACGGTCCGAGGGTGACGACGAGTTCGAAGCCGACCTCGATTCGACGTTCGACGAGCACCGGGCGATCGAGCTGCTGGGTCAGGAGACCGCCCGGGTGCTCGAGTCGGCCCGCTCCGCCGCCGCCGACATCGTGAAGAAGGCCGAACGCCAGGCGAAGGAGATCGAAAAGGACGCCCGGACCGACCTGGCCGACGCCCGTCGCAAGGCCCGTCGCCTGGTGGCCGAGAAGCAGGCGGAGGCCGAGGAGCTGGTGGCCAAGGTGGCGGCCGAGGCCGAGGAGTCGGCGACGACCCTGCGATCCGAGGCCGAACAGCACCGCGAGATGGTGCTGGCCGAGTCGAAGAAGATCATGGCCGACGCCGAGGAGCGGGCGGCCGCCGACGAGAAGTGGGCGCAGGATCGGGCCGAGCAGATCGTGGCCGATGCCGAGGCGTTGCGCCAGCAGTTGCTGTCGGAGCTGGTTGTCGAGCGCACCAAGATCCGCACCGATCTGGAGGAGATGCTGTCGACCCGTGACCGCCTGGTGATGGCCCTCGTGGTCGCCCGGTCGGAGATGGACGACCTGTCGTCCCGTCTCGACGAGGCCTCGGTAAAGTCGCCTCCCAGCACCCCCGACATCGATGTCGACGACGCCGACACCTCCGCCCAGGTCGAGGAACTGGTGGCACAACTCGACCAGCAGCTCGAGCCCGAGGGCGGGCCATCGGGCCGGAGGCCGTCGAAGTCGTCAACGGTCACGTCCGACGACGGTGACGAGACCGAAGATGTCATCGATCTCACCGCCGACGACGGTTCGTCGGCCGGTCCGGGCGACTCCGGCTCCGACGCCGGCTCGGACCGGTCGGCCGACGCCGACCAGGATGGCGGATCCGGGGCCGGCGGCAACGCATCGAAATCGAAGCGGTCGAACTCGAGGTCTCGGAGCCGGAACAAGAAGAACGCTCGGCGTCGGAATCCGGGATCGACCGGATCGCGCCCGGCGTCGACCCGGGGGGCGGCCGCCACGGCCGTGGTCGACGCCGCCGACGCCGAAATCGACCCGGTCGCTTCGACCGACGAAACCCAGGTCGAAACAGAAGCGGAGCGGACGGCGAGCACCAAAGCCGATCGTGAAGACGAAGCCGCTGCCGAGCACGACGTCGTCACCGACGAGGCCGACGCCGACGATCACTCACGAGACGAGAAACCGGGCGATGCTGCGGTCGACGAGGATGGCGAATCCGTCGAGCTGAGCCTGATCGAGGGCTTCAACACGATCGAGTTGTCGGAAGCCGACCTGGGATTCGCCCGAAAAGCGGCTGAAGCGGCCGGAGTCGCCGGCGGGGACGTCGACGACGACCTGTCGGATCAGATCCTGGTCACGGTGGCGTCCCGGGAGACCGGGACCGACATGGAAGGCAACCGGGGCGATCTTCTGATCGACGAGGAGTACCGGGGCCGGCTGCCGTCGGAAGTGTCGGCCCGCGACGCCGCTCTGGGCCGCGCCGACGACTTCCACCGGTCGCTGAGGCGTGCGCTCAACGATGACCAGAGCGAGGTGCTCGATCGGTTACGTGTCGGTCGCGGGGCTGTCGAGGTGGCCGAGCTGCCGAAGTTCAGCGATCAGATCGAACGGTACCTCCAGCCGCTGCGGGATGGCCTAGCCCCCGTGGCCCTGGCCGGCGCCAAGGCCGGCGGTCGGCGGGAGGTGCCAACCGGTGTGCTCGACAACCTGGTCAAACAACTGGCGAAGTACATCGTCGACAAGGTGAGGATCCCCGTCATCCGGGAGGTCGAACACTCCACCGATCACGACCGGGAAAAGCTGTTCGAGCCGATCCGCAGCGTCTACCGCGATTTCCGCAACGCCGGGCTGCTCGATCTCGCCGATGACGCCCTGTACGAGTCGTTCGCCATCGGCCTCTACGGAGCGATTCCCGCCGGTGCGAACGTTATCTGGCTGCTCGATCCCCGCCACGATCCCGATCCGGTGTGCGAGATCAACGCGGGTCGCACCGGCCTGATCAAGGGCGACAGATTCCCGAGTGGCCATGTGCGGCCCCTGGCGCTGCCGAACTGCCGGTGCCTCGTCGTCGCCGACTGATTCTGCCTGCGGCGAGGCCGACGCGCGCGCACGCATGGCGCTGAGGCCCACTACCCTCGGGGAGTAATGCGCACAATTCGCGATCGTCGTGGGTCGTCTCGTCTCCGTTTGGTCATCGCCCTTGCGGCCGGTGCCGCCTTCGCCCTGTTTCTCTCGGCCAACGGGATCGCGAGCGTCTACACCGACTGGCTGTGGTTCGACGAACTGGGCGTCGGCTCGGTGTGGACCACCTTCCTGGGCACCCAGTTTGTCATGGCGGGGCTGTTTGGACTGCTGTTCTTCGGAATCTTCTGGGGCAACCTGGTGCTGGCCGATCGCCTCAAACCGGCGGTCCGCCCCAGCTCGGCCGAGGAGGAGCTCGTCGAGCGGTATCACGAGATGGTCGGTGCCCAGGCCGGACGGGTCCGTCTCGGCCTCGCCGCTCTGTTCGCGCTGATCTTCGGGGCAAACACGTCGGCCCAATGGCAGACGTGGTTGCTCTTCCGCAACTCCCAGGATTTCGGCAGAAGCGATCCGTTGTTCAACCGGGACGCCGGGTTCTACGTCTTCGATCTTCCGCTGTACACGTTCCTGGTCGACTGGTTCTTCGCCGCGCTTGTGCTGACCCTCATCGTCGTGCTCATCGCCCACTACCTCAACGGTGGGATCCGGGCCTCGGTGCTCGACCAGCGGGTCAGCACCTCGGTCAAGTTGCACGTGTCCGTGCTGCTGGCGCTGCTGGCCGTCCTGCGTGCCGTCGACTACTGGCTCGATCGGTACCATCTCGTCACCTCCAGCCGGGGAGCGTTCGACGGAGCGCTGGCCACCGATGTGCTCATCCAGGAGCCTGCTTTCAAGCTGCTGGCCCTGATCTCCCTGTTCTGTGCGGCCCTCATTCTCTACAACATCCGCCGACCGGGCTGGGGTCTTCCCATGGTCGCACTCGGGATCTGGCTGGTGTCTCATTTCGTGATCGGCAACGCCTTCCCGATCGCCTATCAGCGGCTCCGGGTTGCGCCGGTCCAGTCGACGCGGGAGGCGGAGTTCGTCGGTCGCAATATCGACGCCACCCGCTTCGCCTACGGTCTCGACGGAGATGGGGTCACTCGGATCAGTCTCGATTACGAGGTCGGCCTGAGCAACGACGATATCGAGGCGTACCGCGACGTCCTCGACAACGTCCCGGTCGTCGATCCGGTCCTCGCCGTCGACGAGGTGGTCCGATCCGAGGCCGACCGCCGGCTGTTCAGCTTCACGTCGCCTCTCGACGTCGACCGGTACCTGATCAACGGCGCGAAGCGACCGGTGGTTCTGTCGGCGCGCGGTCTCAACGTCAACGAGGTCGGGGAGGGCTGGGAGCAGCAACACGTCATCTTCACCCACGGCTACGGGCTCGCGATGGCCGCCGCCTACGATGACGGCGTCACCCTCGGCCCCACCGACACCAGGGCCCTCGACTTCCTCATCCGGGGTCTGGCCAACATCGAGGTCGACGAGGAACTCGGCGTGGAGCTCGATCAACCCCGAATCTACTACGGCGACGGCTTTGGCGGCTACGCCATCGTCGGCAACGCCCGCGAAGAGGTCGACTACCCGACCGACAGCGGCTCCCAGTTCTTCAGCTACGACGGCACCGGTGGCGTCCCGATCGATTCGCTGCTCCGGCGCGTGGCCTTCTCCCTCCGATTCCGGCAGCTCGATCCGCTCATCTCCGACACCATCACCGAGCGATCGCGGGTGATCTACAACCGTGACGTGATCGACCGGGTCCGGGAGATGGCCCCCTTCCTCCGCTTCGACAGCGATCCCTACCCGATTGTGGCGGACGGCCACGTCTTCTGGATCATCAACGCCTACACCACAACGTCCGACTATCCGTACTCGCAGTCGGTGTCGACCGAACTCGTCGGAGCCGATCTGGCCCGGGGCTACAACTACGTGCGCAACTCGGTCAAGGTCGTCGTCGACGCCTACAACGGCGATGTCGACATGTACGTGACCGACGAGTCGGATCCGATGATCCGAGCCTGGCGGGGGGCATTCCCGGATCTCTTCACGGACCAGTCGGAGGTACCCGACGAGATCCGCAGCCACTTCCGCTACCCGAGCGACCTCTTCACCGTCCAGACCGACATGTGGTCCGACTATGTCGTCGACGACCCGGTCGACTTCATCCAGGGCAACCTCGCCTGGTCGGTCGCCGCCCAACCGCAGATCGAGGCCGAGGCCGAGGAGAGCGACACCGTGGCGGCTCCGCCGATGGCGCCCCAGTACCTGATGGCACGGCCACCGGGGGCGACCGAGGCCGAGTTCGTCCTCCAGCGGGCCTTCGTGCCCCAATCGGGGGTCGACAGCAACACGACCCGCCCGGAGCTGACCGGCCTCATGATGGCTCGATCCGATCCGGAGAACTACGGCGAGTTGATCCTGGTGACGTTGCCACCGGGCCAGATCGACGCGCCCGATCTGGTGCACGCCCAGATCAGGCAGAGCCCGGTCATGACCGCGTTCGTCCTCGAGAAGCGGGGAGCGAAGGTCGAGTTCGGCGAGATGAGCATCGTGCTGGTCGACGACACCATCGTCTACATCCGTCCGGTCTACGTCGAATCCAACAGTCAGACCGCCATCCCCGAACAGCAGCGGATCGTTGCCGTCAACGGTGACCGGATCTTCATGGATTCGACCATCGGAGGTGCAATCAGAGGGGTGGTCGGCACCCAGACGGTCGCCGGACCGGAGCAACCGGCAGCCACCGAGGATGACGCAGCACCACCGCCCGATGCCGACATCGCCGAGATGTCGGTGGTCGATCTGGTGGCTTTGGCCGACGCCCTTCTGGTTCAGGCCGACAGCCTCGAGGAGACGTCACCCGAGGAGGCCGGCGTGCTGCGGGACCAGGCCCGTATCGCCCTCACCGAGGCGCAGAACAAGCTCGGTGGCGTGGCCCCGGCACTGCCCGCAGCGTCGTCCGACACCTAGTAGCTGCTCGTCGGCCGGCGGTTTTGCATTAATTGTGGCAATTCCGACTAGCTGGATCGACAAGTTTGCCGCTAACATACAAGGTAAGGCCCGATCGATGCTTGAGTTCTTCGCGGCGGAAGGCTTCTCAGGCAGCGGTCGGGCCGTCTTGTGTCAAGATTCAGGTCGTCCGGCGGGAACGAAGTCGGCTCGACCACGGTTTGAGTATGGTGACAACCGGGCCCGTCGAAGTGATCGTCTCGATCGACGGGCCCCGACCCAGACGAACGGAGTTTGCGCCATGTTCCGCCGAGTAGATCCACGAAAGCTCGAGGTTCCGGCCCCCGAGGACACCCTGCCCGGGCGAATGGAGCCGATGCCCGTGCCCGATGCCCACTACGTCAACGGTAAACCGCTTGTCGGTCCGTTTCCCGAGGGAACCGACACCCTGATCGTCGGCATGGGCTGCTTCTGGGGCGCCGAGCGGTTCTACTGGCAGCAGCCCGGCGTCTACACGACTGCGGTCGGGTACAGCGGCGGGACCACGCCGAACCCGACCTACCAGGAAACCTGCACCGGCATGACCGGCCACACCGAGGCGGTGCTGATCGTGTTCTTCCCCGAACAGGTGAGTTTGGAGACGCTGTTCAAGATCTTCTGGGAGAATCACGATCCGACCCAGCACATGGGCCAGGGCAACGACATCGGCACCCAGTACCGATCGGCCATCTACGCCAACTCGCCCCAGCAGCTCGAGGCGGCACAGAGGAGCCGTGACGTGTACCAGCGTCAGCTGGCCGAGGCCGGATTCGGCGGGATCACCACCGAGATCGCCATGGCCGGGCCGTTCTACTACGCCGAGGAATACCACCAGCAGTATCTGGCCAAGAACCCCGGTGGCTACTGCAACCACGGATTCTGCCAGGTCGGCTACCAGACGGAACCGATCGGTTGACCGCTCCAAGCGGGCGCACCTTCCGTCAGCTCCACGAACCCGGCAACCCGTTCGTCCTGGCCAACGCCTGGGACCTCGGCTCCGCCCGCGTGCTGGAGGCCCTCGGAGCCGAAGCCATAGGAACGTCGTCCGCGGCTCACGCCTTCACCCTCGGCCTACCCGACATGGGCCACGTGAGTCGCGAGCAGGCTCTCGATCATGCCGTTGCCGTGGCCAGCGGAGTGACCGTTCCGGTTTCCGGTGATCTGGAGAACGGCTACGGACACGCCGGGACCGATGTGGCCGAGACGGTGAGGCTGGCCGGTGCAGCCGGTCTGGCCGGTTGTTCCATCGAGGACACGGCGCTACCGGATTCCCGGCCTTACCCGATGCCCGACGCCGTGGCCCGAATCGAGGCCGCGGTCACCGCGGCGCGGGCTCTGCCGAACGACTTCGTCCTGGTCGCGCGAGCCGACGGAGTCATGAAGGGCCACTACGGCGTCGACGAGGCCATCGCCAGGATCCGGGCCTTTGAGTCGGTCGGGGCCGATTGCGTCTATGTGCCGCTCCCGCCGACGATGGCCGACCTGGCCCGGATCTGTGAGTCGGTTGACGTGCCGGTCAACGCGTTGGTCGCCGGACCCTTCGTCGGCTACAGCCGAGCAGACTTCGCGGAGATCGGCGTCGCTCGTCTGTCGCTCGGGTCGGCACTTGCCCGTGTCACCCACCGGACCCTGATCGACGTTTCCCGTCGCGTCCTCGCCGACGAAGGGGACTTCGCCGTACTGGGCGAAGGAATACCGGGTTCCGAGGTCGACGCGCTCTTGGTTGCGATCCCGCCCAAGGGCTGAGGTCGCCGGTCGGATTCGATCCGCACCGGCGGTCGATAATGCATCGCCAAGGAGCAATGGGCGGCTCGGCGAGTTTTGACTACGGTGGATGTGTGGAATGGGAACCAGTTTCCGTGCAGTTGCTCGGTGGTTTCAACCTCCGTTGTCGTGCTGGGACGATCGACTCGTTGCCGCGCAAATCGGCCTCGCTGCTGGCCTACCTGATCATGAACCGTCATCGGCCACAGACCCGCGACCTGCTGGCCGGGCGATTCTGGTCGGATCTGCCCGATGACAAGGCTCGCAAACGGTTGAGCAACACGCTGTGGCAAATCCGAACCGCCCTGGCCGACATTGGCCTCAACGACTTGATCGTCTCCACCTCGTCGACCATTCAACTCGCGCCCGGATGGCCGCTCGAGATCGATGTCGAGGAGTTCGAGCGGCGGCTCGATGACATCGATCGTGAGTGGGCTCAGCACTCCGCTCGAGTCCCGCTGGCCGACAAGCTGACCGCGCTGATTGCGGACTATCCCGGCGACCTCCTCGCCGGCCACTACGACGACTGGATCGAGGCGGAGCGGGCGGCGGTGAAGGATCGCTACACGAACGCCATCCGGCAGGCGATTCGTCTGTACAAGGGCCGGTCCGACTACGTCACCGCGCTCCGCTACGCCCGCCAACTCGTCGGCTACGATCCGCTGGCCGACGAGAATCACCGGGAGGTGATGCGTCTTTGTGCGCTGCTCGGCCAGCCTGCGGCCGCCGAGCGCCAGTACCGGAGCTGCTGCCAGGTGTTGGCCGAGGAGCTGGGTGTCGAACCGTCGTGGGAGACCACGGAACTCCATGAACGGATCCAGAACGAGGCCTCCAGCGCCGCGGCGCCCCTGACGGCCCTGGCCGAGATCGACACGCCGATCATCGGCCGGGCTCGGGAGCGGGCGGTTCTGCTGGCCCGGATCGACGAGTTGCTCAACGGCCAGGGCGGTCTCCTGTTGATCGAGGGGGATCCGGGCATCGGGAAGTCGCGCCTCGTCGAGGATCTGGCCGACGCCGCCGACTGGCGCGGTGTTCGGCTCTTGTCGACGGCCAACACCGAGGTGAGTCGACTGCGGCCCTACCACGCCATCCGATCGCTTCTCTCACCGGCCGTCACCGGCTTGCGGGGTGAGCACCTGGCCGAGGTCACCGATCAGATCTGGCTTCAGCAGGCCTCCGAAGTGCTTCCCGAGCTTCGACAGTACGTTGCCGGGTCCACCGAGAGGGCCCTCCTGCCGGAGGAGGAATCGAGTCGGATGACCGAGGCCCTGGCCCGGGTCCTGCTGGCCCAGGGCGGGCTGGGTCCGACCCTCGTCGTGCTCGAGGATGTGCACTGGTGCGACGACGATTCCATCCGGGTGTTCACGAACCTCGGGAGGCGCCTGAGCCGCAGTGGCGTGCTCATCTGCCTCACCTACCGCCGGTTCGAAGCCGAGCAGAACGAGGGGATCTGGTCGGCCATCTCCCGTCTGGAGGGTGTCCCCGGCTCGACGAGGGTCGTCCTGGCCGCGCTGAACCGATCCGAAATCCGAGAACTCGTGTCGGCGGAGCTCGGGCCGGGGGTGCTGCCCAGCCGCATTCAGGAACGCCTCGTCGACGAGTCCGGCGGGAATCCGCTGTTCGTCCTCGAGGCGCTGCAGGATGTCGAAGCGCTGTTGATGACCGATGGGCAGGAACGGGACCTGCACGGACATCCCGATCGCTTCCCGAGTACGGTCGCCCGAGCCCTCCAGCAGCGGTTGAACTCGTTACCGGCTGACGTGCTGACCGTACTGCGAGGCATGGCGGTACTGGCCGAGCCGTGTTCATCGGCGCTCGTGTCGAGGATCACCGGTCTTGATCGCCGACGAACCCTGGGGGGTTTGACCGAAGCGGTCGATCGAGGCTTTCTGATCGAGATCGGGGCCGGTATCTGCCGGTTCTGTCACGATCAGACCCGGCGGGCGGTCTATCACGCCATGACCGACGACGAGATCGTCGACTGGCACCGTCAGATCTTCCACGCGGTCGTCGCCGAGGAGCGACCCCAGGCCGAGCAGGTCGCCTACCATGCCGACCTGGCTGCTCTGTGGGCGGAGTCCGTCCGCTGGCACACGGTGGCCGCCCGCTCGGCCGAAGAGGTCGATGCGCTCGGAGTGGCGGCCGAACACTATAGCCAGGCCGACAGAGCGGCACAGCTTGCAGGGCTTAGCGAGGTCGACCGCTTTGGTGATCTCCTGAGTCACGAGCGGGCTCTCGATGTTCTCGGCCGCCGCCAAGAGCAGGAGATCCTGCTCAAGCGACTGATCGACCTCGATCTGGGCCTCGAGGAACGGGTCGATCTCGCCGAGCGCCAGGCATGGCTCATGGGTCATACCGATCGGCACGAGGAGGCGGCCCGTCTCGCCTCCGAATGGGCCGAACGTGCCTACGACGCCGGCCTGCCGAACTACCGTCTCCTGACAGTGCTCGGGGTCGTCCGCTACTGGAACGGGAGCCTCTACGAGGCGATCGAAGCGCTGCGGCTGGCCCTGAAGGCCGCGCCTGACGATCAGGCCGACGTCACGATCAAGAACCACCTGGGTCGAGCCCTCATCGACGTCTCCGAGTTCGACGAGGGCAATGACTTGGTGGCGCAGGCGCTGGAAACCGCTGTGAACATCGGAGACGTTCGAGGTCAGGTTGAGTCCATCATTCATCAGGCAATCTCGGCGCTGCGCCGAGGACACAACGATGAAGCCATGGCCCGGGCCGAGGAGTCGCTCCCACTGAGTCGATCGATCGGTTATCGGTACGGCGAAGGTGTGTCGCTCGTCAACCTGGGGACGTTGCGGGCAATCCGTGGTCAGGCCGGAATCGCCTTGGAGCTGTTGGACGAGGCGGCCGAGGTGTTCGACGTGCTGGGGATAACACGGACCAAGGCGATCCTGCGGACCAATCTGGCCGAGATCTACGCCGGCTTCCTCGGCGAGTACCACGAGGCGGCCAAGCTTTACAGCCAGGCAGCCGCCAACTTCCGGACTCTCGGCGATGAGCGACGTGAGCTGCGCTGCATGAGCCGCCTGTCCGGCATCGATTGGGAGAGCGGGCGCCGTCGGCTGGCCCGCCGGCGATTGCAGCGCATCATTGAACGAGCGGACCAGCTCTCCGACCCTCTCGTCGAACTGGAGGCCAGACGGGTCGTCGCCGAGTGCTTGAGCGGAAACGGCGACTATCTCGACGCCATCCCACACCTCGACCGGGCGCTCGAACTCATCGAGGAGAACGCGCTGGCCTACGCAGTGCCAAGTCTCTTGGCCCTGCGCGGGGAGGTGGCCGCCGCCGTTGGCGAGCTCGATGCCGCGGTGGCGTTCGCCGATCGGTCCGTAGAGGCCAACAAGCCGGAATCGGAATTCGGGTTCCTCACAGCCTGGCGGTCGGGTCGCATCTATCGAATCGCAGGCCGCGCTGAGGACGCAGCCGATCAGTTCGCCCTTGCCTTCAACCTGCTCGAGTCAAACCTCCACGGTGTCGACGATGAGCGAGCCACCGCCGCTCGCGGGCGGACGCGTTTCGCCGCCATCATCGAGGATTACGAGCGATACCACCCTCGGGTGGTCGAGGTTCGACTTCCGGTCGAATCGGCTCCCACGGGTCGACCGCTGAAAGCCGACGAGTACACGATTGTCGCCTGGACCGCATCGGAACCGGCCGACTGGAGAGTCGAGAACGCCGCGCAACGGCGCCAGCGGCGTGTGCTGAGGCTCTGTCGAGAGGCCCAGGAGCAGGGTGCGTTGGCCCGGGTCCACGATCTGGCCGAACTGCTTGGTGTCAGCGAACGAACGGTGAAGCGGGATCTGGCCGAACTCAGAATCGAAGGAGAGAGGCCGACGACCCGCCGATCTGTCTGACTCGACAAAGCCGTCATGAAGTTTTTCGACAGCAGATGGAGCCGCAAATCACCAGGTCAGGGGCCATTCGAGCGCGTTGTCCCCATGGTTTGGCCTCAGACTTTCACCATGAGGGGATAGCTGACGGACACGGCGGGGACACACTTGTGAGATCAGCTTGCATCGACAAGCTCCGCAAGTCGTCAACAAACGTGTTGGAGTGATTGTAATGTCTCGTCGCCTTCTTGTCCTCCTTTCGCCGGTCATCTTCGCCGCCGCCACCGCTCTTCCGGTCGTGAGCACTGTGGCCTGGGAGTTCGCCTAAGATCTCGTTCGAGGTCCTTCTCAGTCCTCTTCCGCCGTGGCTGAGAAGGATCTTCCTGCTGGCATCGGTTAGCAGGGCACCAGGGTGTGACCGTCGCAGAATCCTAGCGCTGCGACGGTTACACCCTTGGTTTTCACATCAGTACTCACCGCTCATCCCTCCATTCCCTGAGAGTGCGTGAGCTCCGAGGCTTCCTCCTACCTCCGGTTTTCCAACCACCGCCTATTGATCGGGGCGATGCCACCGGGGTACGGGGAAGTTCTCGGTTTTGGCCTCGGATTCCGGGTGGTGCCGACGCCGTGACGCGGTAGAGTTGAACGGACAGCGCGGGGTAGAGCAGCCAGGTAGCTCGTCGGGCTCATAACCCGGAGGTCGCAGGTTCAAATCCTGCCCCCGCCACCAACGAAATGCCAGGTCAGAAGGGGTCTCGCTTCGGCGAGGCCCCTTCTGCGTTGATCGCTGCAGGAGTTCACCCATCAGGTGGGCATGAGGTTCGGCCGGGAGGGCCCGGCGCGGTCAGTCGGAGATGGCGCCAGTGGCCGGCAACAGCCCCAGGGGCCGTTCCCGATCAGTCGTTGAGCCAGAATCCGACGTGACCCTCGCCGTAGCCCTTGATGGCGACCTTGAATGCCACAGAGGGGCTGGACTCGACCACCGAGGCCAGGTCCGGCAGGCTCATCGTCGAAGTCCGACACCAAACCGTCTCCTCCTCACGGTGACCGTCTCGAGTCGCCGTGGCGACGCACCTTCGGGTCCTACGGCTCTTTCGGAAGAAGCGTCTGCGGTTTGAGGATTTGTTGCCTGACCACGATGAATAGGCATACGTCCGCTGATCGGCAACGATGCCAAGCCCGATCTGGAAGCCGGTTGCTCGAAGCAGCCACCGGCAAACCGGGACCGGCGTGGGGTATATGGCCGACGATCCCGCGAACTCACTCAAGGTAGGATGCGACCGGTGCCGATAGACCGATGTGAAGCCCAAGGGTCGACGAGTCCGGCGAGGTCCTCTGTGAAAGCCGTCCGAATCATCACGATCGTTGTCATGCTGGTGGCCGCCAGCTGCCGGTCGTCCGCCGACGAGGCGACTCTGATCTCGTCGACCGACGCCGCATCGTCGTCAGGCGAGACGGGTTCGGTGTCCGACGAATCGGCCGACCCGGCGATCGAACAAGACGAGGCCGTGACCTCCGAACCGGCCTCGGTCACCGGGCAGGATGGTGCCGTCGGCGACTCCCTCGGCATGCTCGGCGATGAGACCGACGGAACCGTGGGCGCAACCGATGACCCTGGAAGCGGGACCGGCGTCGATTCAGCGGCCACTGGCCTACTGGCTCGGGTGTCGGAGGCCACGGTCGAGGCCTCGACCGGCAGGTTCGAGGGCCGGTTGGCCGCTGAGGCCGCGCCGGGCGCCGAGCAGGGCAACAGCTTCGAATTGACCATGGAGGGGTCGTACGATCTCGATGCCGAGGCCTTCGATCTCAGCGTCGACCTCTCCGGGCTGGCCGGACTTGTCGCTGGCGAGGCGTCATCCGCCGAGGCGGAGATGTTCGCCTCGATGTTCGCCGAGCCGGTGCAGGTGCGATCCATCGGCGGCATCGCCTGGGTGCGGTGGGGTCTTCTGGCCGGCCTGTTCGGGGCAGTGACCGACGACGGCGACACGGCTTGGATCGAAGCCGCGGCCGATGAGGCGGCCTCCATGACCGGCCAGTTCGGGGTCGACAGTCCTCGATCAGCAGCCGACCTGCTGCAGACACTGGCCGACATGGATGCCACCGTCGTCGAGGTGGGGCGGGACACGGTTCGCGGGGCCGAGACCACCCACTATCAGATCAGCATCGACTTGGAGGCGGCGGCCGCCAAACTGTCACCCGAGGAGCAGGCGGAGCTTCCGGGAGGGGTCGACGGCCAGCTGCCGATCGATCTGTGGATCGGCGACGACGGACTCCTGCGCCGCCTGGTCGTCGAACTCGACGACCTCGACGCTCTGGGCGGCCTCGCATCCGATGCGGACGAGATCGCCTCGTTGCTCATCGAGTTCGAGATCTTCGATGTCGGCGAGCCGGTCGCCATCGAGCCGCCACCTGCCGATCAGGTGATCAGCACCGACGATCTCGGGTTCAGCCTCTACGGCGGTTTCTAGTGTCGCACTGGCGGGCTGGACCCGGGCGGCGCTCGACTTACGCTTGAGAAGTCAACCCGCCCGGCTCACCGCCGCGAGCAGCTCGTCGACGCTGGGACGGGAATCGGGGGAGCGCGGCCGGAACGCCGCCACCAAACGCCGGTCACGGTCGATGACGAAATCGCCACCGAGCTGGCGGGTGTCCTGAGCGGGTCGGCGGAGCTTGCGCCCCTGGCGAAGCAATTCGTAGTAGAGCCGGAGTGTGTCGAGGCCCCAAACCTCCGCGAACGAGCCCCGTTCCAGACCGAACTGACGGTAAACGGCCCGTTGCGGGTCGGCCAGAAGGGGCCACGGAAGGTCGAGATGTTCCCGGTGGGCGGCCAGTTGCTCGACCGGGGCAAAGGTCACGACCGCAACCCTCATCGGGGGGAACTCGTCGAGGCGCTCACTCACGGCGAGCAGATGCTCCTGGCAGGGCAGTCACATCAGGTGGCGGTGGAAGATCAGCAGTGTCGAGCTTCCAACGTGTTCGGACAGCGTCCACGGTTGCCCCCGATCATCGAGCAGCCTGAAATCCTCGATCCGATCGCCGGGTTGTGGCTGCTCGCCGTCGACGGTCATCGGTTGTGGTTTCGCCCGTGATCAGCGGGGCGAAGGTGGTCGGGGACCGTCAAACCGAGTTCATCGGCCAGCGCCATCCCGCCACGACGCACCCGAACCCCTATGGCGTCGAGCAGTCGGTTCATCATCTGGAAGTTGCCGGCCACCGCTGCAGCTCGGATCACGGCGGCTTCGCCGGCTGCGTTCCGGAGGGCGGTTCGGGCGCCGGGCATCTCGTGTCCATCACGAAGAACGGCGGCATCCGTGAAGGCCGTCAGCTCGAATCCCGCCGGCAGGAGGGAATCGGTCATCGGATCGACAATGGCCCGGAGATCGTGGCGGCGATCGGTTCGTTGAGCGCTCGCACGGAGCATCTCGCCATGGGCCAGGAGTCAGAAAAAGCATTCGTTGAGCAGTGACGTCCGGGACGCCACGAACTCCATCTGGGTACGGTGGAGGCCCCGATCGGCGTCGAGGTCGGCCATGCCTTCCACCGACAGGTAAAAGGCGCCGTGGAGGTCGTGCATGGCCTCGTGTTCACTCGGGAGCAGCGTCAGGGCACTGGGCGGCGACGCCGGGCCCACCGTGGGAATCCAGCCACCCTGCAGCTGGGCGTTGGTGGCCACGACGCCCGTCGGAGGACCGTCGATCGGTTCGGGGAACTCTGGAAGCTCGGCTCCGATGGCGAAACAGAAGGTGTCGACCGCCTGGAGCCGAGCAATCAGCCCGAGTATCTCCACGTAGTTCGCGGCCCCCAGCCCGTCATCGTTGAGCTGGCCGATGTGAGCCGGGCGGATGGTGGCCGCGGCGGCGGTGATCCGATCGACAAGCCATGTGCGGCTGTCGCCGCTCACCTCGTCGTCAGGGGTCGCCTCCAAAGCTTCACCGCTTGCCCAGTCGGACATCGCCCGACGGGATCGGAGCGCGGCGTCATGCCGTTCGGCGCCGGTCAACGTCGGTCCGGCCGAGGTGATCGAAGCCATGACCCGGTCGACCGCCGTTGCCTCGACGTCGGCCAGGGCGGGCCCGGTGTCGGTGCTCACAACGCCAGCCTCGGTGATTCGGTCGCCGGGGCTCCGGTGTTCGGGATGCCCTGCGGCTCCCCCGCGACGATCGCTGGGACTGGTGGCATGGGCCCAGTGTAGGTAGGCGGACAGCGGTAGGCTGCACTCGATCATGGCCGATGCCTCCACCATCGCTCAGCTGTCCGTCGATGCGCTCCGTCTGCTCGGTATCGACACCCTCTTCTGCCTGCCCGGAGTACAGAACGATCCGTTCTTCGATCGGCTGGTCGATGCCCCGGACATCCGGCCGATCGTCACCCGTCATGAGCAGGGCGCCGCCTACATGGCGCTCGGGGCCTCGCAGGTGTCCGGCAGGCCCGCGGCCTTCGCCGTGGTGCCCGGCCCGGGCCTGCTCAACACCGGCGCGGCCCTCACCAGCGCCTACTGGGCCGGCGGCCGGGTGCTGGCGATCATCGGGGCGATCGCCGACTTCCAGAAGGGCCGCCATATCGGCGTGCTGCATGAGCTGCCGGATTCCGCCGCGGTGATCGGGCAGCTGTCCAAACACCATGCCTACCTCGACGACCCGGGCGAGGCGGTCGGTCGAGTCCGGGCCGCGTTGATCGAGCTGGTCTCAGGACCGCCTCGTCCGGTCGCGATCGAGGTTCCTGCGAACCGCTGGAACTCCGAGATCAGCGGGTCGTTGACCGCCCCGACCAGGTCGTTGCCGGTGGCCGACGCGGAGGCCATCGAGCGGGCGGCCGCAGCGGTGGCTGCGGGTAAGCGGCCGCTGATCGTCGTCGGTGGGGGAGCGCACGAGGCTTCCCATGAGGTTCGAACCCTGGCCGAGCGACTGCGCTCACCGGTGTTCACGCGACGTCAGGGCCACGGTGTCGTCGACACCCGTCACCCGCTGTGGTGTCCGATCACGGTCGGGCGAGAGTTCTGGCGCGATGCCGACGTGGCGATCGGGGTCGGCACCCGTCTGGAGTTTCCGATAACCCACTGGGGTGTCGACGAGGCTCTGCGGATCATCCAGATCAACGTCGACGAGGCCGAAGTCGACCGCCACGGCATCGGAACGATCGGCCTGCACGGTGACGCCGGGCCGACGATTTGCGCTCTGCTGGAGGCCCTCGGTTCCCTCCAACCACAAGGAGACGATCAGACCGCCGCAGTGGCCGGTCGTCGGGCCGAATTCGAGTGGGCCACCGGGCACCTCGACCCCCAGCGCCGGCTCCTCGGAGCGGTGCGGCGAGCGTTGCCCGACGACGGCATCGTCGTCGAGGACGTGACCCAGCTGGGGTTTGCCGCTCATCTCTTCTTCGAGTTCCGGCATCCCCGTACCTTCCTCACCAGCGGCCCGGCCGGGACACTCGGGGCCGGCGTCGCGCAGGCGATCGGCGCCCAGGTCGCAGCAGGGGATCGCCCGGTGGTCGCGCTCGTGGGCGACGGCGGCTTCCTCTTCACCGCAACCGAGTTGGCGACGGCGGTTCAACACGACATTCCCGTGACCATCGTCCTGCACGACAACAAGGCTTACGGTAACGTTCGCACCATCCAGCGGGAGCGATTCGGTCCCGACCGGACGATTGCCTCGGATCTCCGCAATCCGGACTTCCTCGCCTTCGTCCGCAGCTTCGGAGCCTGGGCCGAGCAGGCCGCTGGGCCGGCCGAACTCGAGTCGAGAGTGCGTGAAGCGATCGCCCATCCCGGTCCCGCCGTCGTCGTCATCGAGACGGGCGACATGGCCAGTCCGTGGCCGCAGTTGATGATGGGGCGGGTCCGTGGGCAACGGCCGATGGGGCCCGGTCGGTAAGGTGTCGACGATGGCCCCGCCGCCCCAGCCACCGGAGACGTCCGAGTCCTCCGAGCCTTCGGGCACGTCCGAGTCGTCCGAGCCGACCGGGTTCGCGGAGCCCGTCGAGACCACCGAACTCGAACCCAACGAAGCGGACCTGGCCGCAGCCGAACTCAGCGACGAGGATCTGGCCCGATTCAGCCGGCTGCGTCGCCTCTCCCAGTCCCGCCGCCTGGTCGGTCGGGCCCTCGGGCGGGCGTCGACCTGGGGCCCCGTCCCGGAGGTCACCGGAGCGGTCCGCCACATCGCCGGCTGGGTCAAACCGACCGGACCGCTTCGAATCGACGGCTACCGCTCCTTCGGAAGTGGCTCACGGGTCAGCATCACCGGTCGGGTCCTGGCCGGTCCGCACCCCGGCTCGGCGCAGGAAGGCGAACACTCACTCCGCTCGGCCGGACGGATGGCGAGTCGGTTTCTGACCTCCGAAGTGGCGGATGTGACCGTCGAGGTCTGCTACGACGGAGCCGCCCGCTCGATCCGCTCCGACGACGAGGGCTACTTCCGGGTCGATTTCGAGCCGGACCGGGAGGCCCGCAAGGGTTCGCGCTGGACGGTGGCGCAGGCCCGGGCGCTTGACCATGAGAAGGGGGCGGGACCGTGGTGTCCGGTTGAAGTGCTCGTCGTCGGCCGGGACGTCGATCGAATCATCATCAGCGATGTCGACGACACGATCCTGCTGAACGGTGTCGGTGCGGCCGTCCGAACCGTACTGACCACGATCAGCGGATCCGAACTGACGAGAGAGGCGGTGCCCGGGGCTGCGGATCTCTACCAGCACCTCTGCCACCCTGCCGAAACAGGCGTGGACCGGCCGATCTTCTATGTCTCCTCCAGCCCGTGGAACCTTCACGACTTCCTGGTTGCCTTTCTCGAGATCAACGAGTTCCCGCCGGGGCCGCTGTTGCTGCGTGACCTCGGCCTGAACCGTCACACGTTCTCGAACTCGGCACATCGTGACCACAAGATCGATTCGATCAACGACATCCTCGAACGTCTCCCCGAACCTCGGGTGGTGCTGATCGGCGACAGCAGCCTCCAGGATGCTCACGCCTTCGCGGAGATCATCGATACCCACCCAGGGCGGGTGGAGGCGGCGTTCCTTCGCGACGTGGGTGACGAGGAGCGAACCGAGCGGGCCAAGGCGGTGCTCGCCGAGCGAGACGAGCACGATCCGCCGATCACCCTGATCACCGATATGGCCGAGATCGTCGTCAAGTTGAGCTGACGCCGTTCAGAAGAGCCGCCTCAACCGGATAGAAATGGAGCATGGCGATGCTGCAAGGAGCCCGGTCATGACCAGTCAGCCATCAACGATCGAACTCGAGGTCGAGGTACCGGGGACAGCCGAGGAGGTGTGGACCGCCATCGCCACTGGCGCCGGTATCTCGTCGTGGTACGTGCCGCACGTCATCGAGGAGCGAGCCGGCGGTGGCGCAGTGGCCAGCTTCGGGCCAGGCGACGACATGAAGGTCCCCGGTCGGGTCACGGTCTGGGATCCGCCTCGGCACGTCGGCTTCGACGGAGGTGAGGGTTCCGAGGACGGTCTTACGTTCGACTGGACCATCGAACCGGTTTCGGGTTCCGATCGCTGCGTCGTTCGGCTCGTCAACGCCGGGTTCGGACAGGGAGGACCGTGGGACGAGGTGTACGAGGCGATGATCGGCGGCTGGCGGATGTTCCTGTTCAACCTACGCCTCCATCTCGAACACTTCGGCGGCCGTGAGGCCGTGCCCGCACTGCCAACGGCGGTCTGGACGGGACCCCGCTCGGAGGCGTGGGCCCGGTTGATGGGCGAACTCGGTCTGAACCGGACGCCGATGGCCGGCGACCGGCTGGAACTGAAATCCGACGGGGCGCCCGCACTGGTCGGATCCGTCGTCTCAGTCGAGCCGACTTGGGTCTCGCTGCTACTCGACGAGCCGTCTCCCGGTACGGGATTCATTGCGGTGGAGGGCGACGGCGACGACGTGCAGGTGTCGGTCTGGACCTATCGCTACGGCGATGATCGGGGGGTTGCGGCCGAGGCCGACCGGTCCGGCTGGCAGAGCTGGCTCTCCGCGCGGGCCCCCTCTTGAAGATCCGGGTCGCAGTCCTGGTCTCGGTGACGCTGGTGGTCGCCGCCTGCGCATCGTCATCGGACTCCACCGATGACGGGGCTTCGGCGGGGGGCGGGACGTCCACGTCGTCGACCGCAATCTCGTCAACAGCGCCCTCGTCGGCCACAACCTCGTCCACGGCCGGCTCCCCGGCTTCGGCGACGGCGGCCGACGCCGCCGTGTCCGAAACGGGCGACACCTGCCGGCCGGTGGCACCGGCCGAGAACGAGCTCGGTCAGCAGGCGGCGATCCAGTTCGAGCTCGAAGCCGCAGGCACCACCTATCCCGTTCGGCTCTACATTCCCGGCGACAGCCCACTCGCCGCCGAGGCCGGCGGTCGCTACCCGCTCGTGCTCGACTGGCACGGCCTCGGATCCGACGGGTTTCAGCAGGCGCTGCTCACCAACTACGAGGCGGTGGCCGAAGCCGAGGGCTTCATGGTCGCCCATCCCTCCGGCGGCGGATCCACTGCCGATGCGGGCGGCGGACTTCAAGCCGGTTGGGAGCTGACCCAGTTCGACATTCCCGGCCGCGACGACCTGGCGATGGCCGAGAAACTCATCGACCACCTGGTCGCCGACTACTGTGCCGACCCGAATCGGGTGTACTCCACCGGCATGTCGAACGGCGGGTTCTTCACCAGCCGCCTCGTGTGCGATCTGGCCGATCGCATCGCCGCCGCAGTGGCAGTGGCCGGTGTCAGCCACCCGGACTCCTGTATGCCGTTGCGGCCGGTGCCCCTGATGGCCTTCCACGGCACGGCCGACGCCATCGTGCCGTTCGACGGAGGTACGTCGCAGCTGGAGGGGAGCGGTGCACCGCCGGAACTCGTCGAGTTCTTCGACCAGGTCATGCCCGACGAGCTGGCCCAGTTCGCCGCCGATTTCGGTTGCGATCCGGAGCCCGAGGCAACGGCGGTGTCGGACGAGGTGACCGCCTACGACTATCGAGGCTGTTCCGACGATGTGCCGGTTCGTTTCGTCGAGATCGAAGGCGGCGGCCACACCTGGCCCGGCGCCTTCCTCGGAGCGTTCATGACCGAGGCCCTCGGTCCGACGACCACCGACGTGAGCGCCACCGCCGACGGCTGGCGATTCATGAGTCGATTCTCGCTCGACGGACAGGACGAATGACGACAAATCCGGAGGTGGCACCGACATGACAGGGTCTTCGAAATGACAAACGACTGGATGGCCGACGCGGTCTTCTATGAGATCTATCCACAGTCGTTCGCCGATTCGAACGGCGACGGCATCGGCGATCTCCGTGGCGTGATCGACCACCTCGATCATCTGGCGTGGCTGGGTGTCGACGCCATCTGGTTCAACCCGCTTTTCGCCTCGCCGTTCGTCGACGCCGGCTACGACGTCAGCGACTATCTTCGTGTGGCGCCCCGCTACGGCACGAACGACGACATGCTCGAGCTGATAGCCGCGGCCGGCGAACGGGGCATCAGGATCATCCTCGACCTGGTGGCCGGCCACACCTCGACCGAACACGAGTGGTTCCAAGCCGAGCTGGCGGCCCCCGGTCCACACCCGGACGGTGATCGATACGTCTGGCGCACCGATCCGCCGCCGGCGCGGCCTGCGAACCAGCTGATGGGCACCCCGGCCTGGGTCCCTTCGCCCGGACAGCGGCCCGGCTGGTATCTCAAGAACTTCTTCGACGCCCAGCCGGCGCTCAACTTCGGATGGGCCCGAAATCCGGCCGGCGAGCCGTGGCGCGACGCGGTCGACGCCCCCGGTCCGCGCCGCAATCGCCAGGCATTGCGCGACATCCTCGACTTCTGGTTGAGTCGTGGCGTGGCCGGATTCCGGGTCGACATGGCGTTCTCCCTCGTCAAGGACGATCCCGGACTGACCGAGACCGTGGCCCTGTGGCGGGAGATCCGGGCCTGGCTCGACGCCACCCATCCCGACGCGGTCCTGATCCCTGAGGGAACCGAACCCCGAACCGGTCGGTCACTCGCGTTCCACGCCGACTTCTTTCTGGTCATCCACGCCGAACACGCCAGTCTCTTCGACAACGGCTTCGCCGGCGTCCTGCCGTTCCAGGATCAAGAGCCTCCGTTCTTCGACGCCGCGGGCCACGGATCAACGCGCACCTTCCTTGACGGCTGGGACCGGGCCCGGCAGGTCGACCCCAACCGTCCGATCATGATGGCCAGCGCCGATCACGACTACGATCGCCTGGCCTGCGGCCCCCGCACCGCCGAACAGCTTGGAGCAGCCTGGACGTTCCTGCTCACCTGGGGCTCCATCCCCTGCGTCTACTACGGCGACGAGATCGGCATGCGCTTCCTACCCGGCATGCCCGAGGTCGAGGGTTCGGTCTGCAACCCCGGCTACAACCGGGCCGGCTGTCGCACGCCGATGCAATGGGACCGAACCGCCAACGCCGGATTCTCGACCGCAGCAGCCGAGGGCCTGTACCTCCCGATCGACCCCGACCAGGATCGGCCGACCGTCGCCGATCAGCTCGACGATCCGTCGTCGACCCTGCACCTGGTCCGCGATCTGATTCGGCTTCGGAGAGAGACGCCGGCCCTGCGAACCCGGTCGAGCCAGGAGGTGGTCAACGAGGGTTACCCGTTCGCCTTCGTCCGGGGCGGGTCGCATCTCGTCGTCGTCAACCCGCGACGGGAGGCGGCCTCCCTCATCGACAACCGACTGCGAGGCGCCACCCTGGTGTTCGGCTCAGGGATCGGCGTCGCCGTTGACGAGGTCGCCGGCGACACTCTGACCGTCGACGGCTTCGGGTACGCGATTCTGGCGCTCGCCGGCTGAGGATTCGTGCCTCTGCGTCCCGTTCCTGGCGGACGCGGAGGTACAAACCCGCGAGGAGCCTTTTCAGGCCTGCTCGGCCTTGGCCTCGTCGCGTAGGAATCGGCGCAGGATCTTGCCGGAGGCCGACTTCGGGATGTCGTCGGTGAACACCACCTGGCGGATCTGCTTGTAGGTGGCCACGTGTTCGGCCACGAAGGCCTGCAGCTCCTCGGCGGTCGCCTCCATGCCCGGCTTGAGCACCACATAGGCCCGAGGCAGCTCACCGGCCTCGTCGTCGGGCACGCCGATGACGGCGACATCGGCCACGGCCGGATGGGTGACGATGAGGGCCTCGAGCTCGGCCGGCGGCACCTGGAAGCCCTTGTACTTGATGAGTTCCTTGACCCGGTCGACGATGTAGGTGTGGCCATCGGCGTCGATGACGGCCACGTCGCCGGTGTGGAGCCAGCCGTCATCGTCGATCGTGGCGGCCGTGGCCTCGGGGTTGTTCAGATAGCCCTTCATCACCTGCGGGCCGCGGACCCAGAGCTCACCTCGTCCGTCGACGCCCTGGTCCTCGCCGTTCTCGTCGACGAGCCGACACTCGGTGTTGGGCACGGTTATCCCGCTGGAACCCGCCTTGGCGTCGTCGCCGGCGGTGGCGTGGCTGATCGGGCTCAGCTCGGTCATGCCGTAGCCCTGGACCACGGCACAGCCGATGCGTTCCGCCGCCTCCTCGGCCAGCTCGGCACCCAGGGGGGCGGCCCCACAGAAGATCTTGCGTAGCGACGACAGATCGAAGTTGTCGACCGCCGGATGTTTGGCCAGACCCAACACGATCGGGGGGACGGCGAAGAACTGGCTGACCTTGTGTTGCTGAATGAGGCCGAGCGCCTGCTCCATATCGAAGCGGGGCATGGTGACGACGCCGACGCCCTCGGCCAGCAATCCGTTCATCAGCACCTGCATACCGTAGATATGGAAGAACGGCAGGACCGCGAGCGCCATCTCGTTCTCGCCGTAGTCGAGGACCGGACGGGACTGGGCGAGGTTGGCGACCAGGTTGTAGTGGGTCAACATCACACCCTTGGGCAGGCCGGTCGTACCCGAGGAGTAGGGGAGCACCACGACCTGCTCGTGAACGTCGACGGGTACCTGTTCGATGGCCTCCCCGTAGAGTTGGGCCAGCGGCGTGACCGTCCCGTCGGCCGATTCACCGATCACGGCGATCCGGGACACGCCGGTGCCCTCCGCCGCGGCCTTGGCCGTGTCGACGAAATCAGGGATGGTCACCAGCAGTTCGGCCCCGGCGTCCTTGAGTTGGAACGCCACCTCCTCGGCGCCGTAGGTGGGGTTGATCGTGGTGACCGTTCCTCCGGCCACGGCGACGGCGTGGAAGACGATGGCGTACTCGGGAACGTTGGGCGCCACGAGCCCAACCGTCGAGCCCGCCCCGAAACCGGCGGCGGTCAGTCCACCGGCCAGCCGATGGATGTGAGCGCTCAGCTCGGCGAACGTGTAGGTGCGCCCGGTCGGTCCGTCGATCATCGCCGGCTCATCCGCCATCGCCTCGGCGTGCCGGAGCACGTAGGCGGTGAGGGGGATCTCCGGGATCTCCTGATCGGGAAGCGGGCTGCGAAAAATGTGTGACGCCATGCACAAATGGTGCCCCAACCATTGGCCGTTTCACACACCGCGGGCGGCATTGCTCCCGTGACAACGACGTCGCCGCTTGACTACTGTCGACACAAACACGGCAGCGCGGGTTGGAAGGGGATACAGCTATGTGCGGACCACGGATCAAGGCGCTTCTCGAACGAGAGCAGGCGGGAGCGCCTGCGGTCAACCGACGCCAGGCGCTCAAGATGGGGGCGGCAGCGGCAGTGGGAGGGGCGGTTCTGGCGGCCGGTATCTCACCGGCCGCGGCGAGTTCGAGCCGACGGAGACGTCCGAGGGTCTACGATCTCACCTACCGTCTCACCACCGACTTCCCGACATTCTTCGGCGACGATGCCGGCGGCTCCAAGTCGACCCTCTACGACTACGCAACCGACGGCTTCTACATCCAGACCTGGAACTTCCAGGAGCAATGGGGCACCCACATGGACGCGCCCGGCCATTTCGGGCCCGGCGCCTGGAAGGTCGACGAGATCCCGGCGGGAAACCTGGTGGCACCGCTGGCCGTGCTCGACATCTCGGCCAAGGCCGCAGCCGATCCCAACGCCACGGTCGAGGTCGACGATCTCATCGCCTATGAGCGGCGCCACGGTCGGATCCCGGATGGGGCGTTCGTGGCCATGAACTCGGGGTGGGAGGCCAAGCGAGCCGATGGCAACGACGCCTACCGTGGCGGAGTCGGCTACCCCGATCTCAACTTCCCGGGATTCGGCATCGAGGCTGCCACGTGGCTGGCCGACCGGCGTGACATCGTCGGCATCGGCGTCGACACCCTCAGCCTCGACCCCGGCAACTCGGCCGACTTCGCCGTGCACTACGGCTTCCTTCCCACCAACCGCTACGGCGTGGAGAACCTGGCCGGCTTGGGCTCGGTACCACCCCGGGGTACCACGGTCGTCGTCGGCACGGCGCCGTGGCAGGACGGCTCGGGAGGACCCAGCCGAGTGCTGGCGCTCGGCTGAGGGCGTGCTCGATCTGGACGGCGAATCGGTCTGAGCGGGACGGCCGGAGGACGACGTCCGCGGGGCGATCTCGCGCCGCGATGACGAATCCACTAGCGTTTGCCCATGCTGTTCCTGGATGCCGATACCGTCATCGGAGCCACGCCATGGACGACCCTGATGGGTGCCCTGGCCGACGCGCTTCGGGCCGGAACCACCCGGTCACCCGACCGTCATGTGCACGACGTGGCTCAGTCCGACGGCTCGACGGGCGCCCTGCTGTTGATGCCGAGCTGGGTCGACAACGAGGCCGTCGGGGTCAAAGTCGTCACGTACTTTCCGGCCAACGCCGCCACCGAACATCCCACCGTGAACGCGGCCTACCTGCTCTTCGATGGAGCAACCGGCCTGCTGACGGCCACGATCGACGGCGACGCCCTGACCGCCCGCCGAACCGCCGCCGTCTCGTCGTTGGCCGCCCACCACCTGGCCCGACCCGACGCCAAACGGCTGTTGATCGTCGGTACCGGCCAGCTCGCGCCGAACCTCGCCCTGGCCCATTCCGCCGAGCGGGATCTCGATCACGTGGCGGTCTGGGGTCGGAGCCCGGCCGCCGCCACGTCGACGGCAAGGCTGGTGACCGACCAGGGACTGCCTGCTGTTGCCGTTGACGACCTGGGCGCCGCCGCTGCGAATGCCGACATCATCTCCTGTGCCACCGGGGCCACCACCCCGCTGATCCACGGTTCGTGGCTTCGGCCGGGGACCCACGTCGATCTGGTCGGCGGCTTCCGGCCCGATATGCGGGAGGCCGACGACGAGGCCGTCCGTCGGTCGACCGTTTTCGCCGACACCGTGGCCGGGGCAAGCGTGTCGGGCGACCTGGCCCAACCGCTGGCCTCCGGGCTCCTCCAGCCCGACGACATCGCCGCCGATCTCGCGGAACTGGTGTCGGGCGATCATCCCGGTCGCCGATCCGACGACGAGATCACGTTGTTCAAGTCGGCCGGCTTCGCAGCCGCCGATCTTGCCGCGGCCCGCCTGGTCGCCCGGGTGGCCGGTGGGGGGTGATCGTGTCTGATTCACCGTCCGGCTCCCCGTGGGGTGACGGCAACCGACCGATCGTGCTGGTGCATGGGGCCTGGGTGGGGGAGTGGAGCTGGTTGCCGGTCCTGCCCCGGTTGAAGGCGTCGGGCCGGGCCGTCCACAACGTGTCGCTCACGGGACAGGGTGCCCGTCGTCATCAGGGTGGAAACCACCTGCACCTGCTCGATCATGTCGACGACGTCGTCGGTGTCATCCAGACCCTCGATCTTCGGGCCGTCACGCTCGTCGGCCACAGCTACGGCGGCCGGGTCATCACCGGCGTGGCCGGCCGGGTGCCCGACCGGCTCGACGCGATGGTCTACCTCGACGCCCACGCTCCCATTGCCCCCGATCCCGGGCAGACCCCCGAGCGGCTGGCGGCGGCCGAGGCCAACGACGGCATGTTGCCCTTCGGCGGCTACGACCTGGATCCCGCGTTCTTCGGTGGGCTCGACGGCGTGGCCTGGTGCCGGGAGCGACTTGTCGACCATCCCATGGCCTGCTTCACCGATCCCTGGGTCGTCGAGCTGCCGGACCGCATCGTGAAGACCTACGTGTACGCCGCCTCTCCGGAACCGACCAAGTTCTCCGCCTACTCGGCTGCCGCCAAGGCCGACCCGGGCTGGCACCACCATCAACTCGAAGGCCCGCACTTCCTGATGTACAGCCACCCCGACGAGGTGACGGCGATCATCCTGGATGCCGACGCCGGACCGCCCGACCGACCCAGTCAGTCGAACTCGAGTTCGAGGGCGCCGAGTGGGCCGTAGTCGAACCGGAAGTGGTCGCCTGGTCGAACGTCGATCGGGCGGGTGAAGGATCCGGCCAACACGAGCTGCCCGGCTTCCAGCCTCAGCCCCTGTTCCGTGTACCGTCGGGCCAGCCAGATGATCCCGATGGCCGGGTGGTCGAGCACGCCGGCGGCCACTCCGGTCTCCTCGACGACACCGTTGCGGTGCCCGATCGCGGCCACCCACCTCAGATCGACGTCACGGGGCCCGACGGCATCACCACCGCAGATGATCCCGGCGTCGGCGGCGTTGTCGGCGATGGTGTCGACCACGGTTCGGCTCCGTCCGGTCTCCGGATCGCGCCGGTACGAACGGGCGGCGATGAGCTCGACCGCCGGCGTGACCTCGGCCGTTGCGTCGAGCACGTCGTCGACGGTCAATTCGGTTCCCGCCAGATCCTCGGCCAGGCGAAAGGCCAACTCGATCTCCAGCTTGGGGTCGCAGAATCGGCTCGCCGTCAGCCTGCTGCCCGGTGTGAACACCATGGCGTCGGTGAGGAAACCGGAATCGGGGGTGTCGATGTTCATCGCAGCCTGCATCGCCCGAGACGTCAACCCGATCTTGTGGCCGACGAGTTCTTCCCCGCGGGCCAGCCTGGTCTCGAGCCACGCGGCCTGGATGCGGTAGGCGTCGGCGATCGTGGCTCCCGGGTGGACGGCGGTCGTCTGGCGGATCTGGGTCGCGGTGCGCTCCGCCTCGTCGAGCAGGTGGGCCTCGGACCGAACTTCGTCGTCGGACAGGGTGGTTGTGGCGATGTCGCTCATGTCGGTTCTCCGAGGTTGAGTTCGGCCAGGTCGTGTAGTTCCTCGAGAAGGTGCTGCAGGCGGGCGGCCCCGAACCGTTGCTCGATCCTCGTGTACGCGGCCTCCGACGATGGGGCGACGGTCCGGACCAGCATCCGCCCGTCGGGGCTCAGCTCGATCAGTGAACGGCGCTGATCGTGGGTGGCCACCGACCGCTCGATGAGGCCACGACCTTCCAGGTTCGAAAGGATGCGTGAAAGGCTCGGAGGTAGGAGAAAGGTCCGCTCGGCCAGCACCGTCGGTTCAACCGGCCCGTCGGTCGCGGTGAGGGCCCGAAGCACCCGCCACTGCTGCTCGGTCAGGTCGTGTTCGGCCAGGAGGGGCCGAAAGCGGCGCATGGCCGCCTCACGGGCCCGGAGCAGCGCCATGGGTAGGGATTGGTCGAACGGGCGCATCGGGCCGGACTCCGAAGTCATAGGTCTATCTTCTGATCCCATACGAACAACTCCAGCGGACGACGTTTCGCCGTTGGCGAAACTCGGTAGGCAGTGCCTCCGGCACTGCGACGTCATGGGAGTACTTTACACAAAGTCCTGAACATGTTAAATACTTACTGATGGTCGAGACCACACGACACACCTTCGAGGAGAATCAGGCCGCCGCCGCCAAGTACCTGGCCCGCTTCGCCGACCGAACCCTTCCGCACCTGATCGACGGTGAGCCGGCTGCGGCCGCGTCCGGTGAAACGTTCGAGAACCGCTCACCGATCGACGGTGCGTTCCTGGGCGCGGTCAGCGCCGGCGGCGCCGCCGATGTCGATGCTGCAGCGACAGCGGCTGCAGCCGCATTCGAGGGTTGGGCGGCGACACCCGGTGGCGAACGCAAACGCATCCTCCACGCCGTCGCCGATCTGATCACCGAGCGAGCACATGAGATCGCCGTCACCGAGTGCACCGACACCGGCCAGACCATGCAGTTCATGTCGGCGGCCGCCATCAGAGGCGCCGCGAACTTCCGGTTCTTCGCCGACCGGGCTCCGGCCGCGGCCGACGGGCTCTCGCTGCCCACGGCCGATCACGTCAACTACACGACCCGCCACCCGATCGGGCCGGTCGGTGTCATCACCCCCTGGAACACACCGTTCATGCTGAGCACGTGGAAGATCGCGCCGGCGCTGGCGGCCGGATGCACGGTCGTGCACAAGCCGGCCGAATGGAGCCCCCTCACGGCTCACGTCCTGGCGGAGATCGCCCTCGAAGCGGGGTTACCACCCGGTGTGCTCAACGTGGTCCACGGCCTCGGCGACTCGGCCGGGAAGAGCCTCACCGAACACCCGGCGATCAAGGCCATCGCCTTCGTCGGCGAGTCGGCCACCGGTTCGCTGATCCAGGCCCAGGGTGCCCCAACGCTCAAGCGAGTGCACTTCGAGCTCGGCGGGAAGAACCCGGTTATCGTGTTCGACGACGCCGACCTCGATCGGGCGCTCAATGCGGTCACCTTCATGATCTACAGCCTCAACGGCGAACGCTGCACGAGTTCCAGCAGGGTTCTGATCCAGAACTCGATCTACCAGCAGTTCACCGAGCGCCTGGCCGAGAAGGTGTCCCGAATCCCGGTCGGCCACCCGCTGGACCCCGCCGCTGTCGTCGGGCCCCTCATCCATCCCCGGCACCGCGACAAGGTCTGCTCGTACACGGAGCTGGCCCGGGCCGAGGGGGCGACGGTCGTCGACGGCACCCCGTACCCTGACGCCCCGGTTGACGGCAACTGGGTGGTGCCGCAGCTCTTCCTCAACGCCGACAACTCGATGCGGATCGCCCAGGAGGAGATCTTCGGTCCGGTCCTGACCGCCATCCCCTTCGCCGATGAGGCCGACGCCGTCGAGCTGGCCAACGACATCCAGTACGGCCTCGCCGGTTACCTGTGGACCTCCGATGTCGGTCGGGCCCACCGTGTTGCCCGGGCCCTGCAGGCCGGCATGGTCTGGGTGAACTCCCAGAACGTCCGCCACCTGCCGACCCCCTTTGGTGGAACCAAAGCCTCGGGAATCGGCCGCGATGGGGGAGACTGGAGCTTCGACTTCTACATGGAGACCAAGAACATCGCCATCGCCCTCGACACCCACGCCGTCCCCGACCTTGCCACCGGCTAAAACGCCGAGTCGGTCACCTCGATGAGCCTCTACTACGTCCAGAAGTTTCTCTATCAACTCAACCGTGAGCCCGAGTTGCAGGAGCGCTACCGGGCCGACCGCCGAGCCGTACTCGAACCCTACGAGCTGACCCACGAGGAGGTCGAGGCCCTCGTCGAGCCCGACATCGGATTCCTCTTCCACCTCGGCGTCAACGGCCAGATCCTCATGCACTTCGCCGCCCTCCACCACATCGAGTGGGCCGACTACCTCCAGCGCATGCGAGACGGCGTGGCCGAGCACGGTCCCGTCCGGGAGGGGGTCTACGCCATGACCGGCTACGAGGGAACCGAGGCCCACGCCGAGCGCCTGGGCCATCGCACGACCGCGACCGCATCGAGCTCTTCGGAGTCCACCCCACCGGACGACCCGACCACCAAGAAAGGATCAACCTAGTTATGCCGCTTGTCTACGCCGGCGTCTGCAGCCACGCCCCCGGAATCACTGGGCGGGCCGACCGGGCCGACCCCGAGGTGCGGGATGCGTTCTACGCCGCCTACCGCGGCATGAGGGAGGCCATCGCCCGGTCCGGTGCCGAGGCGTTGATCGTCGTCGCGGCCGAGCACTTCGCCAACTTCTTCATGGACAACATGCCGGCGTTCGCCATGGGCATGGCCGACTTCTACGACGGGCCGATCGAGGATCCCGGCTGGCTCGGTATCGAGCCGTTCCGGGCACCGGGCCACAAGGACCTGTCCAAACGGCTGATCACCGAGGTCATGCAGACCGTCGACGTTGCCTACGCCGAGGAGTGGCGCTTCGACCACGGCATCGCCGTCCCGCTTCACTTCCTGACCCCCGACTTCGATCTGCCGATCGTGCCGGCCAACATCAACTGCCAGGGGCCGCCACTCACGCCGCTGCATCGGGCCTGGGCGTTCGGCGAGGCACTCCGCCGGGCCGCCGATTCCGTTCCGGAGAAGGTGGCGCTCATCGGCACCGGCGGCATCTCCCACTGGCCGGCCACTCCGGACTCGGGCAAGATCAACGAGGAGTGGGACCGCCGATTCATGGACCAGTGGTGCCGCAACGACCGCCAAGCGCTCCTCGCCTACGACGATCTCGCGGTCTACGCCGACGCCGGGCAGGGAGGCTTCGAGATACGTACCTATGTGGCCACCGCGGCCGCCGCCGGCGGAGCGCCGGGCACCGTCCACTTCTATGCCCCGATTCCGATTTTCTCGGTTGGCTGCACGATCGCAAGTTTCGATCTCGCCGCCTAGGCAACGCGTCGTAGCAGTCCGCTACACTCACGCCGGACGATGACGGCCTACTCAAGGATCGCTCGAGCGCACCCGAACCATGACGATCGCCAACCCCAAATCCCGAACCCGGCTCGAGATGCCCGGCCCCGTTCGATCGGTGCTGGTGTTCGCACTGATCTACCTCTTCCTTGTCGGCGTGTCGATGCTCGAAGCGGGTATCAAGGACATGGGCGCGGATACGCAGGAGCAGCTGTTCGCTCCGGTCAACAACCCACTGGCCGGCCTGTTCATCGGCATCCTCGGTACCGTCCTCGTGCAGTCGTCGTCGGCCAGCACCTCCGTCATCGTCGGCCTGGTCGCCAGCCAGGCGTTGGGTGTGGAACAGGCGGTTCCGATGATCATGGGTGCCAACATCGGCACCACGGTGACCAACACCCTGGTGTCACTGGGCCATCTCCGGGCTTCCGCCGAGTTCAAGCGGGCCTTCGCCGCCGCCACGGTGCACGATTTCTTCAACGTGTTCGCCGTTGTCGTCCTGTTGCCGGTCGAACTGGCGACCGGCCTGATCTCCGGGATCGCAAAGGGTATCTCCGGGGCGCTGGTCGGCAGCTCGGGCTCGGAGTGGGAGAGCCCGATCAAAGCCTCCGTCAAGGCCCCGGTCGGTTGGATCGAATCGATCTGGGAATCGCTCGGGCTCACCAACAACCCGCTCGGGATCGCCATGGTCGCCACCGGTCTGGTCATCGTCCTGCTGGCACTGACGTTGATCACCGGCAACATGCGCCGGCTCGTGGCCGACCGGGTGGAGCGGACTCTCAATGCGGTGCTGGGCAAGGGTGCCGGATTCGTTGCCATGATCGTCGGCCTGGTCATCACCATCGCCGTCCAGTCGTCGAGCATCACCACATCGATCCTGATTCCGCTCACCGCCGCAGGCGTCCTGACCCTGCGTAATGCCTACCCGGTGACGCTCGGTGCCAACGTGGGAACCACCATCACCGCACTGCTGGCGTCGCTGGCCACCGGCAGCACCGACTCCCTCACCGTCGCCCTGGTCCACACGACGTTCAATGTGATGGGTATCCTGTTGTTGTACGTCGTGCCGTTCGCCCGTGAGCTGCCGATCAAATCAGCGGAACGCCTCGCCGAGGTGGCGGTGTCCCGCCGGCAGTGGGCGATCGCCTACGTAGTCGTCGTGTTCATCGCCATTCCGGCCCTCGGAGTCGCCTTCCTTCGCTAAGGAGCCACCATGATTCTCGAATTCTTCCGTCGGGGCGACAGCGCCATGGATCAGATCGACGCCCGGGTCGCCACCATGATCAACGACGCTCGCCACTCCTTCGACCTGGCGACGGCCGCGGTGTTGAGCGGCGCCGACGCCGCCCAAATGCGGGAGGAGGTCGAGAAGACCGATCATCGGATCAACGAGGCCGAACAGCAGCTTCGCCAGGAGCTGGTGGTCCACGTCGCCGTGCAGGGTAGTTCCGACATCGGAACCGTGCTCGGCTTGACACTGCTGATCAAGAAGATCGAGCGCATCGGTGATCAGGCCAAGAACATCCTCGACCTGACCGACGAGGGTGTTTCGCTCGTCGGCGCCCCGGACCTCGATGGCTTCCTCGCCGATCGAACCACGATCTCCGACATGTTCACCGAAACGGCAAGTCTGCTGACCGATCCGGACGAGGAGAAGGTGGCCGACTTCCGCCGCCGAGCCGACGACCTGCGTCATCATTGCGAGGGCAAAGTTCGCGAGTTCATGCACTCGGATGAGCCGGGTCACTACGCCGTGCCCAGGGCGATCCTCTACCGCTACTGGAAGCGGATCGCCGCCAACCTCATGGGTGTGGTCACCACGGCGGTCGAACCGGTGCAATACATCGACTACACCGACCACGGAGCGACCGACATCACCGATGACTGACGCCGTCGCGGCGGGTCGGTGGAACGGCTCAGATCCACCCGGCGGAACATCGTCAGGCGGCCCACCATGAAACTCGAGTCGATTCGAACCCACGCCGTGGCCCCGCCGACCGGGATCGGCGGTTCGTTCTGGATCCTCACCGAGGTGACGACCGACAACGGCATCACCGGGGTCGGCGAATGCTACGGCATCCCGTTCTCCCCCTCGATCGCGCGGCGGATGGTGGCCGACACCTTCGAACGGTTCATCGCCGGTGACGATCCCCACAACGTCGAGGCCATGTTCCGCCGTGTGTACTCGGCCGGTTTCACCCAGCGGCCCGACGTGACGATGATGGGTGTGTTCAGCGGTATCGAGATGGCCGTCTGGGACATCCTCGGCAAGGCTCTCGATCGACCCGTTTACCAACTACTCGGTGGCCGGTTCCACGACCGTCTCCGCACCTACACCTATCTGTATCCCCGAAACGTCCACGACCCTTTGTTGCCGGCTGATGAGGCCGATGTCTACCACGTCGCCGCTGAGGCCGCCGCCCGGGCCGGCGAGTACGTGGCCCACGGCTGGACGGCGGTGAAACAGGACCCGACCGGACCGTACAGCTTCCAGGGTGGGCGAGAGCTGTCGCTCTTCGAGCTCGAACGCTCCGAACAGGTCATTGGAGCCATCCGGGAGGCGGTCGGCGATCGGGCCGACATCCTCGTCGGAACCCACGGCCAGATGACCACCTCGTCGGCTCGTCGCCTCGCCCGCCGTCTCGAGCGCTTCGATCCGCTGTGGTTCGAGGAGCCCGTGCCACCCGACCAGTTCGACTCACTGGCCGAGGTCGCCCGATCGACAACGATCCCGGTGGCCACCGGCGAGCGGCTCACGACCCGGCACGAATTTCACCGGGCGCTCCTGGCGGGAGCGACCATCGTGCAGCCCGACATCGGACGTTCGGGCGGGGTTTGGGAGACCAAGAAGATAGCGGTCATGACCGAACTCTTCAACGCCCAGATCGCGCCGCACATCTACTGTGGTCCGGTGGCCCATGCCGCCGCCGCCCACGTCGCCTTCTCCAGCCCGAGCTTTCTGGTCCTCGAAACGATCGACACGCCGTTCCACCGCGCCGTGGTTCACGAGCCGCTGGAATGGGATGCCGGCTACCTCGTGGCACCGACCGCGCCCGGGCTCGGCGTCGAGTTGAACCTCGACGTTCTTGCCGCTCACCCTGCGACCGACGGCGGCCGGCTCCATCTGGAAATGTGTCAGGTCGTCCTCGACTCCGACAATCGGAGGACGATCGGCGAGCTTTAGACGCCGGGAGTTCTCAGTCGACGAGGTCGATGTGCTCCCGAAGCGCCGTGATCTCGAGCAGCCTCACCAGCAGCGGGGGCCGGTTCCTGATGATCAGCCTTCCTCCGGAGGGACAGAGGTGACGAACCAGCGTGGAAGTTGAAGGTTCGGACACGATGGCGTCACCCTTGGGCGATACGTGGTGAGGTGGACGAGATCCGGACCGAACTGGCGCGGCTGGCCCAGCTGGCGTCGCAGAGCCATCCTATAGAGTTCCTCGACTCCCTTCCTCATCGTCGGAATCCGTGGTCGAGCAGGTCGACGTCGGGCTGTACGACCTCCAAAGGCGACGGCTCATCTCACTTCGTGACGGCGAACCGGTTGATGCCGCCGAGTGGCCGGTGAGCACCGCACTGGAACATCACGGCAATCACCTGGGGCGCCTCCTGGTTCGGAGCGCCGCGGTCGAACCGGCCTACGAAACCGGCGGCGACATCTTCGAGTACTCCTTCGACCACGATCGGTTGTTCCTCGCCGTCCTCGACGCCATGGCGCACGGCCTTGCCGCATCGCTGCTGGCCCCGTTGGCCACTGCCGCTCTCCGTCGGGCCCGCCGGGAGGGCAAGACGCTGACCGACATGCTGGGCCACGTCGCCGCCGCCGTACGAGCTCAGTACGCGGGGTCGGCCTACGTCAGCGCCGTCGTGGTCGACATCGATTTGTCCACCGGGCGGAGTGAGTGGTTCAGCGCCGGTCATCTGCCCCCGGCTCCTGCTGACCGCGGACGGAGTGCAGGAGTTGACGCTCGAACCGTCCCTCCCGCTGGGTATGTGGATCACCGGTGAGGAGTCGATGGCCGACGTTCCGGTCGGTCACCTCCTGCTCGAACCCGACGAGTCGATCGTTCTCTGTTCCGACGGAGTGATCGAGAATCTGATGGAGTCATCCGAGTTCTCGGTCGGCGACGACCGTTCCGGGCGACGGTTGGATCACACGCCCGACTCTTCACGCACCGCTGCGCCCGGGATGTGGTGGAGGAGCTGCTCCGGATGACCGGACCCGTTCTGGGTGATGACGCGACGTTGATGATCGCGCACCGGTCAGGCCGATCCTGATCGGCGTCCGTTTGTCGGGACCGGGGGCTGGGTAGGCTTCGACCCGATGAAGACCTGGATCGATAACGCCCTCGTCCGACCCCAGTCCCACCTGGTGTCCCAGGAGACCGACCTCGACAGCCTGAGGGACGCCCTGGGGGGCGAACCCCTGACCCTCTGGGACTGGGGCAAGGCCGGCATCATCCTCGTCGTGGCGTTGGTGGGCTCCAGGCTGGTCAAGTTTGCGCTCAAGCGATTTCTGGCCTCTCGGTGGGACAGCGCAGTGGTCGATCTGATGGCCCGACTCGTCGGCTATGCGGTCGTGACCTTCGGCGTCATCTACGCCCTCGAACAGCTCGGCGTCCAGGTCGGTCCGCTTCTCGGTGCACTCGGCATCGTCGGCATCGCACTGGCGTTCGCCCTCCAGGACATCCTCCAGAACTTCGTGGCCGGACTGCTCCTGCAGATCCGACGGCCGTTCTCCTATGGCGACCAGATTTCGAGCGGTGACATCCAGGGAACGGTGGAATCGATCGACGCCCGTTCCGTCACCGTGGTGACTCCGGACGGAGAGACCGTTCACGTACCAAGCAGCCAGGTCATCACCGACGCCATCTACAACCACACCGAGCTGGGCCGTCGTCGTTCCTCGATCGCAATCGGCGTCGCCTACGGTTCCGATCTCGACCGCGTCAAGCGCACGTTCGCCGAAGCCGTGACCGGCCTCGACTCGGTCAACGACAGCCCGCCGGCGGAGGTTCTGTTCACCGGCTTCGGTGACTCGAGCATCGACTTCGTGGTCCGCTTCTGGCATCCACCGACCATCGCCGAGAGCTGGAAGGCGCGCGACGCCGTCGGTCTGGCTCTCGACAAGGCGGCAACCGAAGCCGGCATCGAGATTCCCTTCCCGCAACGGGTCATCACTCACGCCGGCGGGACTCAGTCGGGCGGAGCCTGATCCGGTTCCGGCCCGGGTCCGTCCTTCGATGCCGGGCGATCAGCCGTCGACACGGCAAGGTAGGAGGCGAGCTCCCGGGCCGTCGGCGACCGGTCGAGCTGGTGTGAGAGGTCCTCGGCGCGGGCGACCGATACCATCCGCGGCACCGCCGGGATAACGAGCGTGACCTCGATCGGGGCAAGCATCGCGTCGGACATCAGATCGGCTTTCGAACGGTAGGTGATCGAACCGTCGCCGCGGCCGATTGCTCGGCCGCCTCGACGATCCTGGCCAACATCCGGGGAAAGATCAGTGTGTGAAAGGGGACCAACACATACCAGTAGGCTCTGCCGAGGACTCCCCTGGGCACGAAACGCGCCGCCTGCTGGATTGTCGTCACCGCGGCCCCGGATCCATTGCTGGACTGGTCCGGCGCCGCCTCGACGTTCCTGATCCGCCACTCCAGCCAGGCGTGACCGGGTAGCTTCATCTCCGCCCGGAGGCGAAGGAAACGATCGGTGTCGATCGATTCGACCCGCCAGAAGTCGACGGCGTCGCCGACTGCCAGATCGAGCGGATGGCGACGACCACGTCGTAGCCCGACGCCTCCGACGACCTTGTCGGCCAGGCCTCGGAGCCGCCACATCCAGTTTCCCGTCAGCCAGCCGTTGTCGCCGCCGATACCGCTGATCACCCGGAAGAGGTCGGCCGGGGTGGCCGAGGTCGTCGTGCGACAGATGTCCTCGAGCACCGAACCGCTGGCCCACTCCGGGTCCTCTGGGTTTGGTGTTGCCTCGAGCAGGGGGATCATCGACGACCCCGTCCAGCGGGTGGGGATGACCAGATCGGAGACCATCTGCAGTGTTCGCTGCACGGCATGACGAAAGCTGATCGGTTCGACGCCAAGTTCCTCGACAGCCGACGTTTCGGTGACGACGACGTCGTTGATCAGGCTGTCGACGAGCTGGCGGGCGAGGATGGCCGGCAGAGGCGTGACCAGCGTGACCCAGTGGGCGGACAGCGAAGGGCTGAGGACCGGTAGGCCGATCACCAGGCGGCGGCGGAGGCCGGCCACCGCCGCGTACCCCTGCATCATCTCCACGTAGGTCAGCTGATCCGGTCCGCCAAGCTCGAGAATCTCGTGACCGCTCACGGTGCGGCCGACCGCCCGTTGAAGGCAGGTGAGCACATCGCGGATCGCCACCGGTTGACACCGGGTCTCCTGAACCCACTGCGGGGTGACCATGACGGGGAGGGTCTCGGTCAGCGAGCGGAGCATCTCGAACGAAGCGCTGCCCGATCCGATGATGATGGCGGCCCGGATCTCGGTCACGTCTACCGAACCGGCGCCGAGCACCCGTCCGACCTCCTGCCGGCTGGCCAGATGGGGCGACAGATCGTCGTCGGATCGCCCGAGACCTCCCAGGTAGATGATCCGTTGGACTCCCGCCCGTTCACAACCGACCCGGAAAGCCTCGGCCATGCGGCGATCGTAATCGGCGAAATCGTCTCGACCGAGTGAGTGGACGAGGTAGAACGCAACACGGCAACCCTGCGCCGCCCGAGCGACGTCGTCCGCCGAGTCGGCCGATCCCTCGACGACCGCGACCGAGCCGGCGAACGGGCGATCGAGGTTCGACTGGGGCCGGACGAGGCAGACAATCCGGTGTTTGTCCTCGAGCAGACGTGGTATCAGCCGACCACCAACGTAGCCGGTCGCTCCCGACACCAGAATCGATGTCGGTTCGGGTGCCTCGACGGTTGCCATATACAGCCAACCTACCCCGTACCGGGGCCCGAAAACTCCGGGCCCGGTCAGTCTCGAGGAGGCCGTGACCTCACCTACCGACGATCGACTTCGCCGCAGCTTCGACTATGCGGCCGACGTCGATGCCGAACCCCCACACCGGCGACGCCAGCCGTGTGCTTCGCTTTGGAGACGTTCCGGATGCGATGGCCGACCGGGGGCGGGGGCTCATCATTGTCGATGGTCTCGCCGATCGCACGTGGGTCGAGCGAACGCCGGATCTGACGATCGTCACCTCCGAGTTGTGGTTGGCTGCCGACCACTGACCGGTCGGGCGGCCCCCATGCTCTTCTCCTGTCAGGCTGCGACGGCGATCGTGCGTTTCAGAAATGTCAGCATCCGATCCCACGCCAGGTCGGCCGCTTCCGGGTCGTGGTTGTCGCCCTCCTCGAAGAACCAGTGTTTGACCCCCGGATAGAGATGGAATTCGGTGTTGCGGCCTCCGAGCCGGATGAACGACTCGGTCACCACCCGGTCCTCCTCGCTGACCATGTGATCGTCTCCGGCGAAATGGCCCTGATAGGTGGCACTGGCCTCATCGAAATCGATCGACTGGGCTCCGTAGAAGGCGACGACGGCGCCCACGTCCCGGGTCATCCGGGCTGAGAGCCACAGACCCAGCGACGCACCCATCGAGAAGCCGATGACCCCGATCGGCTTCGTCGCGTCGACCGACGCCACGCGAAGCGTATGTGCCGACGACATGACCAGCCCGGACAGCGCATCGGGATCCTGGTCGGCGAGTACCGCCTCGCCTTCGGCTTCGGTGACCGGCTGCACGCCGTCGAAGAGGTCCGGAGCCAGGACGGTGTAGCCCTCCTCGGCCAGGCGCCGGCAGAAGTCCCTCACCCAGGGGTTGAGCCCCCACCACGAGTGCAGGACCAGGAGGCCGGGGCCCTGCTTTCCGCCGGGTGGATCGACAAGGAACGCCTCTCCGGCCTTGCGGTTCGTGAACGGTGATCCGTCGGCGCTCATGATTTCGACTCTACACGGAGGCCCCTACGGCGAAGTAGTTTGCGAATCCACCGTTTGAGGTCGAATTTGCGTACCCTGGTCACCGTGAACAAAGGTCCGATCGGCTGGATCGCGTCGATGTGGCGATTCGTCTGGGATGTGGCTCTGCGTTGGTATTACGGTCGAGTGGGCGACTTGGCCGCTAGTGTCACCTTCTGGTTGTTGGTTTCGCTGCCGGCGACCGTGCTGGCCCTCCTCGCGATCCTCGGTCCGATCGACCGGCTCCTCGGTCACGTCTTTCCGCTGGAGAACGGGAGCGTCGAGTTCCAGAGTCGTATTCAGCTGGAGGTGTCGGAGTTCATCGGTCGGATCCTCACCGACGAAGGGGGCGAGATCCAGGCGACGGTCACCGCTCTGTTCAGTGACACGAACCCCGGCCTCTCGCTTATCTCGGCCGCTTTCGCCCTGTGGTCGATCAGCCGCGGTTTTGCCGGGCTGATCCGATCGCTCGAGGACATCTACGACATCGCCGCCGACGAGCGTCGCCCCTGGTACATCACGCGGGTCGTTGCCGTGTTCCTGGGGGTAGGTAGCGTGCTGATCCCGCTGCCGCTCATCGTGCTTGACCAGTTCGTGTGGGATCGGGTCGGCTCCAACGCCCTGTTCGATTGGCTGCGTATCGTCACGCTGGTCGCTGTGCTGATCCTGTGGGCGTCGATCGTCTACCACTTCGGCCCGGCCACGAGGTCGCGTTGGCTTCATGACCTGCCTGGAGCGGTGATTGCGGCCCTGATGTGGTGGTTGCTCACGATCGGATTCGGTCAGTACGTCGATCTGACCCTCGCGGCCGAGGGAGCCGACGAGGTGCGGGCCGCCGTCGGTATCTTCCTGCTGGCCATCACCTGGATCTGGCTGGCCGCCCAGGTCCTGCTGATCGGTGGGGCGGTGAATCAGATTCTCGGTGATCGGCTGGGAATCAGCCGTTCCGGCCGGGAGTGGTCGATCCCCGACATGGTGACCAAGAGCACCGGTGAGATCAAGCGGATCATCAACACCGACTCCAACACGGCCGCGTAGCATCCTCCGGACATCCAGCCGGTCAGGCATCCCGTCCGACGCGCCCAGACTGTGGTCGGGGGCGGTCGAGGGCGGTTGGCTTAGGCTGGGCCCATGAATCCCCTGCGATCATTCCGGTCACTCGTGCGGTTCCGTCCGATCGAACTCCGGTCGAGCACCCGACGGCTGGCCCGGGCCGCGTCGGTCGACGACCTGCGGCGGCAGGCCCGGCGCCGATTGCCGCGGGCGGTCTTCGACTACATCGACGGAGGAGCGGAGGACGAGCGCACGCTCGATCGTAACGTGTCAGGCTATGCCCGGTTGGAGTTCCGACCGAGGGTCCTGCGGGACATGTCGAACCTCGACACGTCGATCTCGCTGTTCGGTCGATCGCTGCCGACCCCCTTGATTCTGGCCCCCACGGGGTTCACCAGGATCGCCGACCCCGAGGGTGAGCTCGCCGTGGCCCGGGCGGCAGCGAGGGTCGGGGTACCGTACAACCTCTCGACCATGGGCACTCGATCGATCGAAGAGGTGGCGGCGGTGTCGAACGGCCCGAAGTGGTTTCAGGTCTACGCCTGGCGCGACCGGGGTCTCATCGCCGAGTTGGTCGGTCGGGCTCGCGACGCCGGTTACGAGGCCATCATGCTGACCGTGGACACGGCCGTGCTCGGCCGCCGGGAGCGGGATGTGCGGCTGGGCACGACCCTGCCGCCCAAGATCGGGTTGAACACGATCGTCGACGGCATCATTCATCCGGCCTGGACCTACGGTCTGGTGACCAACGAACCGATCACGTTCGCCAATGTCGCCGGTCGCCATGGCCTGGACGGTTCGAGCGCCATCACTCTGGCCGACTACGCCGCCAGCCAGTTCGATCCGGCGCTGTCGTGGGACCAGGTCGAGTGGCTGCGGAGCCAGTGGGACGGTCCGATCATCCTCAAAGGTGTGCAAACGGTGGCCGACGCGGAACTTGCCGTGGCCCACGGCGTCGAGGGCATCGCCATCTCCAACCACGGCGGACGTCAACTCGACGACGCCCCGCCCGTCGTCGAGCTCATCGAACCGGTGGCCCAGGCCGTGGCCGGCCGATCGGCGATCATCGCCGACGGGGGCATCCGGCGAGGGGGCGACATCCTCAAGTCATTGGCCCTGGGAGCCGACGCCGTCATGGTCGGCCGGGCCTATCTCTACGGCCTTGGTGCGGCCGGCGAGGCGGGCGTCGACCATGTGTTGGCGTTTCTCCTCGACGGGCTTCGACGCACCATGGCGCTGACGGGTTGCCGGACCATCGGCGAGATCGAGCCTGACCTCGTCACCTGGCGGCGCGACGATCCGTCGACCACACCCTGGACAGGGGGTCACTGATGTCGTCGCAGCGCCGGAGCCTCTGATGGCCGGGCCACTGGCAATGGAGTTCGTGCTGTCCGGTGACTCCGTCGACGCCCTTCCCCCGACGCGGGCGGAGATAGCGATCGTCGGGCGATCCAACGTCGGCAAGTCGTCGCTCGTCAATGCCGTCGCCAAACGCAAGAAGCTGGCCCACGTGTCGAACACTCCGGGCCGCACCCGTCTCCTCAACCTGTTCACGCTGGTCGACAACAAGTCCCAGCCGCTCACCGAGCCCGATGGTCGGTTCTCGGCCACGGTGATGGATCTCCCGGGCTACGGCTATGCGGCAACGTCGAAGTCGATGCGCGAGGACTGGCGGCTCATGATCGAGGACTACCTGCTCGAGCGTGAAGGCCTGACCATGGTGGTGGTCCTGGTCGACGGTGAGGTCGGCCCGACCAAACTCGACGTTCAGATGCTCGACTGGCTGCGCTCGACGGGCCTACCCCACACCGTGGTGGCCACGAAGCACGACAAGGTCAAGTCGTCGAAACGCGACCGGAGGCGCAAGGACCTGGCGGCCGGCTGCCAACTCGAGGTTCGGGATCCGGTGTGGGTAAGCGCCCACAGCGGTGTCGGCATCGACCGGCTCCGAGGTCTCATCCGCTCCTGGCTGGCCTAGACATCCCACGGTTTGAAGTGTCAAGCGGCGAGGTCGTGGCGGTGTGCCCAGGCGGTGTGTTCGTCGTAGGGGGTGTGGTGGCGGAGGCACCCGTGGAGGATGCCGACGAGCCGGTTGCCGAGA